>ENA-OOXF01002113-OOXF01002113.1-human-gut-metagenome-genome-assembly--contig:-NODE-2113-length-11680-cov-6.230194_pt1 | contig 11680 bp, 9 predicted proteins | sample MGYA00241586_ERZ501341 | MGnify/ENA primary metagenome ERZ501341 (study PRJEB25962, sample SAMEA2042985) | human gut metagenome | biome: human gut; feature: human-associated habitat; material: faeces... | reverse complement strand
CTGATTGGCAACACCGATCAGGATTGGACCATCGGCGCTGGCGCTCGCGTGACTCAGCGACTGATTGATTCCGGCGTGCCATTCGACGGTGTGATCGCACTGAACGATCAGTTGGCCATCGGCGCATTGACCGCTCTGCGCACCGCTGGTTATGAGGTGCCCGCGCAGGTGCAGGTCATCGGCTTCGACAACAACGAGGAAGCCCCCTACCTGCAGATTCCGCTGACCACCATGGATTCCCGCCTTGACTGGACAGCTCCCACGGCAGTGAATCGCATCCTCGGACGCATCGATGGCAGCATCACCAAACCCGAACTGCTCACCACCGAATCCCAAGTCATCGCCCGCGCCTCCACACGCTGACGCTAATCTGGCTCCCCTCCCTGGGGGGAGCTGTCACCGAAGGTGACTGAGGGGAGCCTTGCGGAACATTGTCATCTCCCGTCGTAACTCGTAATTGTCACTCGTTTGAGTGGCCCCATGTGTCATCGGAGGTAGCCGTTCACTCCGCTCCGAGTTCGTGCATCTCTCCCCCCCACGATAAGAGACGCCGTTCAATCGTTTAGTGACTTTTTGTTAATTTCTGTGCTTAAGTAGCAACTTTATGTGTGTTTTCTCTACGATCTGGTGTATATTATTTTTTGGTTTACCGGTGTATTGCACGCGCGATGTGTGAATTGCCGCAACATCGCTGATATGCGTACATGGAATCTGGAGGAATGTATCTGATGACGGCATCAACTGAATCGTCTACGCAATCCCATCATGATGAGAAAGAGGCCATTGCTCCCGCGCGACTTGTGGCCTACGCGCTCGGCAACTTCGGCCAGTCGGCGTTCTACAACGCGCTAAGCACCTACTTCGTGGTCTATGTGACCAACTCGCTGTTCTCCGGAGTGGACAAGGCCGTGGCGGGCAAGCTCATCGGCATCATCACCTCGCTGATCGTGATCATTCGTATCGCGGAAATCTTCGTGGACCCGCTGCTGGGCAACCTGGTGGATAACACCACCACCAAACTCGGGCGATTCCGCCCTTGGCAGCTCATCGGCGGTCTGGTGTCCGCCGTGCTGATCGTCATGGTCTACACTGGCCTATTCGGCTTGGTCAACGTCAACACCACGCTGTTCATCGTCCTGTTCGTGGTGGTGTTCGTGGTGCTCGATGTGTTCTACTCCCTGCGCGATATCTCCTACTGGGGAATGATCCCCTCCATCTCTTCCGACTCCCATCAGCGCGGCATCTACACCGCAGCCGGCACCTTCACCGGATCGCTCGGGTACAACGGTCTGACTATCGCCGTGATGCCCATCGTCACCTTCTTCAGCTTCGATGCCGGCCAGCAGAACCAGAATGGTTGGACCGCGTTCATCATCATCGTGGCCCTGCTCGGCGCTCTCACGGCTCTGAGTGTAGTGTTCGGTGTCAAGGAAAAACAGAGCACGCTGCGCACCAAGGCCCAGGAGAACGGTAACCCGATTGAAGCGTTCCGCGCCCTGATTCACAACGACCAGCTCATGTGGACCGCTTTGTCTTATGTGTTCTACGCCGTCGCCAACGTGGCCACCGGTGGCGTGATGGTCTACCTGTTCAAATACGTGATTGGTCGCATGGACCTTTTCCCGGTCACCGGCGTCATCCCTATTGCGTGCGGTCTGATTATGTCGGTACTGTTCCCGGTCATCACTAGGTGGGTGCCCCGCCGTTATCTGTTCCTCATCGGCATGTCCGTGATGGTCGTGGCCTACCTGCTGCTGATTGTCGCCTCCACGAATATACCGCTGCTGCTGGTGGCACTAGTGCTGTTCTACCTGCCGCAGACCCAGATTCAGATGACCGTGATCGTGTGCCTTGAGGACTCCATTGAATACGGCCAGCTGAAAACAGGCAAACGCAACGAAGCCGTGACGCTGTCCGTGCGTCCGATGCTCGACAAGATCGCCGGCGCATTCTCCAACGGCTTCGTCGGCTTCGTGGCCGTCGCCATCGCCGCTGGCATGATCGGCTCCGCCACCGCCGCCGACATGACGGCCAAGGACATCACCATCTTCAAGACCTTCGCCTTCATGATTCCGCTGGTGTGCATTGTGCTTGGCCTGATTGTGTTCGCGATTTTCGTGAAGATCGACGAAAAGGCCCATGCGCGTCTGGTCGCCAAGCTCACTGAGAATCTTGCGACGGCTGGCGATGGTGGTGGTAACGACGATGGTGTTGGTGTTGGTGTTGGTGTTGGTGACAATGGTGAGCATAATGGTGGCCACGCCAGCATCGCGTCGGAAGATTCCGCATTGGCGGAATACGGTCCCGAACTCGCCAAGCGGGTGTTGCTCGGCAAATAGTGTTGCTGTGCGAATGAGCTGTTTCATGGGGTGGTGATTGGCCCATGGGGCGGTGAATTCCTCATGGGGCGGTGGTTGAAAATGGCTTTATTCTGCGGAAGGTAAAATTTTACCGACCGCCCCATGGGCAAGTTACCGCCCCATGGGATTTTCGCCGCCCCATGGATGTACGGGTAAAGGCGGCCGAATTGCCTCGTGCCGCCCCCGTGGATATGCAAGTTAAAGAGCATCGGCAGCATGACTGAATGCACATAGAGCGTCCCCCGCATGGTTGTGCCACGTTCCATGGCGGGGTCGCCGTGGTGACTGTCGCCAGTACACGCCATGCCACGCGAGCACGTTGTTGCCGGTGTTCCATGGCGGAAACGTCGTGGGCATACACCTTGGATGATGGCGACGACGATTCCAACACAGTACCCAGTAAAGTAACCGCCGATAACCTCAAGAAATACGACATCAGCCCGCAAGGCCAGGCCGATGAGATTCGCATGGTCGCCGAGGCCGTGAACAATATCGGCGACAACGATGGCGATGGCGATAAGACCAACGGTGCGAATGGCAACAAGGCTACTGGCGTGCTGAGCAAGACCGGTAGCGCGGTGACTGCCGTGGGTCTTGCGGTCGTCGTTCTCGGTGCAGCCGGCGGGGTCTCGTTTGCTTTGCGTCGTAAGCGCTCCTGATAAGGACTGACTCGGCATTATGATGCGGTTGCCAGTTGCTGGCTGTCGGCTGTCGTCTGCCAGATGCGGCTGTCTCGGCGTAGCGATGCGATTCTGTCCCGGTTCGCGCATCAATCGATTGATGTTAATACCGGGACAGAAATCATTGTCCCGGTTTGAAAAAACGGGCGTTTTTCGCGTACCGGGACAATTCTCGTTGCCCCGATACGAGCGTCAATCGTTTTATGTGCGAACCGGGACAACATGTCGATCTCGGGATTGACGGTATTCCGCCGATTCTGCTTGTCGGGGTATGTGGACTTTGAAAATTGGTTTGTCCCGGTTCTCAAAAATGGGCCGAAATTGCGTACCGGGACAACGATTTCTGTCCCGGTAGAAACGTCAATCGATTGACGTTTTCACCGGGACAAATTCGTGCCCAGAGGAGGGGAAGAGGGGCTCCGCAATGGCGCTGGGCATCATTGTGGTTGGAGGCAAATTCGCGTCCGGGAACAATGGGACGAGGCCCCGGTCGCAGGAGTAGAGCGTGATGTTGTCATGATTATGACCGGCTTTCCCACATGGAAGGCCGGTCATAATCATGCCGTTTACCCGCACGCTCCCTGCACACCGGCCGCACATCACCCACATAACCGTGTACAGTGGCGTGTAGTCGCAGCAATAAAGGAGCATCGCACATCATGACCAACGGACACATCAACCCCGCCAACGTGCCGGACATCGCCTTGAAAGACGGTCATTCCATTCCGCAAGTCGGTCTCGGCGTGCTACGTATCGACGACGAGGGCGTGGTCCCCGTCGTCGAATCCGCGCTGGAAGCCGGATACCGCCACATCGATGGCGCCGCCGGATACAACAACGAGGCCGGCGTGGGCCGCGCGCTCGCCGCTTCCGGATACAACAAGGGCACCAAGCGCGAGACCCTGTGGGTCACCACCAAGCTGCGCGACTCCCAGCAGGGCTACGATTCCGCGCTCAAAGCTTTCGACAACTCGCTGAAACTCCTCCAGCTCGATTACGTGGACATGTACATGATCCATTGGCCCACGCCGTTCGACTGGCGCAGCACCGACACCTGGAAGGCGTTCGTCAAGCTGCGCGACGAAGGCATGGCACGCACACTCGGCGTATGCAACTTCATGCCCGCCGATCTGAAGCGTCTGCACGAGGAGACCGGCGCATGGCCGGCCGTCAATCAGATTGAGCTGCACCCCACGTGGCAGCAGCGCGAAGTGGTGGCGTTCTGCAAGGAGCACGGCATCGCCGTGGAGGCCTACTCGCCGATGGCGCGTGGCGCCGACCTCAACGCCGGCGACGGCACCATCGAGAAGATCGCCGCCGCCCATGAGGTCAGCCCGGCCCAGGTGATTCTGCGTTGGCACATCGAAAACGGCACGATCATCATCCCCAAGTCCGTGCATGCTGACCGCCAGAAGGAGAATCTCAACCTGTTCGGCTTCGCCCTGACCGCCGATGAACACGCTGCCATCGACGCCCTCGACGGCCCCACCCGCGCCGGCCACGACCCCCTCACCTTCACCTATGCGTGATTGATGGCACGTCGTAACGCCCACTTCCGCCGTCGTTTCAACGCTTCTGGTCCGCTGGAGCGCGTGCTGATTCTCATCGTTCTCGCCGCAGCAATCGGCGTGACCATCGGCCTGCTACTGCCGCAGGTCAGCTCCGACGCGGCCAAAATCACAGGTGGCTACACTGCCACCGGTTCAGCCGCCGACACTTTGAACGCGCTCGCCGTAGACGACAACCAAAGCTCCTCCGGCTACGACCGCGATTCCTTCGGTTTCCGCACCACCGACGTCGACGGCAATGGCTGCGACGTACGCGACGACGTGCTCGCCCGTGATCTCACGGACATCACCTACAAATACGCCGGTTCCTGTGTGGTCGAGTCCGGCACACTGGCCGATCCGTACACCGCTCAGATCATCCATTTTGTACGTGGCCGCGCCACCAGCGCCAAAGTGCAGATCGACCATGTGGTGGCCCTTGAAAACGCTTGGCAATCCGGTGCGCACGACTGGTCCACTGCCAAACGCCATGAATTCGGCAATGACCCCTACAACCTGCTGGCCGTCGACGGCCCGGCCAATCAGGAGAAGGGTTCGGCTTCCGCCGCCTACTGGCTACCCACCAACGCCGACTACCGTTGCGACTACGTGGCCCGCCAGATTGGCGTCAAAGACAAGTACCAGCTCACCGTCACCTCCCAAGAAAAGGACGCCATGCTCGCCGTCCTCCACACCTGCCCGGGCCAGGCCGTGCCCGCAGACGAATAGGGGCTACCGCTCAGGATTGTTGAGCATAGGTGCCTGCCCCTCGTCATAAGCGCGCAGGAGCCGTCGGAGCAAAAATGTGGTGAAGTATGGTGCGGTGAACACGTGTTCGCTACTACCGATATTGCCGGCGGATAGTTTCACGCCGAACTGAATTTCCGGATAAGAATCCGAAGCGATTAGCGTCCGCATGGATTTGGCGGTGCCTTTTTTCGATTTCACCTCCACCGGCACCAGCCATTCGCGCGTGCGGACGAAGAAATCCTGTTCCAGTGTGGAATCCTCTTTTTTGTAGTAGTACAGGTCATAGCCGGATTTCCGTAGCGCTTCAGAGACGATGCTCTCGTACATAGCCCCCTTATAGACACCAAGATTACGATTGGCCCGCAGATCATCACTGGCCTCGTCGTCAAGCATCGCTACGAACAGACCGGTATCGCCGAAATATATCTTGAACTTGTTTTCGTCATAATTGCCTTTCAACGGCAGTTCAGGATAGGACATACATCGGCAGATATTCACCATTCCCGAGGTCTCAAGCCATTCCACGCATCCTCGATAGTCTTTGAAACGCGCTCCGCTGGCGACTTTGCTGATTTGGAACTTCTTGTTTTCCTTGGCGAGTTGCACGGGAATATGGTTGAACACGTTGAGAATTCGTGCCTGATCGAGTCCTTGCGCGTATTTGCGGATATCCTCCTGGTAGTCCAAAATAAGCTGGCGCTGCAATTGCAGTGTTCCCTCGAACGTGCCAGTGCGTATATGGGAGGCGACAACCGCAGGCATGCCGCCAAGCACGCAGTAATCCATAAATGCCGTGGAGAAGACGTTCATCTCCACTTCAGAGAATGGCGTAGCGTCACACAGGTGGGTGAACATGCTTTCGATGACGGCCTCATCGTATCCGCGAGCCCACAGAAATTCCTCGAAGTCCAACGATCGCATTTCGTAGTCGGTCTTATATCCCACGCTATTGCTTTCGATTTGCTTATAGCTGATGCCCAGCATTGAACCGCTGCAAATCACATCATATTTGCCGTCGATTTTAAAGAACTTCAGTGCAGTGGCGATATCAGGATGGGCCTGGATTTCGTCGAAAAAGATGAGCGTATCGCCCGGAATGAACTTTTTGGCTGGGTCGATCAGGGAAATATTGCGGACGATGGTATTCGCGCCATAACCGTCCGCAGTGATTGCACGATATTTCGGTTCCTCAACGAAGTTGATTTCCACTACCGAACGGTAGTTGTGTGCGGCAAAGTAATCGATAGTCTCTGTCTTGCCTACTTGACGAGGGCCCTTGATGATTAGCGGGGAGCGATTCGGGTCGGATTTCCATGCATTGAGATAGGCATCGGCTTTGCGTTTGAGATACATGAGGAGCCCCTTTCCGAATTACTGCTATATCAATGATTTTACACTTTCATGAGCGAGTTTTCTACCGTCTGGCACATTTCATGAGCGAGTTTTCTAGTAATTTCCTCATTTCATGAGCGAGTTTTCGGCGGTTTGTCACATTTCATGAGCGAGATGGCGGGGAATGCCAGCTGCCAGTCCGCCAGTCATCCATCAATCGTCCGCAGATTGTCCGTCTGTTGACGCGGGAAACATGCCCGCGCTATAACTGAGCCCGGTATGAAGGGAGAAGGGAATAGGAACAGACGATATGGCAGTAACACACACCGCAGCAGATGCCATTGCGGCAACCACTATGACGAACGCCGTGGCAGACATCGAACAGGAAACACCGGAAATCGAGAAGGAACGCCAGCTTGCCGGAGTCGGAGCCGGAGCTGGAACCGTGGCAAACGGCAAGAAAAAGCCGCATGACCATGCGCTGGCCAGCATCCTCGGCCCCGCGTTCGTGGCGGCCGTGGCTTACGTCGATCCTGGCAACGTGGCGGCCAACATCACCTCCGGCGCGCGATACGGCTACCTGTTGGTGTGGGTGCTGGTGCTCGCCAATGCCATGAGCGTGCTTATCCAGTATCAGTCCGCCAAACTCGGCATCGTGACCAACAAATCCTTGCCGGAACTGCTGGGTGAGCGTATGAGCGACGCCGGCCGATTCATGTTCTTTATGCAGGCTGAAGTCATCGCCATCGCCACCGATCTGGCCGAGGTGATCGGCGGTGCCATCGCCCTGAACCTGCTGTTCGGATTGCCGCTGTTCATCGGCGGTTTGGTGATTGGCACAATCTCCACGGTGATGCTGTGGTTCCAAGGTGGCAAGACGCAAACCACGTTCGAGCGCATCATCATCGTGATGCTGCTGATTATCACATTCGGCTTCATCGCAGGCCTGTTCGTGGACCCGCCGAGCCCCGGCGAAGTGGTCAAGGGCATGATTCCACGCTTCCAGGGCACCGACTCGGTGCTGATGGCCGCCTCGATTCTGGGCGCCACCGTGATGCCGCACGCCATCTACCTGCACTCCACGCTGGTGAACGACCATTACGCAGGCGGCGAAAAGCCGTCGATCAAAACGCAGCTGAAAGGCTCGAAAATCGATGTGGTCTGGGCGCTGTTGCTGGCCGGCACCGTGAATCTGGCGATGCTGGTGCTCGCCGCCAACTCGCTGCACGGCATGTCTGGCACGGATTCCATCGACGGCGCACAGCGGGCGATCGCGCAGGTGCTTGGCCCGGTGATCGGCACGATCTTCTCCATCGGCCTGCTGGCTTCGTCGCTGAGCTCCACATCGGTCGGCACGTATGCCGGCTCGGAAATCATGCACGGTCTGCTGCACGTCAACGCCCCGATGTGGGCCTGCCGCGTGGTCACGCTGGTGCCGGCACTGATTGTGCTGTGGTTCGCCAAGGACCCGACTCAGGCGCTGGTCATCGGCCAGGTGGTGCTTTCCATCGGCATCCCGTTCGCCGTGATTCCGCTGATGCGATACACGCATGACAAGGAACTCATGGGCAAGTGGGCTGATGGAACCGTCAAGCACGTGATTTTTATGATTGTGGTGGCACTGATTGTGGCGCTCAACGTGCTGCTGATTGTCCTGACGCTGATGGGCAGGGCGTAATAGACTCCAGCTGAAATCCTGCGATAGCACAACATAATAAGAAACCCCGGTTCCAACACCGGGGTTTCTTATTATGTTGAGAATGGTTGAATCTGCCGTCAGTTCGCAGCCATACGCCGCGCACGCCGTTCGCGCAGCGCGCGCAAGGAAATAATGTCTCGCGTACGACCGGCACCGTCGCCCTTGACGCCGAAGAACACCATCAACACCATTGCCAGACAGATTATTGCGGAGATGCGCAGCGCCCATTGAATGCCGAAAATCGAAGCGGCGACGGCGGAGGCGCCGCCCTGCTTATGCAAAGCGGCAAACGTTTCCATCAGAATCACCAACACGGGTGCGCCCACAGCGCCCGCAATCTGACGCGCGGTATTCGTCACCGATGATCCGGCGGACACTTCGCTCGGCCCGTTCAGGCAATTCAGGGACCACGTGGTAATCGGCATCAGCAGGAAACCCATGCCGATCTGACGGATGAACTGGCAGATCGATACCCACCAGATCCACGTATCCATCGCCACCAGCGACATGCCCAAGGTGCCAAGGGTCAACACAATCGAACCGAACAAAGCCACCGGGCGCGCGCCGAACCGATCCATCGCGCGGCCGCCGAAGAACTGGGAGACGCACTGGCCGATAGCGCCCGGCAGCATGATCAGACCGCTCATCGTGGCCGAATAGCCGCGGTCAGTCTGGATGTAGAGCGGCATGATGACCAGAATCGAACTGAATGCAAAGAACGCCAGAGATGCCGTGATGGTGCCGACGGTAAAGGACCGATTCTTCAGTACTTCAAGATCCAGCAGCGGCGGCTGGGGGAGTGCCGACTCGTCCTTGGCTACGGCCTCGCGATACCGCTTGCCAGCGCGCAGGTTGCGCATCACAAACCACACGATGCCGACCAGCCCCACAACCATCGGCCCCCACGTGACCGGTGCCGCGAATCCATAGGTCTCTGAATTGGTGAAGCCGAACATAAGCCCGCCAAAGCCGATCACCGACAGGCATGCCGAGAAGAAGTCCGCGCGGGCAGACGGGTCATGCGAACCGAAATTATGCAGTCCGAACATGGCCGCCAGCAGCGAGACCACGCCAATCACGGTCATGGTCAGGAAGATTGAACGCCAGCCGTTGGCATCGGTCTGCCAGCCGCCCAAGGTGGGGCCGATTGCCGGAGCCACGCTCATGGCCATGCCCACCGTGCCCATGGCAAACCCGCGGCGAGACAGCGGGTAAATGGAGAACACGGTGATTTGCAGCACCGGCCACATCACGCCTGTGCCGGCAGCTTCGAGCACGCGCCCGACCAGCACCCATACGAAGTTTGGCCCCAACCATGCCAGCAGGGAGCCGACCGTGAACACCGCCATCGAGCAGATGACGATCTGGCGGGTGGAGAAGCGTCGGGTCAGAAACGCGGTCAGCGGCACCATCACGCCCATGACCAGCTGGAACACGGAGGTGAGCCACTGCCCGGTGGTTACGGAGATGTGGAATTCGGAAACGATAATCGGCAGCGCGGAACTCAGCTGCAGCTGCGTGAAGTTGCCCACGAAGGTAATAAAGGTCAATATCGCGATGGAGATGAACGCCGCCCGGCTGAGTTTGCCGTCTACATATGATTCCTCGCGGCTCAGCACCCGCTGCAGTTCGCCGCGATGATTCTTGATTCCCTGAGCTCCGTTCATTCCACTCACGTGCATACTCCACTCTCGCTAATCGACCGCAACAACGCATCAGGCGGTCTCTCAAAGCAACCCCAACACGCTACACCCAGGGGTAGTCCGTCGAGATGCAATGCCGAGATGACTGGCCGCCCGGTTGCAGAGCAAATTAGTCCCGTTATTCGAGACGTCAAAATGAACGTAGTTACTATCCGATCACGTTCGCTATGTGGTTTTCTGACCCCCCCCCCCTAGCGGTTAGGGGTGTGAGGCGGGTTCTAGTGATCGTTGCAACACCTGACCTACCGCAAGGAGGGTCAGGTGACCAGAAGCCACCGAAACGAAGACCGTGGCGGGGAACACCGTTGGACGTTCAACGGCGTCGAATATCCGACGAGGAAGCTGATGTGCGAGGCGAGACGCGCCGAGTACGTGCGCCTGCTGGACGAGGAAGGCATGAACTTCACCCAGGCCGCGCACGCGGTCGGCGTCTCGAAACGCACCGGCAAGGCGTGGCGCAACGGCAGGACGCGCGCCACGGGAAGGAACGAGAAACCCCTGGTGGACTGGTATCGTTCCACCATGGACAAACCCAAGACCCTCCATCCGCGCTACCTGAGCCAGGAGGAGCGCATCCAGATCGCGGACCGTCTGCGTCTGGGCGATTCGATCCGCGCCATCGCCCGCCTGCTGGGCCGCGACCCCGGCACGGTCAGCCGCGAGGTCGAGCGCAACAGGAATCCCGAGTCCGGCGGTTACGAGCCTTACCGCGCCCAGCAGAAGGCCGCGGACCGGCTCAAACGCCCCAAACCGCGCAAGGCGGCCGAGGGCACGCGACTGTGGGACGAGATCGCCGCCGGGTTGCGCAGGCATTGGAGCCCGGAGCAGATAGCCAACCGGCTGAGGCTGGACTTCCCGGATAATGGGGATATGCACGCGAGCGTCGAGACGATCTACCAGGCCATCTACCTGCAGGCCAGGGGCGAACTCAAGCAGGAGCTGAAACGCGCCATGAGGCAGGGGCGAACCGCCCGCAGACCCCAAGGCGGCCAAGGCCGCAAACCCCGTTTCCGCGAACCCATGGCCATGATCTCGGAGCGACCCCCGGAGATCGAGGACCGGGCGGTCCCGGGCCACTGGGAGGGCGATCTCATCACCGGCAGCCGCAACAAAAGCGCCATCGGCACGCTCGTCGAGCGCACCACCAGGTTCACGATCCTGCTGCACCTGCCCGACGGGCACGACGCCGAACACGTCCAGCAGGCCATCATCGACAAGATGCAGCACCTGCCCAAACTCCTGCGCAACAGCCTGACCTGGGACCAGGGAGCGGAACTCGCCCTGCACAAACGGATCGGCGCCTCGCTGGACATGGCCGTCTACTTCTGCGACCCGCACTCCCCGTGGCAGCGCGGCACCAACGAGAACACCAACGGGCTCCTGCGCCAGTACTTCCCCAAAGGCACCGACCTATCCGTCTACCCGGAGGACTACCTCGACGCGGTCGCCGAGGAACTCAACGACCGGCCACGCAAAACCCTCGGGTTCATGAAACCAAGCGAGAAGATCATCGAACTGCTCGACGCCGCGTGATAACCTCAACAACCGACAACGTGACCATGGAAGGCCGCTCAAACCTCAGGTGTTGCAACCACCACTAGAATCTGCC
>ENA-OOXF01002108-OOXF01002108.1-human-gut-metagenome-genome-assembly--contig:-NODE-2108-length-11705-cov-2.139742_pt1 | contig 11705 bp, 14 predicted proteins | sample MGYA00241586_ERZ501341 | MGnify/ENA primary metagenome ERZ501341 (study PRJEB25962, sample SAMEA2042985) | human gut metagenome | biome: human gut; feature: human-associated habitat; material: faeces... | reverse complement strand
CTACGCCGCCCTCATTCGGATAAACTCTCCCACAAACTGGAACTCGCAGCTCACGAAAAGCCTTTTTCAGACACGCTCTAGCCCGGATGAACCTGAATAGTTACTGTTCACTGGTAATATTCCGCGAGGCGTGTTGCTGGCACGGAATGAACCGTAATCCTGAATATGATGAATCCTGCAACTACAAAATGTAAATTGTCAACAATACCATTATCTGGTATACTGAGCATATTAAATGAATATTTGGAGGAAAGATTAATGAGTATAAAAGAAGAAATCCATGCTTTGACAGACGAGATGCTGACGAATCTGGGAAGACTGGTTGCCATTGATTCTCAGCTTGGGACACCGGCAGAGGGAATGCCTTTTGGAGAAGGACCTGCAAAAGCACTGAAAGTAGGACTGAAAATCGCGGAAGAACTGGGATTTAAGACCGTGAATCTGGATAACTACTGCGGATATGCAGAGATGGGCGAGGGGGACGAGATCGTTGGTATCGCCGGTCATCTGGATATCGTGCCGGCAGGCGGTGACTGGACACATGATCCATTCACACTGACACGTGACGGTGACTATGTGTACGGCCGCGGAACCACCGATGATAAAGGACCGATTCTTGAAGCTCTGTATGCGATGAAACTGCTGCGTGATTCCGGTGTGAAATTAAACAAACGTGTCCGCCTGATCATGGGATGTAACGAGGAAAACGGTTCCAAATGTATGGAACACTATAATGAGGTTGCAGAAGAATTGTCCTGCGGTTTTACACCGGATGCAAGCTATCCATGTATTCACGGAGAAAAAGGCGGCGTGCATATGATGGCCTATTCCAAAAACACAAAGATCATCTCCATGAACGGAGGATTTGTGGTCAATGCGGTCTGCGACTCCTGTAATACCGTGATCCCTGCAGAAGCGGGACTGAAAGAAAGACTGGAAACAGCACTTTCCGAGACAAAACTGCAGGAATATAAAGTGACCGAAGAAAAGGGAACTCTGAACATCTATGCCAAAGGTGTTCCGGCACATGCAAGTACACCGACACTGGGTGTCAATGCAGCAGGGGTTACCTTCGAATGCCTGGAAAAAGCAGGATTTGAAGATGATTTTGTTACCTTCTATAATACCCATCTGGGAACTTCCTGCGATGGTGCAGGAATCGGACTGAAGTTTGCCGATGCTTACGGAGATCTTACTTTCTGTAACGGTATCGTAAAGACTGAGGATGGTGTAATCTCCTGTACGATCGATATCCGTGTTCCGGTTACTCTGAAAGAAGAGGAGCTTCGCAGCATGTGTGAAGGAAAACTGGAAGACGAAAATGGCCGTATTGAGATCCGGAGCGTAGGGGAATCCCTGTTCTTCCCGGCAGATTCACCGCTGGTGACTGCTTTATACAAAGCCTATGTCGATGTAACCGGAGATACCGAGAACAAACCGATGGTAATCGGCGGTGGAACATACGCAAAATCCCTGAAAAATATCATCGCCTTCGGTCCTGAAAAGCTCGGAATCGATTATCGCATTCATGGTGCGGACGAGTATATCCTTGTATCCGGCATGGAGGAAGCAGTGCTGGTATACATGGAAGCCATTAAGAACCTGCTGGCGATTTAAGGAGAGCCGACAGGTCCCAAACATTGGCACAGGGACGTTTTCTGCCAGGTAGACAATCAAACAATAAAACAAACTGCCATCAGATTCCGTCTGGCGGCAGTTTTTTTGTTATAGCCGGATACTGAAGGCTGAAATCGATGGGGAAAAACTTCCAGAGATAGAAAAAAGATTGACAGTGGAGAAACAGCATCTTATAATTGTTCTAAAAAGAACAATAGAAGGAGGAAGAGATGCATTTTTGGGATAAGCATAAAACAATTACAAGCTATTATGAATTGCTTTCTGGCGAAATATGCGATCGATACGAGCTGACACAGATGGAATACGATATACTGATGTTTCTGTATCATAATCCACAACACAATACGGCGGCAGAAATCGTAAAGATTAGAAAATCAACAAAATCCCATGTTTCAACTTCATTGAAAAAATTGGAAGACGAAGGATTTATTGAAAGAGTACAAAGTAAAGAGAATAAAAAGCATATTGAGATTATTTTGTTGGATAAGGCAGAGTTGATTGTGGAAGCAGGAATCGCTGTACAAAAAAAGTTTGCACAGGATGTTTTAGCAGGATTGACAAAAGAGGAAATCCGTATGTGCATCCATATATTCGACAAGATCTGTAATAATGCAGAAGAACATTTAAGAGAGCATAAGGAGAGCGCAGATGAAAAACAACAACTATAAACCACAGATTCCGGATGTGATGGAGGCAATCTTTGATGCAGCGTATCTGATCTTTGATCTGATTGCTGCAATTTTGTTCTTCCTTTTTTCAAAGGGAAATGTGTTATTTATTCTTTATGGAATATTGACCTTAGCACTTTGCGGAGGAGATGCGTTTCATCTGGTGCCCAGAATAAAAAGAGCAGTATGGGGAAGCAATGAGAGAATAAAGAAACAGCTGGGAATTGGATTGCAGGTATCCTCTATTACGATGACAGCATTTTATATTATTTTGATGTATATCTGGAAGTTTACATTCCCGGAATATAAAGTGCCGGTAATCATTGAAGCGATCATCTGGATATCTGCGATTGTCAGAATGGTGATATGCCTGTTCCCGCAGAATAACTGGTGTACTGAGGAAGGAAACCGGACATTGTCTGTTATCAGAAATGCGGTTTTTGCAGTTACTGGGATAGGAGTGATCCTCCTGTATCTCATTTCAGGAAATGCCTATGGATATCATATGACAAGAATGGTTGCTGCGATCCTTATTTCTTTTGGATGTTATATTCCGGTAACCTTATTCAGTAAGACAAAACCCAGGGTTGGACTGCTGATGATCCCAAAGACCTGTGCATATATGTGGATCATCGCGATGGGACTTCAGCTTTTGTTTTAAATTGCATCAGGTTTTAACTGCATATTTCTTGACTCAGATACACCATAGACGTATAATTATTCATCACTACAAAAAGCTGCAGCCTCAGACAAGTCTGCGGCCGTCATGAAGATAGAGAGCAATTTCAGTAAAGTTTCAAGAAATAAAAGGAGTAATCACAAATGGCAAGTTTATGGGGCGGAAGATTTGAAAAAGACATGGATGATATTGTAAAAAAATACAATGCATCTATTTTCTTTGACCAGAGAATGTACAACGAGGACATCGACGGCAGCATCGCGCATGTGACCATGCTTGGAAAGCAGGGCATCGTATCCAATGAGGAAAAAGATCAGATCATCGCAGGTCTGGAAGAAATCCGCAAGGAGATTGCGGAAGGAAAGATCCTGTTTACCGTAGAAGACGAAGACATCCATATGGGCATCGAGAGCCGTCTGATTGACAAAATCGGAGACGTGGGCAAAAAGCTTCATACCTCCAGAAGTCGTAACGATCAGTGCCAGGTAGATATCCGCCTGTATTTGAGAAAAGAAATTTATGAGATTTTGAACAGCCTGTGCTATCTGGAAAGCGTAATTCTGGAAAAGGCGGAAAAATATGAAGATAAGATTACAGTAGGCTTTACCCATCTTCAGCACGCACAGCCGATCACGATCGGATTTGTTTTTATGGCATATTTCCAGATGTTTAAAAGAGATATGGAACGTCTGACGGATACGTTGGAGCGTCTGAATTATAATCCGCTGGGAGCGTGTGCACTGGCAGGAACAACGATGCCCATCGACCGTCATTTGACGAGCGAGCTGCTTTCTTTTACTGCACCGACGGAAAATGCCATGGATACAGTCAGCGACCGGGACTACAGCCTGGAATTTTTGAGCGATGCTTCCATTTCCATGATGCACCTGTCCCGCTGGGCGGAGGAATTTGCATGGTGGAACTCTTCCGAGTTTTCCTATATCGCAATCGACGACAGCTTCTGCACCGGCAGCAGCATTATGCCCCAGAAGAAAAACCCGGATATGGCGGAGCTGATCCGCGGCAAGGTTGGTCGTGTATACGGCGATCTGATGCAGCTGTTGACCGTTATGAAGGGAACTCCGCTTGCTTATAACAAGGACTTCCAGGAGGATAAGGAGAGCCTTTTCGATGCGATCGACACCTGGAAAGCGACAATCGATATTTTTGCAAAGATGCTGGACAAGACCGAATTCCGGATGGATCAGATCGAAAAACAGCTTGGAAAAGGCTTCTTAAATGCGACGGATATTGCAGAGCATTTTGCAAAGCAGGGCATTCCGTTCCGGGAAGCACATTCTATCGTAGGACATATGGTAAAAGCATGTGAGAAGAAGGGCTGTGACCTCGACGATCTGACAGACGAAGAGCTGCAGGCGATCGACAAGCGCGTGACCAAAGAGCTGCTGGGGGACATCAGCATCAAGTCCTGTGTCAATGCCCGCGTATCCTTCGGAGGAACGGCACCTTCTGAGGTACATCGTCAGATCGAGGTTGGCCGTCAGTGGTTAAACAGCCTGGAACGGTAAGGAAGCAAGCGCACGATGTCGGCGGCGATCATGGAAATTCATGAAAAAGCGACGAATCAGGAATTGAATTTTGAAAAATTACGATCGAGCATAAATTTATGCTGCGAGGTGTGTTTATGGGACACCTCAGATGCTATGATGGAACCAGATAAGAAAAATTCTTACTGGTTCTTTTTCAATTCCGACAAAGATGTCTGTGGACGGAAAAGGCAAAGAGGATCCTGTAGACAAAAGCGATCCGGACAGGCGTGTCTGGCTATAGAATGGAGGTTTCTATGAGAAAGAATTCTTTTGGTGAAACAGTTATTCTGGTTATGATGGTAATCGGTATTTTCCTTTTGGTGGGTATGATCTGTGATGAAAGCGCCAAGAACAAATGTATCCTGAAAGGCTGTGATAATAAGCGTGCACCGGGAAGCAGCTACTGCTATCTTCATAAATCCTACGGCAAAACTTCTTCCGGATCTTACACAAAGTCTTCCGGGACAAAATCATCCGGCGCAAGTTCAAACAGTACATCTGGATATTCAAACTCTTATAAGAAAAGTTCCGGCAGCTACAGTGGCAGCAAGACAGGGACATCCGGCGGCACATATTCTGGCAGCAAATCAAAAAACTCCGGCAGTTCGAAAAAGAGCAGTTATTACGACGGCTACGATGATGGCTATGACGATGTCTATATGGACGGTGATTATGATTATGACAGATATGACAGAGATCCCGACTATGCGGACGGAGTAGATGATGCATTGGATGAATTTGACGGAGACTGGTAAAAAGAAAAGCATCGTCCGTTAAACGGATTTTATATACCCCTTCATATATTCCAGCATCGCGGTTGCCGTTGCGTTGAGCGTCGTGTTTTTCAAATAACACAGATATGTCTGACTGTATAGGGCAGGGGCCAGCGGGACGAGCTTTAAATGCTGCCCGGAGGCGTAGAAGTGCCGGTTTGTCAGCAGGGAAATTGCCATATGCTGTGCGACGAGATCGAAAATAGAATCCATGCGCTTGCTTTCCAGTTTTTTGATATGCTTGCTCAGGGTGGATTCGTTCATAAAAAGAAGCTCAGAAGCTTCCCAGAAATTCTGGGTTTCTGCAAGCGCTAAAAATTCCTTTAAACTCGCAGTGTCCATTGTATTATCCTTTCCACTCATTTCTGCGCACGCTTTTTGCGCATGTCAGTGGTTAAGCAGCCTGGAACGGTAAGGCAGCAAGCAGAAAGTAGCTCTTGCCGGCAAGAGGATTTTGCTGGTAGAGGGTAACGGGCTGAACGAGCATGTTGCAAAACTGATGGAGGTTCCGGGAGAAATTTTTTAAAGGACATGGAATTCCTGAACTGTTTGTTGTTCTGACAACATAATGTTTTCGAAAGCTGTTTATAATAAACAATGTCATGATGCCAGGGTCACAAGGTCTAAGCCCACATGAGCTTGCTCATGGGTGGGTGAAAGACCTCTTGACATGCTCCTATCGGGACGGATTGTGGGAGTGCGCGGCACGGAACAATCCGCAGGCATCAAGGTCGGGGGCTTTTGCCCCGACATCATGTCATCTGATTACGAAGAAACGCAAGATACAAACCAGGACAGGAGGCATTTGAAATGAGTCAGAAAGACAGAACAGAGATGGAGAAGAAAACGTTCCATGCGGCGGAAACTTTCAATGGCCGCACGGAGCAGTTAAAAGAATATTTAAGGCGTCTGGGTGCAGGCGAGGCGCTGGAAAGTGTCCGGGCAGATTTTGTAAAGCAGTTCAGCGATGTTGAGGCGTCTGAAATCATGCAGGCGGAACAGAAGCTTTTAAAAGAAGGAACGCCGCTTACAGAGGTTCAGAAACTCTGTGACGTGCATTCAGCGCTGTTTCACGGTGCAACGAAAGAAGAACGGATCGCCAATGCGGAGAAAGAGGTCGAAGCATCCAGGAAGAGAATCGCAAATGCAGAAGACGGAGCTGATGCGTCTTTGAAAAGGGAAAAGCTGCAGGAAGAGCTGGCAAAACGCGAAAAATTTGAAAAAAAGGAATATTCGGACAAGCATACAAAAGCGGCGGAGCTGATCGCAATTGTCGGACATCCTCTTTACACGTTTACGAAAGAAAACGAAGCGCTGGCAGAGCTTTTAAAGCAGTTTAAAGAATCCCGGTCGGAAGAACTTTTGTTAAAAATCCGGGACTTGTCGGTTCATTATGCGAAAAAGGGCGATCTGTTATATCCGCAGTTAAAGGTAAAATACGGTATTTCCGGTCCGTCTGATGTGATGTGGACAGTGGATGATGAAATCCGGGACGATCTGGGCATACTGATGAAGGAAAGTCCACGAAGTGCGGACTGGAATACGCGCTTGGACGGCGTATTAAAACGCGCGGAGGAAATGATTTACAAAGAGCAGAATATTTTGTTTCCGATCTGTGCCGTAAATTTTACAGAAGACGAGTGGAAAGGTATCTATCAGGACGCGAAGGATTATGCGGTTTGCTTTGGGGCAGAGCCGGAGGTGTGGGACAGAGCGGAGAATGTTGGACGAAGTGAGTTTGGCTGGCGGCGCAGCACAGATGGACAGCAGGGCTCTGCAGGGCAGAAAAACGCCGCCGGCGAAATTGTGATGCCGGGCGGGCACATGACGCTGGAACAGCTTACCGCGCTTTTAAATACGGTTCCACTGGAAATCAGCTTTATCGATACGGAAAATATCAATCGTTTCTTCAATGAAGGTCCGAAGGTGTTCAAACGCCCTGCAATGGCGATTGATCGGGAAGTATTTTCCTGTCATCCGCCCAAAATCGAACCTATGGTACGCGCAATTATCGAGGATTTTCGCAACAACAAAAGGAATCGTGTCCCTGTCTGGATGGAGAAAGGCGGACGCACGATGCTGGTAACTTATATGGCTGTCCGGGATAAGAACGGAAAGTACCTCGGTACGGCGGAATTTGTGCAGGATATGGAGTTTGCAAAGGAGCATTTTGGCAAATAGGCCCAGACGGGGAGCGGCCAGCGTTGCTGATTTTCAGCGTATAAGTCCGGCGAACTTCACAGCGTAAAGGCGGTAAAGCAGTTTAAGATGGCGCTGCTTCTGACGCTGGAATAAGCAGGCAGGTGCGATTTTTTAAAAGAAAATGGGCCGGTTTTTCTGAAACTTTTGGCAGCAAACAATAGAATGCACGCTCTGCGAACATTCTATTGTCATGAATTGAAAAAGGTGATGCAGAATCTTGAAAACAGGGGATTTTGCATCACCTTTTTTGCGGAGTTTATAGTACAATGATGACGAAAGGCAGGAAACAGCTATGTCACTATTTAAGAAAAAATCATCTGCAAAATCCTATGATAAAGACACACAAAAACCTGTGATTAAAGCCAGTATCTGCAATGGGGAACAGGTTGCCGGCTTCAAGGATCTCCATACCGGGAAATTCGAAGAAGTGATGCTGATCTGCAGCGCAGCCGATCTTGACGCTTTCAGAGCCATGTACAGGATAACAGAAGAAATCACCAAAGAATACTGATTTACGAAAAGAGGGAACAACCATTGAGCGAAACATCAGAAAAACGGCTCGAAAAAGTCCGTTTCATGAACATGTGCATGATTCAGGACGGCAGAGGAAATGTGCTGGCGCTGGATAAAGTAAACGACAGCTACACCGGAACGACCTTTCCAGGCGGTCATGTGGAACCAGGAGAATTATTTTTTCAGTCTATGATCCGGGAGGTTTGGGAAGAAACGGGACTTACGATCGAAAATCCGGAATTTCGCGGGCTGTACCACTGGCATAAAGACGGCGTACATCATGTGATAACGCTCTACCGGGCGTACACTTTTTGCGGCGAACTGGAAAGCTCCGAAGAAGGACGGGTATACTGGATTTCGCTGGAAGAATTGAAGACAAAAAAACTTGCATCAGGGATGGAATACGTTCTGGAGATGATGGAGTCAGAAACGATAAAAGAATGCTATGTACGCCGGGAAGCAGACCGGTATGTGGGGAATGTGCATTGATTTATTGGAGAAATTGCAGCCGCGGGTCAGGGACAGCGCTTTAAAAATTTACGATCGAGCATAAATGTGTGCTGCGAGGTGTGTTTATGGGACACCTCAGATGCTATGATGGAACCAGATGGCCTAAAATGTATCGCAAATGCAGAGTATGTCCTGGAAGGCTATCTTTGCTACGACAAGACCGTCAGAGAGGATATTAATTCCAATACCGGTAAGGCGATGCCTGAGTTTCCCGGCTATACCGGTGATGCAAAGCCTGCGCTTCCTGTCATCAAGATTACTGCGGTGACACACAGAAAGAACCCAATCATACAGTTTAAGAAGAGGTCCAAAAACGATGAGGGCCGTCAGCGCAACGCAGCGCTGCTCGCGTTCTCCGCATTTTCCGAGTTAAAGCATGTATTCCTGGTAGACGAGGATGTGGATATCTTCGATATGAGTGATGTAATGTGGGCAATGACGACAAGATTCCAGGCGGATGTGGATATGATCTCGATTCCGGGCTGCCACTGCCATGTGCTTGACCCATCCAACGACCATGCCCTCGATCCTTCTATCCGCGTTCACGGAATTGCCTGCAAGGCGATTTTCGATTGCACGGTTCCGTTCGATCAGAAAGAGAACTTTGTCAGAAGCCGTTTCCTGGAAATCGACAAAGATAAATGGGCAAAAGAGCTCGCGTTCTAAAAAGATAATGAGGAGGAAATGACATGCCGGTTGGTGTAATTGTCGACGCGCTCGCTGTTGTAATTGGCGGTATCGTAGGCGCTGTTGTAGGAAAAAAACTGAAAAAAGACTTTATTGACAACATGAATCTGATTCTGGGCTGCTGCTCCATGTGTATGGGCGTCAGCACGATCGTATTGATGCAGCACATGCCTGCAGTTGTTTTTGCGATTATTCTCGGTACGGGATTGGGACTTGCGGTTCATTTTGGCAAGCTGATCAACAAGGGCGGACTTGCGCTGCAGAAAGGCATCAGTCGTTTTGTAAAAACCTCTTCCGATGTGTCGGAAGCAGAGTTTGAGGCTACTTTAGTAACCTGCATTACGCTGTTCTGCGCGAGCGGAACCGGAATTTACGGCTCCATTATCGCAGGTATGTCCGCAGACCACAGTGTCCTGATTGCAAAGGCGATTCTGGATCTGTTCACTGCAGTTGTATTTGCCTGCACGCTGGGCATGGTAACTGCAGCAGTAGCGATTCCACAGTTTATCATTTTCTTTATCCTATTTTTACTCGGTGCCCCGATTTACAACGGACTGGATCTTGGAACCAATACCTACATCATCAACGACTTCAAGGCGTGCGGCGGCTTTATCATGCTGGCGACCGGCTTTAGAATGTGTAAGATCAAGCAATTTCCGGTAGCGGATATGATTCCGGCTATGGTTTTGATTTTCCCGATCGCAATTTTCTGGAATGACTGCGTAACTCCGGCTGTCAACATGCTTGCAGGAATGGTACATTGATGAAAAAAAGACTGGTTGTGGGAATCGGCGGCAGCGGAATTCCACTGGCGACAGAGCTGCTTTCCCAGCTTCAAAAAATTGAAGAGATCGAAACGCATCTTGTATACACCAGAGGCGCAGAGGTTACGGCAGGGCAGGAATCGGAACTGTCGATGGAAGAAATCTGCGCGCTGGCAGACGTTGTTTATGACAATAAGGATATCGGTGCGGCGATTGCGAGCGGAACTTATAGGTGTGCGATAAACTGTTGAAGCAGTTGATTGCGGACGCGTGACGGCGGTGCGCCGCCGCGTAGCGAAGCTGCAGAAAGAGTATATGATACAATCAGGAAGCCTTTGGATGGAGAAATTTCTACGGAGGACTTTTTGTGTCCTGCCGTAGCGGAGAATTTTGTGCGGCAGGACGTTTTTTGCCTGTACTGCCGCAGAGTGTGGTATACTATAGAAAATGTGCAGGAAAATGGACTGCAAAAGCCATCCTGGAAAGGGGAAATAGAGTATGAAAGAGTTTTATATCGCAGACGACGGCATCCAGCTGCATGCAAAGCTGGACGTGCCGGAGGAAAAAGAAAAGTGTCCGCTGGTCATCGTGTTTCATGGTTTAACCGGCAATATGGAGGAACGGCACATCACTGCTGTTTCCAGCGCAATGAATGAAATCGGGTTTGCGACACTGCGCGTCGAACTGTACGGACATGGAAAAAGCGGTGGTGCCTTTGAACAGCATAATCTGATGAAGTGGATCAACAATGCCATGACTGTGACGGATTATGCAAAGACGCTGGATTTTGTGACAGACCTTTATATCTGCGGACATTCCCAGGGCGGACTGCTCACCATGCTGGCAGCAGGAATGCGGGCGGATGATTTTAAGGCGGCGATTCCGATGTCTCCTGCAATTGTAATCCCGGATGGTGCGAGAAAAGGGAATCTGCTTGGTCAACCTTTTGATCCGGAGCATATTCCGGATATGGTGGAATGGGGGGACCGGCATCTGAGCGGCAATTATCTCCGCACAGCACAGCTTCTGGATGTAGACGAGGCGATCCGCAAATATGAAAAGCCGGTGCTTTTGATTCATGGAGATGCAGATGAGGCAGTTCCTATAGAATATTCCATTGATGCAGCGAAAAAATATAAAAATGCAAAGCTGGTACAGATTCCCGGAGACACACACTGCTACGATGAACATCTTGATCAGGTGACTGCAGCGGTGAAGAAATTTCTCGGCGAAATGGAGAACAGGGAAGGGTGACATAACAACAGGGCTGACCTTTGGCAGTCAGCCCTGTTGTTCATGACAATAGAATGTTCGCGGAGCATACATTCTATTGTATGCCGGTGCAGTTGTTTTACAACGTGCCGCTCTTTTCCGCCTGATCGACATCGATCGCAAGCTTCTTGACCTGCCCGGAGAGAATAAGCAGGGCGATCAGGTTGGGAATCGCCATCAGACCGTTGAAGGTGTCGGACAGATCCCAGGCCAGACCAAGGTTCATGGTGCAGCCGATGAAGATCATCAGTACGAATGCAACCTTGTAGACAATGGTGGATTTCGTACCGAATAAATATTCACAGGCCTTGGAGCCGTAGTGACTCCAGCCCAGTACAGTAGAGAAGGCGAACAGCAGGATCGCAATGGCGATGAAAGCGGGACCGAAGCTGCCGAATACGGTAGCAAAAGCCTGACCTACCAGAGCGGAACCGGACACATCCACCAAT
>ENA-OOXF01002099-OOXF01002099.1-human-gut-metagenome-genome-assembly--contig:-NODE-2099-length-11750-cov-2.235314_pt1 | contig 11750 bp, 10 predicted proteins | sample MGYA00241586_ERZ501341 | MGnify/ENA primary metagenome ERZ501341 (study PRJEB25962, sample SAMEA2042985) | human gut metagenome | biome: human gut; feature: human-associated habitat; material: faeces... | reverse complement strand
AGCTAGAACAAAGGAAGGGGAACAAAAAGAGATGATAAAGATTCCACCGACCGGTGTTTGAGATGACAACAACACTTCAGAGTAAATCCGAATGTGCTAAATAAATTAATAAATGTCTTTTGAAAGGAGATATGACTTATGTTAATGCCTAGTATTTTTGGAGAGAACTTATTGGATGATTTCTTTGGAGAACCATTTGGAGGATATGATTACAGTGAATCCGGACTTATGACAACGGATGTAAAAGATACCGATAAAGGCTATGAAGTAACGATGAACATGCCTGGAGTTAAAAAAGAAGATGTAAAAGCAGAACTGAAAGATGGTTATCTGACAGTCAGTGCTGAGACGAACACGAAGAAAGATGAAAAAGCTGAAGATGGCAAGTACATCCGCCGTGAACGTTACAGTGGATCCTGCAGCAGAAGCTTCTATGTTGGTGAAGGTGTCAAACAGGAAGACATCAAAGCCAAATTTGAAGACGGTACATTGAAACTGTTCGTACCGAAAGAAGCAGCAAAACCTGCTGTAGAACAGAAGAAATACATTTCCATTGAGGGATAATCAGAATACGGATTGTAAGCGTCCGATTACAAGGCTGCCAGATGAGGCAGCCGCTTAAAAAGAAAGTTAGCTAAATTCAGATAGATTTATAAGGAGGAACGACTTATGTTAATGCCTAGTATTTTTAATGATAACTTATTTGATGATTTCTTTGATTTTCCATTTTATGATGATAAAGCAGATCGTAAGATCCAGAGAAAACTGTATGGACATCATGCAGGCAATCTGATGAAGACAGATATCAAAGAGAAAAAAGATGGTTATGAACTGGAGATCGATCTTCCGGGATTCAAGAAAGATGAAGTTACAGCAGAACTGAATGACGGATATCTGACAGTCAGCGCTGCCAAAGGACTGGATCAGGATGAGCAGGAGAAAGAAACTGGTAAGTACATCCGTCGTGAACGTTACGCAGGAGCCTGCCAGAGAAGTTATTATGTAGGTGAAGATATCACGGAAGAAGATATCAAGGCTGAGTTTAAGCATGGTATCCTGAAACTCTTTGTCCCGAAGAAAGAAGTAAAACCGGCGGTAGAAGAGAAGAAATATATCAGTATCGAAGGATAATGACAACACGTTAAAAACTTTCAAATACACCATATGATGAGGGCAGCATGCAGGAGCAAAATCCTGTATGCTGCCCTTTTTGCCATCTATATAAATGGAAATTTGAGAAAGTCTGGATAGTATAATGAAATTAGGATTTGATCTGTATTTCGAGATGTGGAAAAAGGGAGAAATATCCATCAGAAAAGCTGTGTAGTAGTGGTGAATCGAAAAATAAAATCTGAGAGAGTTTTCGAATGTGGGAATCGGAGAATTACAGATAATGAAAAATCAACCATGAGAAAGGGAATGTTTAGTGTTATGGCATGGACATTCCCTTTTCTGGACATAAGGATAATAAGAGGAACAGCTTGCTGGCATCGGCAAGCTGTATTATAGAAAAAGCCCTGCTTTATGCAAGGCTTTTGAAGTATGAGAAAGATTTTCATTTACCAGATTCCAAGCACATGCTGCATGGAAAGACTGGCGATCGTGATACCGATCCAACAGCAGAAACCAAGAGCGAGTGGTTTGCCGCCGGTTTTGATCAGCTTGATGATATTCGTATTCAGACCGACTGCACTCATGGCGAGGACGATGAAGAACTTGCTGAGTGTCTTCAGCGGAGTAAATACATCTGCGGATACGCCGGCTGAAGTTGCGATCGTTGTAATCACGGAAGCGAGAACAAAGTAGAGGATGAACATCGGGAAAATCTTTTTAAATTCCACTTTCTTTCCTTCGGCTTTGGAGTTGCGTGTCCGGATAAATGCGAGAACCAGTGTGATCGGGATGATCGCGAGCGTTCTGGTAAGTTTGACCGTAACTGCCTTATCCAGTGTGGCAGAACCGAGAGCGTAGAGCGAATCCCAGGTGGAAGCCGCTGCAGTTACGGAAGAGGTATCGTTGATCGCAGTTCCGGCAAAGATACCGAAGGCTTCCCCGCTTTTGGTTGAGAATCCAAGCAGTGCACCAAGTGACGGGAAGAACAGTGCGGCGAGCATGTTGAAAAAGAAGATAACAGAGATTGCCTGTGCAACTTCTTCATCATCCGCATCAATGACCGGTGCTGTTGCGGCAATTGCAGAGCCTCCGCAGATGGAAGATCCGACACCGACCAGTGTGGAAATATTTCCCGGTACATGCATAACTTTATGTAACAGATATGCAATGATCAGGGACGTTGAAATCGTTGTTACGATAATTGGCAGTGACTGTTTTCCGGTTTCCAGAATCACGGAGAGATTCAGTCCGAAACCGAGAAGGATTACAGCGTACTGAAGAACCTTCTTTGACACAAAAGTAATACCGTCCTGAAACATGGATTTGTCTTTTAATAATAAAGTAATGATCATTCCGGCAAGGATACCGAATACCGGTCCGCCGATGATCGGAAATGTTTGTCCGAGGAACCAGCATGGAACGGTGATGACCAGACAAAGTAAGATGCCTTTCCAGCTTTTTGTTATAAAATTCATAGAAATACCCCTTTCAAGTGTAATAAATAAGTTACTCTCATAACAATCTGTCCTATCATAGCATAAAAACAGCAGAATAAAAAGATGAAGGAAGGAAAATTTCCAAAGTAATTTGAGAATAAGGTGGAAATAACGAAAGATTCCCGATATAATAATATGTGATTTTGGGGACAAGGAGGTAAAGTGTGATAAAACGGGGAATCCGGACATTGCACAAAAGAAAGTGATGCATACACTGAAAAAATTTGTAAAATATTATGCGCCGTACAGGACAGTATTCTTTCTGGATCTGATCTGTGCGGCGATCATCAGTCTGGTGGATCTTGCATTTCCACAGATTTTAAGATCACTGACAAAGACTTTATTTACAGAGGATCCGTCACAGATCCTTGGAGCACTTCTGCCGATCGGACTGGCTTTGCTTGTGATGTATATCATACAGACATTTTGTAAATATTATGTCAGTTATCAGGGTCATATGATGGGGGCACATATGGAACGGGATATGCGCCAGAAGTTATTTGATCATTATGAGAGACTTTCTTTTTCTTATTATGACCAGAATAATTCCGGACAGATGATGAGCAAGCTGGTGTCGGATCTGTTTGATATTTCCGAGTTTGCGCACCATGGACCGGAGAATTTATTTATATCCGTAATTAAAATCGTTGGTTCGTTTACATTTTTGTTTCTTATTAACTGGAGACTGGCGATTCCGCTGCTTGTGATGGTTGTATTTATGCTGATCTTTTCTTATAAGCAGAACCGTCAGATGCAGGAGACTTTTATGGACAACCGGAGAAAGATCGGGGATGTCAATTCCAGTCTGCAGGATACACTTGCGGGAATCCGTGTGGTGCAGTCTTTTGCAAATGAAAAGATTGAACGGGAGAAATTCGAGAAAAGCAATGAAGGATTTCTGGTATCCAAGGATGCAAATTATCATTGTATGGGAAGCTTTATGAGTGGCAATCTTTTCTTCCAGGGAATGATGTATCTGATCACATTAGTGTTCGGCGGATGGCTGATCGCACATGGGAAAATGGAAGCTGCCGATCTTGCCATGTATGCGCTTTACATCGGAATTTTTATCAGCCCGATCCAGATTCTTGTGGAGCTTACCGAGATGATGCAGAAAGGTCTTTCCGGTTTCCGGCGCTTTCTGGATGTTGTGGAGACGGAGCCGGAGATTGTAAATGCACCGGATGCGGAGCCACTTGAAAATGTAAAGGGTGAAGTGGAATATAAAAATGTTTCTTTCCATTACAGCGATGATGATACGCCGGTACTGGATCGGGTATCTTTTAAGATCCCGGCTGGCAGATCCATTGCCCTTGTGGGACCGTCGGGAAGTGGAAAGACGACGATCTGTTCCCTGCTTCCAAGATTTTATGATGTGACCGGAGGTGTGATCACGATCGACGGGCAGGATGTAAGAAAGCTGACACTGGAAAGTCTGAGAAGCCAGATCGGACTGGTACAGCAGGATGTCTATCTGTTCTGTGGATCGATCAGGGAAAATATTGCTTATGGAAAACCGGGGGCATCGATGGAAGAAATTATCGATGCGGCGAAGAAGGCAAATATCCATGAATTTATCATGTCCCTGCCGGATGGATATGACAGCTTTGTAGGAGAACGAGGAACCCGTCTGTCGGGTGGACAGAAGCAGAGGATTTCAATTGCAAGAGTATTTCTTAAGAACCCGCCGATATTGATTTTGGACGAGGCGACCAGTGCGCTTGACAATGAGAGTGAGCGCTGGATCCAGCAGAGCCTGGAAGAGCTTGCGAAGAACCGGACCACGATCACGATCGCACACCGGCTTTCTACGATCCGCAATGCGGATGAGATTCTTGTGGTTGCAAATAATGGAATTGCTGAACGGGGAAATCATGATGAATTGCTTGAGCAGGGTGGAATTTATGCGCATTATTATGAGATGTCATAATAGTAAGTGAGAAAATCAAAATAAGTAAACAAAAAAGCTTCTTTTCAGAAAAACAGGAGGGCCGTTTCTGAAAAAGAAGCTTTTTATATCGTAAAATTGTAAGCAGTGTGTGCTGGTCTATATTTGCAAAACATTACACAGCTTAGTCACACATATGGCAGGCTGCGCATGCAGACGGTGTCGTTGCGCATCCGCCGAGAGCTGTCTCCCGAAGCTCTGCCGGAAGACGCTTTCCTACAGTGTACACCGCTTCCAGCATTTCATCGAATGGAATCAGCTGGCGTACTCCGGAAAGGGCGATCTCTGCAGCAATCGTTGCATTTGCCACACCGGCAGCATTACGGTTCTGGCAAGGATATTCGACCAGCCCGCCGACCGGATCGCAGACCAGACCGAGCATATTCATAAGAACAGTAGATGCTGCGGCGAGGGATTGTTCCGGGGATCCGCCCATCAGTTCAACGGTTGCAGATGCCGCCATTGCAGATGCGATTCCGACTTCTGCCTGACATCCACCGACTGCTCCGGCGACAGTTGCATTGCGCATAGCAAGATAACCAATCGCGCTGGCATTATAAAGTCCCTGCTTGATCTGTTCATCGGAAAGATTATAGGTTTCCTGGAGGGCAAGCAGAAGTCCCGGAACGATACCGGCAGATCCGGCAGTCGGGGAAGCTACGATCACACCCATGGAAGCATTTGTTTCCAGAGTTGCCATCGCGTAAATGACAGCTCTTTCCAGAAGATCTCCGCAAAGACCTTTTCCGGTATCTTTGTGATCTGAGATCTTTTTTGCTTCGCCACCGATCAGTCCACCCATGGATTTGACCGGGGTATGGATCGGAGTAGAAGCGGCTGATTTCATGATCTCAAGAACACGATCCATTTTGCGGTCTGTCTCTTCCGGATCCTGTTCTCCCTCTGTGAGCTCTCTCTGAAGCATCACAGCAGAAATTGAAAGGCCTTGTTCCTGACAGACTTTTAATAATTCTTTTGCATTTCTAAAATCCATAATCTGTATTCTCCTTCCAATTACATCTGAACAACCATAACGTTGTATACATTTTTGTTTCTTCTGATTGTATCTGCGATATCTTCCGGTACCAGATCATCGGATTCTACGATGGTATAAGCGGTATTTCCTTTGGATTCGCGGAACAGACGCATGAATGCGATATTGATTCCAAGTTCACTGAGGCATTTGGTAATGTAAGCAACAACGCCCGGTGCATCTTTCTGGACGACGACGATCGAGCTGTATTCTCCGGTAAAATCAACCTCCACACCATTGATCCGGCACAGGCGGGCTTTTCCGCCACCGAGAGATTCTCCGCGGATCATCATCTCCTGCCCTTCTTCATTTACCATCAGGATATCGACGGTATTCGGGTGTACGTCGGTTTCTACGTTGTTCGGAATGAAAGAATATTCGATTCCGTTGTCTGTCGCGATCTGGAAGGAATCGCGGATGCGCACGTCATCGGTGGCAAATCCCATAATACCGCCGAGAAGAGCACGGTCCGTACCATGACCGTGATAGGTTTTGGCAAAAGATCCATAAAGGGTAAATTCTACTTTTTTAAGAGAACCGGTGAGAAGCTTTCTTGCAAGCAGAGCGATTCTGGCAGCTCCCGCAGTATGGGAGCTTGATGGTCCGATCATATTCGGTCCCATGACATCAAAAACACTGATAAAGGACATAGTAAACCTCCTGTAAAATAATTGTTTCACGTAAGTAAAAAGGATTGACGTCTTATTAGTTATATTGTACCATCAACTTATGAGTGAAACAAATTCATAGATTTTATGAAGACGTTGAAAATTTTTCATAATGGAGTCAGAAGATGGAATTACGTCAATTACAGACTTTTATACAGATCGCGCAGATGCAGAGTTTTTCCAGAACGGCAGAGATGCTGGGGTATTCGCAGTCGGCAGTGACGGTTCAGATCCGCCAGCTGGAAAACGAACTTGGGAAAAGGCTGTTCGACAGGACAGGAAAGAAAGTGGTGCTTACCCCGCAGGGGGAAGAATTTCTGGAGTATGCCAACCGGATCCTTTATGATGTTCATCAGGCGAAAGCATCCATGAATGATACGGATGAATTGAAAAATCCACTTCACATTGGGACGATCGAGTCTCTGTGTACGGTGAAATTTCCAAAGATCATAAGGAAATTCAGGGAACAGTATCCCAGGGTTTCTATCCGGATCACGGTAGATTCTCCGGAAAAGCTGATCCAGATGATGGAACATAATGAACTGGATCTGATCTATATTCTGGATACACCAAGATGGGACAGCAACTGGATCAAGGTGATGGAGAAGGCAGAACCGGTTATGTTTGTGACATCAGTCAGTCACCGGCTGGCAAAAGAAAGAAATTTATTGCTTGATGATCTGCTGAAAGAGTCTTTTTATCTTACAGAGCGCAATGCCAATTACAGGCAGGCACTTGATGGTCAGCTGGCGTTAAGAAGAAAAGAGCTTTCTCCGATGCTGGAGATCAGTGATACTGCATTTATCAAAAAAATGCTGATGCGTGGGGGAGGCGTTTCATTCCTGCCACGTTTTGCAGTGGAAGATGATATTGAGAAAAAGAAACTCACACTTTTGGATGTGAAAGATATAGAAATTACGATGTATCGTCAGATTTTCTATCATAAAAATAAGTTCAAGACAAAAGAGATGGAGAAATTTGCAGAGTTTGCACTGGAGGACAACTAAGAGAAAATACGGCTATGGATAAGAAAAATACTGATTTTGGCTTGGATGTATTACGAAAATTTATCTGAAGAACAGGGAGAACATAATATTTTCTACGTCATCTTGCGAAGTCTCAAAAAAGGATTTATACTAAAAATTAACAGAAAATCATAAGAGGAAAGAAGGAAATAAAAGATGGAAAATTTCACATTTTATGCACCGACTTATTTTGCTTTTGGTAAGGATACAGAAAATGATACCGGAAAGTATGTAAAACGTTTTGGCGGCAGTCGTGTACTGCTCCATTATGGCGGAGGTTCTGTCATTCGTTCCGGACTTTTGGATCGTGTTAAGAAATCTCTGGACGGAGAAGGGGTTTCTTATGTAGAATTAGGCGGCGTAAAGCCAAATCCGAGAAGTGGTCTTGTATATGAAGGAATCGATCTGTGCCGGAAAGAAAAAGTAGATTTTGTACTGGCAGTCGGAGGCGGAAGTACAATTGATTCCGCAAAGGCAATTGCGGCAGGTGCAGTATACGATGGAGATTTCTGGGATTATTATGAAGGAAAGCTTGTCGAGGAAGCACTTCCGATCGGAACAGTTATTACGATTTCAGCTGCAGGAAGTGAAGGATCACCGGACTCTGTTATTACAAAAGAAGAAGGAATGTTCAAAAGAGGGGCAACCGGAGAAGCATTCCGTCCGAAATTCACGATCATGAACCCGGCACTTACGCAGACACTTCCGGCATATCAGACAGCTTGCGGAATTACAGATATTATGGCACATCTGTATGAGCGTTATCTGACCAATACCGAAGAAGTAGAAGTGACAGACCGTATGATCGAAGGGCTTCTTCTGACGATGATCCATGAAGGACCGAGAGTCATTGCAGACCCGGATAATTATCAGGCAAGAGCAAACATTATGTGGGCAGGTATGATGGCACACAATAATTCCTGCGGAGTAGGACGTACACAGGACTGGACAAGCCATAACATCGAGCACGAATTATCTGCATTGTATGACTGCGCGCACGGTGCAGGGCTTGCGGTTGTTATGCCGGCTGTATTTACTTATACACTGGAACACAATGTGATGCGTTTTGCACAGGCTGCAGTCCGTGTCTGGGGCTGTCAGATGGATTTTGCAGATCCAAAGAGAACGGCACTGGAAGGAATTGAGGCACTGCGAAACTTTTTAATTTCGATTGGGATGCCAAAGAATTTTGCAGAGCTTGGAGCCAAAGAAGAAGATATTGAAAAGCTGGCACATACCTGCTGTTATGGAGATGTAAATACTGGTACAGTGGAAGGATTTGCAACTCTTGATCAGAAAGATGTGGAAAATATTTATAAACTGATGGTATTTTAGAAAAAGAAATATCGGAAAACAGGAAATTTGGAAGAGGGAGTGTGTGACTTAAACTCAAGTCATACACTCCCTCTTTTTGAAACGTCTATTTTCCAACAGGCTATGCATTTTCATAAATCGGTTCGAAATCATCTGCGCCGTGTCCACAGAGCGGGCAGGTGAATTCTTCCGGAAGATTGCTTCCTTCGTATACATAATTGCAGATCTTACAGCGCCATCCGATAATCTTCTTATCCTCTTTTTTCTGTTCTGGTTTTGGCTTTACATGTGCCTGATAATCTGCGTAAGTCAGAGGCGGATTGTCACTTAAAAGTTTCGCATCGGTTACTTCAGCAATAAAAAGGGTATGTGTTCCAAGATCCTGTCTGGAAACTACTTTTGCGCTGAGAACAGAACAAGTCTGCCATCCGAGGTAAGGAACTGCATTTTCATCTGCAGGTGCAGTGATATTTGCGAATTTATCAACATCTCTGCCGGACTGGAAACCGAAATGCCGGATCGTTTCAAAAGAGCAGGTCTGGTCAAGCAGGCTTAACGTAAAAATGCCGCTCTCTTTGATCAGATCACAGGTATAGTTGCTATTCAGCACAGAGATTGCGATCCGTACCGGATTATTCGCAACCTGGATGCAGGTGTTGGTAATACATCCGTTTACTACATTCCCAGAGCGTGTTGCAAGCATAAATACTCCATAAGATAAATTGTAAAGTGCTTTTTTATCCATATGACATTCCTCCTGACTTTCAAAACTTGATAATAAGAATCATTACTATAATTAAAGAATACATGATAAAAGAAAAATTGTCAATTACAAAATCAAGATTTCCGGAAAATCAGAATCACAAAAAATGTGATGATTTCTGATCCTAAGAAGGAAAGCCAGATTCCATTCAGCCCCAGAATCTGTGAGAACAGGATTGCACAGAAAGCAATTGCGATAATGCCGCGCATAACAGAACCAAGGACGGCAGGACGTGCCCGGTCGATTGCGGAAAAATAGGCAACCAGCACAATATTGATACCGGCGACTAAAAAGCCCAGGAAATAAAGCCTAAGACCAGTATGGGCGTAAGCAAGCAGCTGGAGATTATGTTCGCTGTTAAAGATACTGATAAAGGTATCCGTAAATCCGTAGATCAGTACAACGATCACAAGCTCGATCAGAAGTGCTGCAGCAAGAGACCAGTTGAGAAATTTACGGACTAGATCATGTTTACCCTTTCCGTAACTCTGGCTGATCAGCGGCTGTGCACCCTGGGCAAGTCCGTTTAGGATCGCCATTGCGACCAGTGAAATATTTGCAACTACGCCGTAGGCTGCGATCCCGATATTTCCCGCAATGCGCAGGATCAGCATGTTAAATATAATCGTAATGACAGCGGAAGAAATTTCAGCAAAAAATGAAGAAACACCAAGCTGGCAGCATCCGATGATCCGGCGAAGAGAGGGCTTGCGCCAGTGAAACTCTACATGGTTATTCTTTCCAAGATAATGTGTCGAACATACCAGCATCGTCACAACCGGTGAAAGAGCGGTTGCAAGTGCAGCCCCCAGAAATCCAAGATTCAAAGGGAACATGAAAATATAGTCAAATAAAATATTAAAGAAGCTTCCGGAAATGGAACCGATCATGGCGATAGAGGTCGCATGGTCATTCCTCGCAAATGCCGTGAAGGTATAGTTTGACATAAAAAACGGGGTAAAGAGCAGGACGATACGCATATAATTACGTCCAAGCCGGATGAGCCCGGCATCTGCCCCTAAAAGTGCAAGTGCTTTATGCGGAATGAAGATTCCGGTGAGCATAAAAGGAATGCTGCATATGAGACACCAGAAGATGGACTGGGTAAAATAGTAGTCCGAAGGTGAACCTTGGGCTGTGCTGATATTGTATCGTGTGGCGGAGCCGATTCCGATCATCGAACCGATTGCGAAGACCAGACCGAACACCGGCAGGATCAGATTCAGGGCAGCAAGTCCATCTGCACCGCATTTGTAAGAGATAAAAAAGGTATCTGCCAGAATGTAGACGGAGACACCGATCATTCCGGAAATACTCTGGGAAATGTATTTTAAAAATTTATGAAACATGTTTTTGAATTCCTCGTCTTTCTTAAAGCCAGATTAAATGAAATAACCATCTGTACCAGCCTGGTAATAAGCGGACTCTGATATCTCCATATAAGAATAGCATAAACATACTGGTTTGTCGAAAAAATAATCTTGCAATTATTGCGGTAACGTGCTATAGTAAGTTTTGTAAAACCAAATAATGCTTCAGGGCGGGGCGAAATTCCCCACCGGCGGTAAAGCCCGCGAGCCGTAAGGCATGAACTGGTGAGATTCCAGTGCCGACAGTAAAGTCTGGATGGAAGAAGTTGAATCGTTGCTGATAAAAGCGGTTTCTATCATATATGCAGGAATAAAAAGTAAAACGCTCTGGAATGGGAATCATTCCAGAGTTTTTATTTTCCGGAAAATAAAATGCCGAGGCCGGATTCGATGAGAAAATGGTATTTCCGAGAAGTATGACAGAGCGTACAGCGATATAACTGAGAAAGAAAGCCCTGACAGGTAAGAGAATCTGTCAGGGCTTTTCCTATATGCCAAAGCACATTTTTGAAAAGAGACTTATCCGGCAACATACCTAAAATGTTTAGCAGAGTACATTTACCGGAGAACGTTTCCGGGAGAGATGAGAAAGGAGAAAAAATGACAGATGAATTTTACATGCGCCGTGCAATTGAACTGGCAAAAAAAGGACGTGGATGGACAAATCCAAACCCGATGGTTGGTGCCGTGATCGTAAAGAATGGAAGCATTATCGGGGAAGGGTATCACGAAAAATGTGGTGAGCTTCATGCAGAACGGAACGCAATCGCATCCCTGACAGAAAGCGCCGAGGGAGCAACACTTTATGTGACGCTGGAGCCGTGCTGCCATTATGGGAAGACACCACCATGTACGGAAGCGTTGATCGAAGCAGGGATCAAGAAAGTATATGTCGGGAATTTAGATCCCAATCCGAAAGTGGCAGGGGGCGGGATCAAAATCCTGAATGATCATGGAATAGAAACTGAGACAGGAATTCTTGAAGAAGAGTGCAGACAGTTAAACGATATATTTTTTCAT
>ENA-OOXF01002098-OOXF01002098.1-human-gut-metagenome-genome-assembly--contig:-NODE-2098-length-11750-cov-4.078410_pt1 | contig 11750 bp, 10 predicted proteins | sample MGYA00241586_ERZ501341 | MGnify/ENA primary metagenome ERZ501341 (study PRJEB25962, sample SAMEA2042985) | human gut metagenome | biome: human gut; feature: human-associated habitat; material: faeces... | reverse complement strand
CAAAACACCTCGCGGGACAGTGGCTACTGAATAGTTACAATATATTTGCAATGTAGAAAAAACAAAAAATATGTCAAAAAAAGATGACGGGAAATCATTCTGTTGTTATAATAAAGGGCAGTAGGAGGTTATCAGAAATGAAGAAAAAAATAACACCGGTTTTTTCGGTGATCATATTGATTTTTTTAGTGATCTGCGCAGGGATCCTTTCTATATTTATTAAAAAATATACTCCGTCCGGAACAATCATAGACGGAAAAGACTATTTTCAGCTCACCGGAGATGATGAGGCGGGGCTGGTGGTGAACCATCAGCTTGAAGATGCAAAAGTAAAAATGATCGACGGAAGGTATTATGTAGAGAATTCTGTCGTTGCTACATATATTAACAGCAGATTTTACTGGGACAGTCAGCAGCAGGTGATGCTGTATACGTTGCCAACGGAAGAATTTCAGATTGTTCCTGAGAGTACGCAGTATGAGACATCGGCAGGTACTCAGATGACGGATTATGTGATACTGAAACAGATTGATGGCGGTGTTTATCTGGATCTTGAATTTGTCAGCCAGTATACGGATATGACGTATACTGCTTTTGAAGATCCGGCTCGTGTGGTGGTTCGAACAAAATGGAATGATCTGCAGCTGGTAACGGCACAGAAAAACAGTGAGATTCGTCAGAAAGGCGGGATTAAGAGTCCTATTGTGGCCAAGGTAAAAAAAGGAGATACGTTGTATCTGCAGGAGGAGCTGGACAATTGGAGCAGAGTTGCTACGGCAGATGGCTACAGTGGATATATAAAAAAAGAAGTACTTTCGGATCCGAAGGATGATAATGAGGAACATGCAAGTACTGTACCGGAATATACCAATATCAGTAAAGATTATAAAATTAATCTTGCGTTTCATCAGGTGACCAGTATGGATGGAAACGCAACACTGGCACAGATGGTGGCAGATGCACAGGGAGTGAACACGATTTCACCAACCTGGTTTTCGGTGACGGATAATAATGGAACAATTTCTTCACTGGTAAGTGCTGATTATGTAAACCAGGCACATGCTATGGGGATGGAGGTCTGGGGACTGATCGATAATTTTAACAGTGGAACGGATAATCTGACATTCCTGTCAAGTACAGCGGCACGTGCCAATATCATTCAGCAACTGATGACGCAGGCAGCCTCAGTGGGATTGGATGGAATCAACCTGGATTTTGAATCAATTACAGAAGAACAGGCACCGCATTATATTCAGTTTGTACGAGAACTTTCGATTGCCTGCCGTAATCAGGGAATAGTATTTTCCATTGATGACCCGGTTCCGACTTACAGCAAACATTATGACAGAACAGAACAGGGAATTGTTGCAGACTATGTGATCATTATGGGTTACGATGAACATTATGCAGGGAGCACAGATGCAGGTTCGGTGTCTTCACTTGGATTTGTAAAAGCAGGTATCGAAGATACACTGAAAGAAGTGCCGGCACAGAAAGTGATCAATGCGATTCCATTTTATACAAGAGTCTGGATCCAGCCATTTGGTGCGGGAAATCTGACCAGCGAAGTGTTGGGAATGGATGGAGCTGCAAATTATATCAGTGAACATGGTATGGATACTTACTGGGATGATGAAGCCGGGCAGAATGTAGCGAGCGTAGAAGCTGAGGATGGAATCTATACCATCTGGGTGGAAGATGAACAGTCCATCGGGGAGAAGATGAAACTGATACAGGAGAATCAGCTGGCAGGAGTAGCTGAGTGGAAACTGGGATTTGAGCGGGCATCTGTATGGCCGGTGATCGCACAGTATCTGCAGTAAAATAAAAGGAGTATAGACAAGAAGGGAAAGGGACAAAAAGAGATGGCAGAAGAAAGATTTAAAACGACGTTGATGGGTGGTTTTGATAAAGATGATGTATTGAATCAGGTTCGCGAGATGAAGGACGCAGCATATGCGGAAAAAAGCAAACTGATTAAAGAAAAAAAGGAACAGGCAAAGCAGATTCAGGAACTGAAAAAACAGCTTGCGAAAAAGGACAGTGAAAAAGCAGCAGCACTGCAGAAACAAAAGGCAGCACATAAAGAAGAAATCGCTCATCTGGAAGAACGAATTCAGGAAAAACAGAAACAGAAAGAAAAACTGGAGCGTGAGATCAGCGAAAAATATCAAAAATATATTGACCGCTATGATCTGATCGGTGGACTGGTGCTGGAATCTGAGGAGAAAGCGGAAAAGATTATCAGAGAAGCAAATGAAAAAGCAGAACAGGTACTCAACGATGCAGATCAGCAGGCAGAGACTACAACACAGAATGCAAGAAAAGCAGCAGATCAGATTATGTCAGAGGCCATTGCTACGAGAGATGAACTGATGGACGAAGCGAAGAAAGAAGCAGAGAAATGCCTGGCAGCCGTACAGGCAGAAGTGGATGCGAAACTGGCTGATGGAAAACGAAAATACATTGCTGTACAGGATGAGATGAATGAAATTGTAGAACTGATCAATCAGGCACAGATTCGTTTTATGGCTTCTTATAAAGAAGTACATAAGATTGTCAGTGCGATGCCGGAAACCATGCGAGAGCTGGAAGATGAAGAGGCATCCAGAAAAAAAGAAGACGAAAGTACAGTTGCTGCACAGAATAATCTGCAGACGGAGGAGTCGGAGTATGAAGAAGATCTCGACGAGGAAGAGGAAGATTTTTCCGAGGAAGAGATGAAACAGATGATGAACCGTCAGGATGAAGAATGAAAAACACAGGACTTGAACCAGACTCCCGGGCATATATTTTAATAAATATGCTCCGGGAGTTTTTATGATGAAAAAGAAAATATGGGAACTGGGAATGACGGTGCTGCTTCTGACCGGTGTGTTCTGGCTGGCAAGGACGGGAGCAAGACTTACAGGAGCAGATGCCGGAGCGGGGAATGGTGTGGTATTGATAGACAGTGGTCACGGGGGCAGTGATCCGGGGAAAATAGGGATTCATCAGGAAAAGGAAAAAGATATTAATCTGCAGATTGCAAAACGGCTGAAAAAGCAACTGGAAAAAAACGGGGTAAAGGTCTATATGACGAGAGAAAATGATGTAGATCTTTCGGAAGGAGACGGAGGAAACAGTAAAGTACAGGATCTGAAAAGACGTTGTGAGATGGTTCGGAAGATCCAGCCGGACTGTGTATTGAGTATTCATCAAAACAGCTACCCGGAAGAAGCAATTCATGGGGCACAGGTCTTTTATTATGAGGATTCTTCAGAAGGAAAAAAGCTGGCAGAGATATTGCAGAAACATTTGGTGGAAGTGCTGGATAAGGAAAATCACAGACAGGCCAAAGGGAACAGGACTTATTATATGCTGAAAAAGACAGAGGCAACACTTGTGATTGTAGAATGCGGTTTTTTAAGTAATAATCAGGAAGCCTTATTGCTGACGGATGAAAAATATCAGAACAAGGTGGCAAAAGCAATCTGCAGTGGTACCTTGGAATATCTGAGCAGCCTGGCAGAGAAAAAGTGAAAATAAAAAAATCACAGGAGCCTGAGAAGTCTTGTGATAAATTTACACTTGCCCATCGCACGTTACTCTAGTATACTGTTATCAGATGTGAAGAAATAAGGTGAAAGAAAATGAAAACAAAAGTGATTCGCATGAATCCCCAGGAATTAGATATGGAAGGTATCCGGGAAGCCGGAGAGATTCTGAAACAGGGCGGTCTGGTAGCATTTCCCACAGAGACGGTATATGGACTTGGAGGAAACGGACTGGATCCGCAGGCATCTGCTAAAATCTATCGGGCGAAAGGTCGGCCTTCCGATAATCCACTGATCATTCATATTGCAGATATGGAAGATCTGGAGAAAATTGTAAAAGAGGTGCCGGAGAGTGCAAAAAAACTGGCATCAGTTTACTGGCCGGGACCATTGACAATGATTTTTCAGAAAAGCGATATTGTGCCTTATGAGACGACCGGTGGAATGGATACTGTGGCAGTGCGTATGCCGGATCATCCGCTGGCACAGGCACTGATCCGGGCAGGGGGAGGCTATGTTGCGGCACCAAGTGCCAATACATCGGGTCGCCCGAGTCCAACGATGGCTTCCCATGTGGAAGAGGATCTGGATGGGAAGATTGATATGATTCTGGATGGCGGACCCGTGGGGATCGGTCTGGAATCAACAATTGTGGATTTTACGGAAGAGATTCCGACGATTCTGCGTCCGGGATATATTAATCAGGAGATGGTAAGACGTGTGATCGGTCAGGTGCAGATGGATCGGGGATTGATCCAGGCAGACAGTAAAGTCAAACCGAAAGCTCCCGGAATGAAATACCGCCACTATGCACCGAAAGCGGATCTGACCGTGGTGGAAGGATCACCGAAAGCTGTACAGGAGAAAATCTGTGCGCTGGTGGAAGAAAAGATCAGAGCAGGAGAAAAGGTGGGCGTGATTGCTACAGAGGAGAGTATAAAGGCTTATCCGGAAGGAATTGTAAAGTGCATTGGAACAAGGGCAGATGAAGAGAGCATTGCGAGACATCTGTTTGCTGTACTGCGGGAATTTGACGACTGTGGAGTGACTTATATTTATTCAGAAGCTTTTGATACGCCCCAGATGGGACAGGCGATTATGAACCGTCTGATGAAGGCTGCAGGTCAGAAAAAGATTCAGGTTTGAGGATGAACTATGGTAATACGGTATAAAAAACTGATTTTTGTAGATACCAATGATAATTGCAGGGCGCCGATGGCAGAGATGATCCTGAAAAGAAAATTTCTTACCAATCCGTTGACGATTGAGTCCAGAGGGATGGTGGTATTATTTCCGGAACCGCTGAATCCGAAAGCGGAGGCAGTACTGACCAGCAACGGTTACCCGCAGCCAAGTCATATTGCCATGCAGTTAGAGCAGGAAGATATCAACAATGATGTTCTGATCCTGACGATGGAGGACAAACAAAAATCGCAGATCTGGGAAACGTATGAGAATGCGCCCCATGTCTATACAGTAAAAGAATACGTGGGGGAGAGCGGAGATATACCGTCCCTGCACGGCCAGCCACTGACGGTATACAGTCAGTGCTATACGGAGCTGGAATTATTGATGAGAAAACTGGTAACAAGGTTAAACGAAGAGGAGGAACTGTAACATGATAGCAATTGGTTGTGACCATGGCGGATATGAACTGAAGAAGGAGATTGAGGCATACCTGGACAGCAGAGGACTGGAGTACCGGGATTATGGATGCGACAGCACAGATTCCGTAGACTATCCAATCTATGCAAGAAAAGTGGCTCATGCCATCGTTGAGGGAGAATGTGAGAGAGGAATCCTGATCTGCGGAACCGGAATCGGTATCTCTATTGCAGCCAATAAAGTACCTGGAATCCGCGCAGCATTATGTACCGATTGTTTCTGTGCACAGGCAACCAGAGAACACAACGATGCCAATGTACTGGCACTGGGTGGAAGAGTTGTAGGACCGGGACTTGCCATTAAGATCGTGGAGACATTCCTGGATACTCCATTTTCCAACGATGAACGTCACATCCGCAGAATCAAACTGATCGAGGAGCCGACAGACGGAGAGTAAAGTGCAGTAAAATACATGAAAAGAAGGTAACAGATACAGTTATGAATGAAATTCCCGACTGTGATACAGAATGATAAAAGAGCGCTATGCCGGAAACGGCAGAAAGGAGAACAAATGTCAAAAGTAGTAGTTATGGATCACCCGTTGATTCAACATAAAATCGGAATTATCAGAAGAACAGAGACAAGCAGCAAGGAATTCAGAGAGATGATCGGTGAGATCGCGATGCTGATGTGCTACGAAGCGACCAGAGATCTGAAGCTGGAAGAGGTGGAAATTGAAACCCCAATCACAAAGATGACTGCGAAAGAACTGGCAGGAAAGAAACTGGCTGTAGTACCGATTCTCCGTGCAGGCCTTGGAATGGTAGAAGGTATGTTGGCAATGATTCCGGCTGCAAAAGTAGGACATATCGGTCTGTACCGTGATCCGGAAACTCTGGTACCGGTAGAATATTACTGCAAACTTCCGGCAGACAGTTCCGAGCGTGACATTTTCGTTGTTGACCCAATGCTGGCAACCGGTGGATCCGCAGAAGCAGCAATTACCATGCTGAAACAGAAAGGTGTAAAAAATATCCGCTTCATGTGTATCATTGCAGCACCGGAAGGTGTAAAGAAACTGCAGGAAGTACACCCGGATGTGGATATCTATATCGGTGCACTGGATGATCATCTGAATGATCACGGCTATATCGTACCGGGTCTTGGCGATGCAGGAGACAGAATCTTCGGAACAAAATAAGAGGGAGTCGGATAGCAACCCCTTGACAAATCAGGGAGTTTCCGATAAAATCCTATCAGCAATAAAATAAAAAAGGCGATGAAGGGAATAGTACACAGGTGACAATCAACAGAGAGGAAATCAGAGGTGGAAGATTTCTGTGCGGAGTGTGTGGAACCGACCCCGGAGCTGTCTGTGAGTAAGCAGACCGCGACTTTGGCGTTAAAAAAGAGTGAAAGAAAGTGAGCAGTCTTCGGGCTGTTAATTAGGGTGGTACCGCCGGATAAGCATCTGGTCCCTTTTTGGGGATCAGGTGCTTATTTTGATCTGGAATCCCCTGGAGATAGAGAAATGTACTCTCGGATACAACTGACAAAAATCATCTCGCAAAATCAAGCACAGAAAGATTCCGAGAGTACGTGAGAACAAAAATGGAGGAAATAAAGATGGCAAAAGACAAAAAAATGGTAGAAGCGATCACTTCCATGGAAGAGGATTTCGCACAGTGGTATACCGATGTAGTAAAAAAAGCAGATCTGATTGATTACACCAGTGTAAAAGGATGTATGGCGATCAAACCGGCGGGTTATGCGATCTGGGAAAATATCCAGCATGAACTTGACCGAAGATTCAAAGAAACAGGCGTAGAAAATGTGTATATGCCAATGCTGATTCCGGAAAGCCTTCTGCAGAAAGAAAAAGATCACGTAGAAGGATTTGCACCGGAAGTTGCATGGGTAACACACGGCGGACTCGAACCGCTGCAGGAGCGTCTGTGCATCCGTCCGACTTCCGAGACCCTGTTCTGTGATTTCTATGCAAAAGAGATCCAGTCCCACAGAGATCTGCCGAAAGTATATAATCAGTGGTGTTCCGTTATGCGTTGGGAAAAGACAACCCGTCCATTCCTGCGTTCCAGAGAATTCCTGTGGCAGGAAGGACATACCGCACATGCAACTGCTGAGGAAGCAGAAGAGAGAACCATCCAGATGTTGAACCTGTATGCAGATTTCTGCGAACAGGTACTGGCAATCCCGGTTATCAAAGGAAGAAAGACTGACAAAGAGAAGTTCGCAGGTGCGGAAGCTACTTACACCATAGAATCTCTGATGCACGATGGAAAAGCCCTGCAGTCCGGTACCAGTCATAACTTCGGAGATGGATTCGCAAAGGCATTCGGCATTCAGTACACAGACAAAGAAAATAAATTGCAGTATGTACATCAGACATCCTGGGGTATGACAACACGTATGATCGGAGCACTGATCATGGTACATGGTGATGATAGCGGACTGAAACTGCCGCCGAGAATCGCACCGGTACAGGCAGTGATCATCCCGATCCAGCAGAGAAAAGAAGGCGTTCTGGAGAAAGCCGCTGAACTGGAAGCTGCACTGAAGGCGGCAGGTATTCGTGTGAAAACAGATGCTACCGACAAGAGTCCGGGATTCAAATTTGCAGAGCAGGAGATGCGTGGTATTCCGGTTCGTATCGAGTGTGGACCAAAGGACATCGAGGCAAATCAGGCAGTCGTTGCAAGAAGAGATACCGGTGAAAAGATTGTTGTCGCATTACCGGAACTGGCTGAAAAAGTAACAGAAATCCTGAACACTATCCAGAATGATATGCTGGAGAGAGCAAGAACACACAGAGATGCACATACCTATACAGCAACCACCTACGAAGAATTTGTAAAGACCATCAACGAAAAACCTGGATTTATTAAAGCTATGTGGTGCGGCGATCAGGCATGTGAGGACAAGATCAAAGAAGATACAGCAGCAACTTCCCGTTGTATCCCATTCAACCAGGAACATCTGGCAGATACCTGTGTATGCTGTGGAAAACCGGCGACAAAGATGGTATACTGGGGCAGAGCATACTAAAAGAAAAAGTGTGGGAACATCAATAAAGGCATTCGGCTGTTATCGGTGTTCAGAACGAATAGCATGAAACAGAAAAGGAGTGGATAGAATGCGGTTACAGTTACCGGCAGCAGTAAACATGATTATTGATGTGCTTCAGGCGCATGGGTATGAGGGATTTGCAGTGGGTGGCTGTGTCCGGGATTCGGTGTTGAACAGAACGCCGGATGACTGGGACATAACCACATCTGCCACTCCTTATCAGGTGAAAGAACTATTTTCCAAAACCGTGGACACCGGTCTGCAGCATGGAACCGTGACGGTTATGGTACATGGTGTCGGCTATGAAGTGACCACGTACCGGATTGACGGGGAATATGAAGATGGCAGGCATCCGAAAGAGGTACAGTTTACCTCAAATCTTACGGAAGATCTGAAACGTCGTGACTTTACGATCAATGCCATGGCTTACAGCAAAGACTGCGGGCTCATTGACGAGTTTGGTGGGATGCAGGATCTGCAAAGAAAGATTATCCGATGTGTAGGTGATCCGTGGCAACGGTTTGGTGAGGATGCACTGCGGATTTTACGGGCGGTTCGCTTTGCAGCGCAGCTGGGATTTGAAATTGAAGAAAATACAAAAAAGGCGATTGTGGAACTGGCACCGACACTTTCAAAAATCAGTGCGGAACGGATTCAGACAGAGACAGTTAAACTGCTGATGTCGGATCGGCCGGAGATGTGGAGAAGTGTGTATGATCTTGGCATCACACGGATCATCATGCCGGAGTTCGATGCGATCATGGAAACGCCGCAAAATACCCCGCATCACATGTACAATGTGGGGGAACATACATTAAAGGCGCTGAGCCTGACGGAAAAAGACCGGATCCTGCGTCTGACGATGCTGCTTCACGATATTGGAAAAGCAAGTATGCGGACGACCGATGCAAACGGTGTGGATCATTTTAAAGGGCATGGTCCGGCGGGAAAAGAAATCGCGAAAAAGATTCTTCGACGACTGAAGTTTGATAACGATACCATCGCACAGGTGACTCGTCTGATCTACTGGCACGATTATCGTCCGGCACCGGAGGAGAAAGCAGTCCGGCGGGCAATCTATAAAGTGGGAGAAGATCTGTTTCCGTTGTTTTTGAAGGTACAGCGGGCAGATAACCTTGCACAGAGCATGTATCTGAGAGAAGAGAAGCTGGAGCGGATCGAAGCTGTGGAAAAGCTTTACCATGAGATCATGGAAAAACACCAGTGCGTGTCGCTGAAAACACTGGCAGTGACCGGCAGGGATCTGATAGCGACCGGAATGAAACCGGGACCGCAGATGGGAGCTGTGCTTCAGGAACTACTGGAGATGGTACTGGATCAGCCAGAGATGAATGAGAAAGAAAAATTGCTTGCCTGGTGGAAAGAACATGGGACTTGTCAAAAGGCAGAGGGTACTTTATAATATAGGGTACTTTAGAAATAAAGAGAAATATAAAGCTTCGGCGAAAACCGGGCAGAAACAATGGATATCAGAAAATCAGGAGGAGACGTTCATGAAGAGAGAAACCGTAATCGTACTCGATTTTGGTGGACAGTACAATCAGTTAATTGCGCGACGCGTACGTGAGTGTAATGTATACTGTGAAATTTATTCTTACAAAACCGATTTGGAAAAAATCAAAGCTATGGAGCCGAAGGGAATTATTTTCACCGGCGGTCCCAACAGTGTATACCTGGAGGATTCTCCTTCTTATGCAAAAGAAATCTATGATCTGGGTATCCCGGTTCTCGGTATCTGCTACGGTTCTCAGCTGATGATGCACCAGCTGGGCGGAAAAGTATGCAAGGCGCCGGTTCGTGAATATGGTAAGATCGAAGTAACCGTAGATCAGTCTTCTGCATTATTTGAAAATGTATCCGAAAAGACCATCTGCTGGATGAGTCATAATGATTATATCGAGCAGGCAGCACCTGGATTCAAGATCATTGCTCATACACCGGACTGTCCGGTAGCCGCAGTGGAAAATGTAGAAAAGAAACTATATGCAACTCAGTTCCATCCGGAAGTTCTTCATACAAAAGAAGGAAAACAGATGCTGGCAAATTTCGTATTTAACGTATGTGGTTGTGCCGGTAGCTGGAAGATGGATTCTTTCGTAGAAGAGTCTATCAAGGCGATCCGTGAAAAAGTCGGCGACGGTAAAGTGCTGTGCGCACTGTCCGGCGGTGTGGATTCTTCTGTAGCAGCCGTTCTGTTATCCAAAGCAGTTGGCGATCAACTGACCTGTGTATTCGTAGACCATGGCCTTCTGAGAAAGAACGAAGGCGATGAAGTAGAGGCAGTTTTCGGTCCGGACGGAAATTATAACCTGAACTTTATCCGGGTCAACGCACAGGAACGTTTCTATGAGAAACTGAAAGGTGTGGAAGAACCGGAAGCAAAGAGAAAGATTATCGGTGAGGAATTCATTCGTGTATTCGAAGAAGAAGCAAAGAAAATCGGTGCTGTGGACTTCCTGGTACAGGGAACTATCTATCCGGATGTTGTAGAAAGTGGTGTTGGCGGAGAATCCACCGTAATCAAATCTCATCACAACGTAGGTGGTCTGCCGGAGCATGTAGATTTCAAAGAAATCATCGAGCCTCTGCGTGACCTGTTCAAAGACGAAGTAAGAAAAGCCGGCCTGGAACTTGGCATTCCGGATTACCTGGTATTCCGTCAGCCATTCCCGGGTCCAGGACTTGGTATCCGTATCATCGGCGATGTAACCGCAGAAAAAGTACAGATGGTACAGGACGCAGACGCCATCTGGCGCGAAGAAATCGCCAAAGCCGGTCTGGACAAAGAAGTAAACCAGTACTTTGCAGCACTGACCAACATGCGTTCCGTAGGTGTTATGGGTGATGAAAGAACATACGATTACGCCATCGCACTGCGTGCGGTAACCACTACAGATTTCATGACTGCAGAAAGCGCTGAGATTCCGTGGGATGTCATCGGAAGAACAACCAGCAGAATTGTAAATGAAGTGAAGCATGTAAATAGAGTAATGTACGATTGCACGGGGAAACCACCGGCAACGATTGAGTTTGAGTAGCTTGAAAAATCGCGGAAAAGCCCATAAATAAAGGCTTTGCGGGGTGTCGAAAAGACCAAATGGAGTGCAAATGGAGTTTAAAAATTATTTTTTTCTCTTGTTTATATTCCAGATTCACCTGCAAATTTCGTGAAATCGGTTATTCTCATAAAATAAAATTAGAGTAAATATGAAGAACAGTTTGTTTTGATTGAAGTGATTTTCGTCAAGGCAGACTGTTTTTTTGTTGCCTGCATTTAGAAAACAGATACCACAGAAAGGTTCTTTACTTTCGATGAGCTTAAACTCCATGACACAGTAATCACACTGATGGAGAATTAAAAAACAAGAAAATTTGATAAATTTCGGAAAATGATGTCCGATTTTGCATCTGCCAGTACAGAGTATATGAAGAGATAAATATTCAAAACACAGGAGGTACTGATTATGCAGAACAAATTATTTTTAAAGGCAGCCGATATAT
>ENA-OOXF01002095-OOXF01002095.1-human-gut-metagenome-genome-assembly--contig:-NODE-2095-length-11787-cov-3.363962_pt1 | contig 11787 bp, 10 predicted proteins | sample MGYA00241586_ERZ501341 | MGnify/ENA primary metagenome ERZ501341 (study PRJEB25962, sample SAMEA2042985) | human gut metagenome | biome: human gut; feature: human-associated habitat; material: faeces... | reverse complement strand
CCGCCGCTGTCCTTCGGTCCCGATCTCGGGGAGCATCGTCTGGCGTGCGTAGCGTGCGTCGTACATGGCCGTCAGTCGAAGATCTTGTCCCAGTCCTTCCACACCACCTCGTAGCCCGCACGGCGGATGTCGGCCTCGACCTCCGCGGGGGTGCGTTCGTCGCTCACGGCGAACTGCTCGAGCGACTGCGGGTAGGTGACGTACCCGCCCGGGTCGGTCTTCGAGCCGGCACTCATCGACGTGACGCCGAGCGTGGCCATGTGGTTGCGGAACGAGGCGCTCTCGCGCGTCGAGAAGGAGATATCCACGTCGTGGTCGAAGATGCGGAAGGCGAATGTGAGTTGCGCCAGTTCGCGGTCGCTCATCACCACGTTGGGCTGGAAATGGCCCTCCGAGGGACGCATGCGCGGGAAATTGACGCTGTAACGGGTCTTCCAGTAGTGCCGGCGCAGGTATTGCAGGTGCAGGGCCATCATCGTGACGTCGGTACGCCACTCCTCGAGGCCGATCAGCACGCCCATGCCGATCTTGTGCACCCCGGCCTGCCCCATGCGGTCGAAGCCGTTCACGCGCCATTCGAATTTGGATTTCATCCCCGCCGGGTGGTAGATGTTGTAGTTGGCGCGGTTGTAGGTCTCCTGAAAGCAGACCACCCCGTTGAGTCCGGATTGGGTCAGGCGGTAGTAATCCTCGCTCGCCAACGGCATTACCTCGATGGTGAGGTTGTTGAAATAGGGACGGCAGACCTTGAGCGCCTGTTCGATGTAATCCACGCCCGCTGCCCGGGGATTTTCTCCCGTTACGAGCAGCAGGTTTTCGAACGGTCCGAGTGCCCGGATCGCCTTGCACTCGTCTTCGATCTGTTCCATCGTGAGGATCACGCGGTCGAATTTGTTATGATGGTTGAATCCGCAGTAGATGCAGGAGTTCGTGCACGAGTTGGTGATATACATCGGAATATACATCGAAATAGTCTTGCCGAACCGCTCCTGTGTGTATCGGCGGCTCAGCCGGGCCATCGGTTCCAGGTAGGCGGCCGCTGCAGGTGAGATGAGCGCCATGAAGTCGTCGAGGGTCAGGTGTTCCTTGCCGAGCGCCGTCTCTACGTCTGCCGGTCGTTTGTGCTGAATTTGCCGGGTCGTCTCCTCCCAGTCGTATTTGGCTAATTCTTCTGAAAACATAGCGCGGCGGAATTAGTCGAGAAATGCGGTGAGAGGGCTCGACGCTTCGGCGCACTGTGCCTGTGCTCCGAGTCCGGCTTCGTAGGCTTCGCGCCCGGCAACGACGGCCTGGGCGAAGGCGCGGGCCATGCGCACGGGATCGCCTGCGACGGCGATGGCCGTATTCACGAGTACGGCGTCGGCACCCATCTCCATCGCCGCCGCCGCATGGGACGGGGCGCCTAATCCTGCGTCCACGATGACCGGGACGTTGCTCTGTTCGATGATGATGGCCAGCAGGTCGCGCGTAACCAGTCCCTTGTTGGTGCCGATCGGTGCCGCCAGCGGCATTACGGTCGCGGCGCCCGCCTCTTCGAGTCGCTTGCAAAGCACCGGATCGGCCTGAATGTACGGCAGTACCACGAAGCCCATTTTAGCCAACTGTTCGGTTGCCTTGAGCGTTTCGACCGGATCGGGCAGCAGGTATTTGGGATCGGGATGGATCTCCAGCTTGATGAAGTTCGTGCCGAAGGCTTCGCGGGCGAGCTGTGCCGCGAGCACGGCTTCCTCAGCGTCGCGTACACCCGACGTATTGGGCAGCAGTTGAATCTCCGGACGGCGTACATGCACGAGCATGTCGTCCTGCGGGTTATTCATGTCGATGCGCTTCATTGCTACGGTGACCATCTCCGATTCCGAAGCGGCGATTGCGCGGGCCATCAGTTCGTTGGAGCTGAATTTTCCCGTTCCTACGAACAGGCGCGAACGGAACGTCCGTCCGCCGATAACTAATTCACTCATTGTTTAGTTCGGTTTATTATATTAATTATTCGTTGAGTTTCTTCGAGGGTGTTTTCCGCTTGCAGCAGTGCGCCCGAGAGCGCTATTCCGGTCACTCCCGTTGCGAGAATATTTTCCACGTCGGCTGCCGTGATGCCCCCGATAGCGACGACGGGCAGCGCGATGCCGGCATTGCGGCAGCACTCCATAATCGTGCGGTAGCCTTCGAGTCCGAGTACGGGACTCAGGTTGCGTTTGGTCTGCGTGAAACGGAACGGTCCGAGGCCGATGTAGTCGGCGCCCTGCCCTGCCCCCCGTTCGATGTCTTCGAAGGTGTTGGCCGTCGCTCCGATCAGGTATTCCGGCCCCAGCAGGCGGCGGGCTTCCGCTACGGGCATGTCGAGCTTGCCCAGATGCACGCCGTCGGCATTCAGTTCGCGGACGAGTTCCACGTGATCGTCGAGGATGAATTTCGCACCGTACTCCCGGCACAGCTTTTCGATTTCACGTCCGATGCGCAGCACCTCTTCCGCCGGAGTGTCTTTCATGCGGAGCTGCACCCAGCGGCAGCCTCCTTCGAGTACGGCCCGGGTGCCGGCGATCTCGTCGTAACGGTCGGTATGGTGGGTAATGAACTGTAACATATTTTTAGTAGTTGTATATTTATTTAATGTACCGTTGTCTGACGTTTGTCGCGTCGAACCGGCGATCGATTATCGCGGCTCTTGGCCGAGCCTGTAATTCCGACCTTCCCCTGCTCCTTCTCGGAGGGGATTTGGTGCGCTGTGCTTTCCAAGAGGTACATTAAAGTATTGTTATTTATCAGACCGATTTCCGGATGGTTTTCCGCCGGTTTATCGGTTGAATTTTCGTATTTCCCGCATGCGCCGCACCAGTTCTTCGGGTGTAGCGCCCTGCCAGATGTACCCGAGAAAGGCCGCTCCCCCGAATCCATACTCCTGTAACGCGGGCAGGTGTTCCGGCCGGATGCCGCCGAGCGCTGCGACGCGCGGATTGATGATGCCCTGCGCGAATGCCTTTCGGAGTTCGTCCGGTGCATACCCTGCTCGGTAGCCGGTTTTGGAGATGCTGTCGAAAATCGGGCTGAGAAAAAGGTAGTCTTCCGTCGGGTGCGATGCGATCTCGCCGAACGAGTGGCACGAGCGGCTTATCAGTCCCCCGAATCCGGCGGGGATCTCCGGGTTGCGGGCGTTCAGGTGTACTCCTCCGATGCCGTACTCTCCGGCCAGATGCAAATGATCCTGCAAAGTCAGACGAGGATATAGTTCCGGCGGCAGCGCTTCGATCAGGCGGCGCATGTCTGCTTCGGCCGATTGCGGTTTACGCAGATGCACCCGATCGACTCCTTCCGAGAGCAGAATCCGAATCGACTCCGCTTCCGATGCGGCGAACGACGTGTCGGTGATGACGATGATACGCATCATCCTCCGCACACGGCGCGTATGACAGTGATTTTCGTTCCGGCCTGCAAGCGGGTCGTCGGCCACTCGCTGCGGGGCACGACCTTGTTGGCGATCGCAACTGCGATTCCGTCGGCAGCGATACCCTCCTGCATCAGCAGTTCGGCAAGCGTCGTTGCTGCGTCGGTTTCGACGGGTGAGTGATTGATGAATACTTCCATGATTTACCGTAATTGCGGAGATGCTTCGACGAGAAAATTACGGTCTATGAACAAGTTCCTCCGGCGGTACTGACCGCATCAGGTTCATAGGGTATGATCTCAGCCTTTCCGGTCTTTCCCGACGAAGGCACCCCTCTTGTGTCTTATGTATGATGCAAATATAGGAAAAATTTCGGAAGGATGTTCGTTTTTTTAATTCATCCTTCCGGCTATGCGTTCGGATTTGGAGGTAAGTTTCCGTCGGCGGGGCGTTTATAGAAAATTAGAGGAAACGGGAAAATCTCCCGTTTCCTCTTTGTATTTCTACTTATTCCGCCTCTCCCGATTGCTCCCCGTTTTTTGTCGGTGAGCGTTATTCGCGCAAAGCATTGTGCGGAAGCACGATGTGGTGGAAGACTTCGTTGCGGTTTGTAATACGACCTCTTTTTTCCGGCTGTTTTCGTTCGCACGAGAGGTTGGGGCGTCAATAATTGATCCAGCGGATTTTTCGGTTCTCCTTGCCGCCCAATTCCATAGCCCGACGGCGGATCCTGTCCGGTTGTGCACCCGTGGTCGGGTTGCTCAAGTTGAGCGCATTATACACGGTATCTACCGTGCACCCCATTTCCATAGCGATCTGTCGTTTCAGATCGGGTGCGATTTCGATTACCTTTTTATATACTTGTCGTCGCATTATCGAAAGAATGATATTATATTTGTTATAATTTTTTTCGTTCGGTTTTTCGAACACTATTCGTTCGATCTGTTTGATACTATAAGTATAGATAATATTCGAAGAATTAAATCTGTATGTCGAGGAATTTTCTATAATTTATTTTTATAAATACGGTTTTTATTATAAACTACTTTTGGTATGACGGTCAAGGACAGAATAATGGAATTTTGTAGGATGAGCGGCATCAAGCCGGGGCGCTTCGAACGCGAGTGCGGACTATCGAATGCCTATCTGTCGAAACTGAAACATGAACCGAGCCGTGATAAACTCGGTAAAATTTTCGCCCGCTATCCCGAATTGAATAAAGATTGGCTGTTGAACGGTGAAGGACCGATGCTGAATGTCGTTCACTATCCGGCAATGGAAGGCGGGAATGAGCTTTTGGTAAACGACCAGGAGTATTATGTCGGGCGACCGGCAGGCTCCGATGAAGTGTTGATTCCCAGGGATGCTTGGGAGGTAATAAAAAAGCAGGCCGACAGTTTCAAGGAGCGGGACGAGCAGATGAACCGGGTAATTTCTTTGCTGGAGAAGCAGATGGATAAAGGAAAATAAGGCTGACTGTTTTTGGAACTTTCAGGGGGCGATCCTGATAATCGTACTTTCGCTGCTGTTCGCTCTTTGTTCCGGTATTAAAACGAAACGATTCTGCATATCATTGATGTCCAGAATCGTTTACTTCTATATTATGTAATCTTGCCTAACAAAAAAGGTCCTTCGAAAAGGACCTCGTGAGCGGGAAACGGGGCTCGAACCCGCGACCCTCAGCTTGGGAAGCTGATGCTCTACCACTGAGCTACTCCCGCATTCGGAGAACAAAGTTACTCCGATTTTTTTATTTATCAACTCTTCGGGCGGTAAAATTTCAGGTTATTCTACCATTTTCCGCAGTGACGCAAGGTTTTTATCGTTTCGCAACTCCCTTCCCTCCGGAGTATAGAGGTAGTCGATCCGGTCGCGGAAGTGCTCCTCGACCTTGCTGCGCACCACCTTCATCGTGCTGTTCACCAGTCCGTTCTGCTCCGTGAACGGTTCGTCCACGATGGCCAGGCCGGCCGGCAGCCAACGTTCGGGGAACTCGCCGGCATAGGCGCCCTGGCCCCGGTATCGGTCGATCTCCGCGCCGATGATCTCGGCCGCGGCCTCCGCCCGTCCGTCTTCGGCCACCCCGCGGGCCGCCAGCAGGGCCTCGCGGTTCGGCACCACGATGGCCCCCGTGAAGGGGTTCTGGTTGTTGTGTATGAGGATCTGGTCGATGTAGGGCGACTTGTCCACGATCGCCTCCTCCATCCCTTCGGGACTGTATTTCTCGCCGTCTGAGGCGATCAGCAGGCTCTTGAACCGTCCCAGCACATAGAGGAACTCATCCTCGGAGACATAACCCATGTCGCCCGTGTGGAGCCATCCGTCGCGTATGGTCTCGGCCGTAGCCTCGGGGTTCTTCCAGTATCCCGCCATGACGTTCTCGCCGCGGATGACGATCTCTCCCTTCGTACCGCGGGGCACCTCGTTCCCCTCCTCGTCGAGGATCTTCAGGTCGAGCGGGATGAGGATCTTGCCCGATGAACCGAAGCGGTGCCAGTGGTGTTTGGGCGAGTTGGTCGAGATGACGGGTGTCGCCTCCGAGAGTCCGTATCCCTGGAACATCGGGATGCCGATGGCGTAGAAGAAGCGCTGGAGCTCCGTATCGAGCAGGGCGCCCCCGCCGACGAAGAACTCCATGCAGCCGCCGAACGCCTCGCGGACCTTGCTGAACAGCAGGGCGTCGAAGATGCCGACCACCGGGGCGAGCAGGATCCGCCATCCGCGGCCCCTGCTGTATCCGTCCTGATTGTAGAGATAGGCCGTGCGGAGTGCCAGGCGGAAGAGCCGCTCCGTGAAACGGCCCTTGGCGCGTATCGAACTCTCGATGTTCTTGCGGAAGTTCTTGGCCAGCGCCGGCACCGACAGCAGGAAGTGCGGCTGCACCTCGCGGATGTTCTGCGGGATGTTCTTGAGCGTCTCCATCGGCGTGGCGCCGATCTGCACCGTGGCTACCGAGGCGCCGCAGGCGATCATGATGTAGAAGCCGACGACGTGCGCAAAGCAGTGGTCGAGCGGCAGGATGATGAGCGTGCGGTAGTACGGCGGAATGTCGATGCGCGAGAGCGACTGCTCGACGTTGGCCGTGTAGTTGCGGTGCGTGAGCACAACCCCCTTCGGATCGGCCGTCGTGCCGGAGGTGTAGGTGATCGTGGCGTAGTCGTCGTTGCGGATCGCCTGCCCGATTGCCATGAACTCCTCGCGGTGTTTGGCCAGATAGTCGCGTCCGAGCCGCTTGAGGGTCCCGAAGGCCGTTTCGCCCGGTTCGAGAGGCAGATGGCCGAAGACGATGATCTGCTCGATCTGCGGCAGTTCGCTGCGGATGCGGCGGATCTTCGGCAGCTGGTATTTCGAGACGAAGAGCGCCTTGACCTCGGCGTGACGCAGGCGAAAGAGCAGGTCGTTCGACTCCTCGAGCTTGACCGAGAGCGGCACGCTGATCGCCCCGGCGTAGAAGAGTCCCAGTTCGGAGATGATCCATGCGTTACACCCCTCGGAGAGGATCGCCACCTTGTCCTTGGGACGGATGCCCAGCGAGGCGAGCCCCGCGCCGACCTCGAGCGCCTGCTCGCGGGTCTCTGCATAGGTCGTGGGCTCGAACTTGCGATGGCGCTTCTCGAGCAGGAAGGTCTTGGCTCCGTAGCGTGCGACGGAGGATTCGAACAGGTCGATGATGGTCTTCTTCATGGTCTTGGGGTTCGTGAGTCCGCTACCGGCGGCGGGTCAGTCCATTTTCAACACGGCGAGGAATGCCGACTGGGGCACCTCGACATTTCCGATCTGACGCATGCGCTTCTTGCCCCGCTTCTGTTTTTCGAGCAACTTGCGCTTGCGCGAGATGTCGCCGCCGTAGCACTTGGCCGTCACGTCCTTGCGCACGGCCTTCACCGTTTCGCGGGCGATGATCTTGGCACCGACGGCGGCCTGTATGGCGATGTCGAACTGCTGGCGCGGGATGAGCTCCTTGAGCTTTTCGCACATCTTGCGCCCGAAGTCGTAGGCGTGGTCCGTATAGGTGAGCGACGAGAGGGCATCGACCGGTTCGCCGTTGAGCAGGATGTCGAGCTTGACGAGCTTCGAGAGCTCGAATCCCGTGCGGTGGTAGTCGAACGAGGCGTAACCCTTCGAGATGCTCTTGAGTTTGTCGTAGAAGTCGAAGACGATCTCCGAGAGGGGCATGTCGAAGTTCACCTCCACGCGGTCCTGCGTGATGAAGGTCTGGTTCTTCATCACGCCGCGCTTGTCGATGCAGAGTTTGATGACGTTGCCCAGGAACTCCGACTTGGTGATGATCTGCGCCAGGATGTAGGGCTCCTCGATCTTGGCGATCTTCGTGATCTCGGGAAGCCCCGACGGGTTGTGGACCTCGACCACGTCGCCCTGCGTCGTCGTCACGCGGTAGGAGACGTTCGGCACGGTGGTGATGACGTCCATGTCGAATTCGCGGTAGAGGCGCTCCTGGATGATCTCCATGTGGAGCAGTCCGAGAAATCCGCAGCGGAATCCGAATCCGAGGGCCAGCGAGCTCTCGGGCTCGAACGTCAGCGAGGCGTCGTTGAGCTGCAGCTTCTCGAGCGAGGCGCGCAGGTCCTCGTACTGGTCCGCCTCGACGGGATAGACGCCGGCGAAGACCATCGGCTTCACGTCCTCGAACCCGGCGATGGCCTCCCGTGCGGGGTTGGCCACCGAGGTGATCGTGTCGCCGACCTTCACGTCCGACGAGGTCTTGATGCCCGAGCAGATGTAGCCCACGTCTCCGGCGCGGATCTCGTCGCGGGGCTGCATCTTGAGCTTCAGCACGCCTACCTCGTCGGCGTCGTACTCGCTCCCGGTATTGAAGAACTTGACGTGCTCGCCCTTGCGGATCGTGCCGTTGAAGACGCGGTAATAGGCGATGATGCCCCGGAAGGGGTTGAACACCGAGTCGAAGATCAGCGCCTGCAGCGGCGCGTTCTCGTCGCCCTTCGGCGCGGGGATGCGCGCGACGATCGCCTCGAGCACCTCCTCGACGCCCTGCCCCGTCTTGCCCGAGGCGAGCAGGATATCCTCTTCCCTGCATCCGATCAGGTCGATCACCTGGTCCTTCACCTCGTCGATCATGGCCGAATCCATGTCGATCTTGTTCAGCACGGGGATGATCTCCAGGTCGTGCCCGACGGCCAGGTAGAGGTTCGAGATCGTCTGGGCCTGGATGCCCTGCGTGGCGTCCACCACGAGCAGCGCCCCTTCGCACGAGGCGATGGCGCGTGAAACTTCATACGAAAAATCGACGTGTCCCGGGGTGTCGATCAGGTTGAGCGTGTAGCGTTCGCCGTCACGGGCCGTGTATTCCATCTGTATGGCGTGGCTCTTGATGGTGATGCCCTTTTCGCGCTCGAGGTCCATGTCGTCGAGCACCTGCGACTGCATTTCGCGCTGGTTCAGGGTGTTGGTCTTCTCCAGCAGGCGGTCTGCGAGGGTCGATTTGCCGTGGTCGATGTGGGCTATGATGCAGAAGTTGCGGATGTTTTTCATGAATTCGCGAGCAAAAATACGTGCAAATATACGAAATATATTTTGAATTCCGCGAAGCCTTTGTCCGGTGTCGTGTTAGGTGGATTGCCGTCAGAGATTCTAAAGAATTTTATTTTCGTGTTTGCTCTTTTGGCTCGAAATACCTATCTTTGCCCCTCAACAGGTTATAAGTTAGGTGAAAAGATGTTAAGCAGACAAATCGCATCCAAGCTCCGGGGCTACGAAACCCCGTTCTATCTCTACGACACGGCGCTGCTGCGTCAGACGCTCGAAAGCGTAGTGTACGAATCGAACAAATACGGTTACAAGGTCCACTATGCCATCAAGGCCAACTACGACGACCACCTGCTGGCGATTATCCGCGAGTACGGGTTGGGTATCGATTGCGCCTCGGGCAACGAGCTGCGCAAGGCCGTCGAGGCGGGTTTTGCACCCGAAGGTATTGTCTATGCCGGTGTGGGCAAGCGGGACAAGGAGCTCCGCTATGCGATCGAACAGGGCATCATGGCCATCAACTGCGAGTCGATCGGCGAGCTGGAGGTTGTCGATGCCCTTTCCGCCGAGGCAGGCCGCGTGACCGACGTGGCGCTGCGCATCAACCCCGACATCGACCCCAAGACGAACCACTGTATCGACACGGGCCAGGCCGACAGCAAGTTCGGCATCTCCTACGAGGAGGTGCTCGAGCATGCCGCCGAGATCAAGTCGCTAGCCCACATCAACATCGTGGGCATCCATCTCCACATCGGTTCGCAGATCCGCGAGTTGCACGTCTTCGAGAACATGTGCAACAAGGTGAACGTCATCGTCGAGAACCTCGAGCGGCTGGGCTTCACGTTCCGTTTCGTCGATGTGGGCGGCGGCCTGGGCGTCAATTACGACGTTCCCGAGAACGAACCGATCCCCAACTTCGCCTCGCTCTTCTCGATCGTCCACAACCACCTTCGCGTGGGTGACAAGGAGGTGCACTTCGAGTTCGGCCGGTCGATCGTCGCCGAGTGCGGCGAGCTGATCACCACGGTCCTCTTCAACAAGACCACGGCTACGGGCCGCAAGCTGGTGATCGTCGATGCCTCGATGACCGAACTGATCCGCCCGGCGCTCTACGGCTCCTACCACAACATCGAGAACATCACGGCCGACGAGGAGGCTCCGCGCGACAAGTATACGGTTGTGGGCACGGCCTGTGAATCGACCGACGTCTTCGACCAGAACGTGAGCCTGCGCCGCACGCAGCGCGGCGACCTGCTGACGATCAAGTCGGCCGGGGCCTACGGCATGTCGATGGCCTCGCGCTACAACCTGCACGATCTTCCGGGGGCGGTCTACAGCGACGAGATCAAATAACGACTCCCCAATTGTACCGGAAGGCGGCGAGCCGCCTTCCTTGCGTTTTTAGGGAACCGAACGAATTTTACTGCCATGTGGTTGTCGCTTGCCTTTGCCTCGGCTGCGCTGCTCGGCCTCTATGATGCGGCCAAAAAGAAGGCGCTCACCGGGAATGCCGTGCTGCCCGTACTGTTGCTCAACACCTTTTTCTGTTCGCTCTTCTTCCTTCCGGCGATCCTCTCCGCGGAGTGCGGCTTCGGGTGGTTCGACGGAACGGTGCTCGAATCCTCGTGCGGAACCCTCCGGGCTCACGGACTCGTCGTTCTCAAGTCGGCCATCGTCCTTACTTCGTGGATTTTCGGCTATTTCGGCATGAAACACCTGCCGCTGACGATCGTTGGCCCGATCAACGCCACACGCCCGGTCCTGGTGCTCCTCGGCGCCCTGCTGATCTTCGGCGAACGCCTCAACGCCAGCCAGTGGGCCGGAGTCCTTCTGGCGCTTGTCTCGCTCTTCCTGCTGGGGCGTTCGAGCCGCCGCGAAGGGGTTGATTTTGCGCATAACCGCTGGATTCTCTGCATCGCCGCGGCCGCCCTGACCGGTGCGGCCAGCGGGCTCTACGACAAATACATCATGACGCGGCTTGACCCGGTCTTCGTGCAGAGCTGGTACAACCTCTACCAGTTCCTGATGATGGCCGTCGTGGTAGGCATCCTGTGGTGGCCGCGGCGCGGGCATACGACCCCCTTCCGCTGGAGCTGGGCCATCCCGTTCATCTCGATCTTCCTCTCGGCCGCCGACTTCGCCTACCTCTATGCCCTGCGCGATCCCGATGCCATGATCTCCGTCGTCTCGATGATCCGTCGCGGTTCGGTTGTCGTGTCGTTTCTTTGCGGAGCGCTGCTCTTCCGTGAGCGCAACCTGCGGGCCAAGGCTCTCGATTTGGTGTTGATCCTCGTCGGCATGTTCTTCCTTTGGCTTGGGTCGCGGTAATTTGCCTGCATGCGATCCTCCTCATCGAACGGGAGCGGACGGTTTATCCGCACGCTCCCGTTTTCATTTCTGAAGCAAAACTTCAGATAATCTTTTTTAATCGACTGACTGTATTGGCTATTTCATCATCGCTCGGTGTGTAATCCTTGAGTGCGCCGGCCAGATACTGTTCGTAGGCGTAGAGGTCGTTCACGCCGTTGCCCGAGAGGTTGAAGAGGATGGTTCGGCAGCTCCCCTCCTCGCGGGCCTTCAGCGCTTCGCGGATCGCCGCGGCGATGGCGTGCGTCGATTCCGGGGCCGGGATAATCCCCTCGGCCTGCGCGAAGAGCACGCCGGCCGCGAGGGTTTCGGTCTGCGGCACCGCCTGCGCCTCGATCAGCCCGTCCTTGAGCAGCTGGCTGACAATCGCCCCGGCGCCGTGGTAGCGGAGGCCTCCGGCGTGGATCTCCGAGGGCTGGAAGTCATGCCCGAGCGTATACATCGGGATGAGCGGTGTGAAACCCGCCACATCGCCGAAGTCGTACTGGAACGTCCCGCGTGTCAGTTTCGGGCAGCTCGACGGCTCGACGGCC
>ENA-OOXF01002093-OOXF01002093.1-human-gut-metagenome-genome-assembly--contig:-NODE-2093-length-11799-cov-3.500000_pt1 | contig 11799 bp, 9 predicted proteins | sample MGYA00241586_ERZ501341 | MGnify/ENA primary metagenome ERZ501341 (study PRJEB25962, sample SAMEA2042985) | human gut metagenome | biome: human gut; feature: human-associated habitat; material: faeces... | reverse complement strand
TCATGCGGCTGTTTCTTGTTTGATAGTATGTCTTTTATGGGCGGAGTTCGGACGCTTCCGTCGGAAGTTTTCCCGGCTGATCCCGAGGGTCAGTTTTTCAGGTATTCTACTGCCGCCAGACCGTCGTTGAGGGGATAGAGGCCGATGCTCAGCGATTTGTCTTCGCTTTCATATACGTACATTCTTTGTCCCGGACGGTATTCGAGGTAGATGTACAGCTGCGAGAGGTAGGTGTGCAGGTCGTCGATGTACAGGTCTGAAAGTATCGATCCGCAGGAATATACTTTGTCGTCTTCGAATATATATATGTACTCTTTAACGATGCCCTTGCCTTCGAAATACAGCGAGGTTTCCGATGCTCCGCTGTAGGCGTAGGGCACCGAAGCTTTCACTTCCTCCCGTGTCTTGCCGTACATGAATACGGGAGCTTCGTATTCCCTCAAAGTGGGAGGTATGTTGTCCTTGTTCTCATCGTCGTTGCATCCCGCGAATCCCAGCATTACGGCCGCGAAAGCGAATAGTAAGAATTTTTTCATAGCGAAAAGATAAACGGTTTGGAATAAAGGTTTTATCGATTGTAAATGAGATAAATTATTCTTTATGGGTGCGCCGCCGGATCCCTGAATATGGTGTCGAGGATATCCGGTGATCTCTATTTTTGTCGGAAATAGATCTGGATCGGTACTCCCGAGAAATCCCATTCCTCCCGAATCTTATTCTCCAGGAAGCGGCGGTAGGGATCCTTGATATATTGGGGCAGATTGACGAAGCAGGCGAACTGGGGCGTGGGTGTCGGCAGCTGCATCACGTATTTGATTTTGATGTATTTGCCTTTGGTCGCCGGGGGCGGGTAGTTCTCGATGATCGGCAGCAGGTAGTCGTTCAGCGCCGAGGTGGCCACGCGCCGCTTGCGGTTTTCGTAAACCCGGATGGCGGTCTGGAGCACTTCGAGGATGCGCTGTTTGTTGAGTACCGAGGTGAAGATGATCGGAATGTCGTTGAAGGGCGCCAGTTTTTTTGCCAGGGCCTCCTTCCACTCCTTCATCGTGTTGTTGCCTTTCTCCACCAGATCCCATTTATTGACCACGATCACGCAGCCTTTGCGGTTGCGGACGATCAGGTTATGGATGTTCAGGTCCTGGGATTCGAGGCCTTGCTGCGCATCGAGCATCAGGATGCAGACGTCGGACTCCTCGATGGCGCGGATCGAACGCATCACGGAGTAGAATTCGAGGTCTTCGGTCACCTTGCCTTTTTTGCGCATGCCGGCCGTATCGACCAGGTAGAAATCGAGTCCGTACTTGTTGTAGCGCGAGTGAATGGCGTCGCGCGTGGTGCCGGCGATCGGCGTGACGATGTTGCGCTCTTCGCCCAGCAGGGCGTTGGTGAGCGACGACTTGCCCACGTTCGGACGGCCTACGATGGTGATGCGGGGCAGCTCTTCTTCCTCGTTCTTGGTTTCCGGGGGCAGGTCGCGCACGATTTCGTCCATCAGGTCGCCCGTGCCGCTGCCGCTCATCGAGCTGATGCAGTAGGGTTCTCCCAGTCCCAGCGAATAAAATTCGTGCGAGGAGTAGATCAGGTCGTAGTTATCGACCTTGTTGCAGACCAGCAGCACTTTTTTCGAAGTGCGCCTCAAGATGTCGGCCATCATCTGATCGAGATCCGTGATGCCCGTATTGACTTCGACCAGGAACAGGATGACGTCCGCCTCTTCGATGGCGAGCATCACCTGACGGCGGATGTCGTCTTCGAAAATGTCGTCCGAATTGACCGAATAGCCGCCGGTGTCGATCACCGAAAATTCACGTCCGTTCCAGTCGGTTTTACCGTAATGGCGGTCGCGTGTCGTGCCTGCCGTCGCATCGACGATGGCTTTGCGCTGCCCGACCAGGCGGTTGAACAGTGTGCTTTTGCCCACGTTCGGGCGTCCTACGATCGCTACAAGACTCATAATGTTATTTTACGTTTATGTTTATGCGAAACGAATTATGCGGTGCGGGCCGAGAGCGAGGCCGAATTTATTCGGACATCGATGGATGCGGCCGGTCTAAAACAAGGTCAAAGATAGTGCAAGTTACGGGTAAAACCAAACCCGGTGTCGATTTTACCCGATTGTCGGTGCATAAGGGGTGGGGGCCGGATGTGCACATCTTATCCTTTTCCGATCGGGAGATGCGGCTTCCGAAGGTTTTCCGAACAGCCGCGATGCCTTTTCAACGGGGGTGCAGCGTCTCTTCGTCTGCGGACAGGCCATGTTCCGACATCCGGCGGATGTCTCCGTTACAGCGGTAAAAGGGAGCGGTTCGTACAGGAGGTATGCGGCACGTATTATGGGTTATAAATAGCGGCTTTCCGGATCACCGGCCTGTACGGGATAGATCAGCACGAAACTGTTTCGCCCGAGGTATTGATCCAGGTAAGCCGGGATCTTGTTCATCGCCGGTTGGTAGGAGATGCGTTCGCGGCGGCTCATTACCAGCCACAGACAGTCGTCCGTGCGCAATTCGCGCAGCAGGGCCGGCAGTTTTTCCCAGTCTTTGAAAAGTACCGTTTCTACGGTTGCGGTCTGCTTGCGCCGCAGCGGTTCGATGTACTTGAGCGTTGTTTCCGGGGCATAGACGACGATTTTGGTCCCGGTATTGCGGGCCAGATTTCCGATTTTATGCAGCCACATGAGAAATCCGGCCTCTTTTTCGGCTTGGGAGGGAATGATTACGATATGTCGCTTTATGGTCGCCAGCGGTTGTACCGGTTTGTAAATGTAGGTCGTGACGTTGCTTTCGCCCAGCAGGTCGCCCGTGATCTTGCCGAGGAAGATCGCGGGGGATTTGTCCCGATGGAGTCCCATTACGATGTCCGTGATACTCTGTTCTTTGGCGACGCTTGCGATTGCGTTCGAGATATTGACGTCGTAGCGCAGCAACTCGTGGAGGTAGATGTCCGATGCGGCAGCGGTCGCCGCCGTTTCGAGAATTTTGCGGGCCCGTTTTTCCAGCCCGCTGTCTTCCACCTTGTTGTCTATGGCGTGCAGCGCGTAGAATCCGTTGTGGTTTTTCTTCGATTTGAGCACGTTGCCCAGAGTTACGAGTTCCCTGACGCTCTCTTCGTTCGACACCGGGATCAGGATGTGTTCGTCCTGATGTTCGGTGCTTTCGTCGTTTTCGCGGACCCCTTTGATGGCGATGTTGTGAGCGCCGCGCTGGGTGGCGAAGGTCGAAATGGTGCAGGTGGCCAGGATCATCAGGATCGTGCCGTTCAGCACGCTCTCGCCCAGCAGACGGATCGGTTCTCCGTCGGGTGTCTGGCCGACGATGACGTTGTAGCCCACCATCACGGCTGCGAGCGTGGCGGCTACGTGGGCGCTGCTCAGGCCGAAGATGACCGTCCGCTGGTCGCTGGAGAGTTTGAACGTTTTTTGAGTGAGCAGCGCGGCGATGTATTTGGCGGCGGTGATCAGGACGATCATCACGGCAGCGACCTTGATACTCTCCCAGTCGCGGAAGAAAGCCCGGTAGTCGATCAGCATGCCTACGCCGATCAGAAAGAAGGGGATGAAGATGGCGTTGCCGACGAATTCGATGCGGTTCATCAGGGGCGAGGTGCGCGGGATGAGGCGGTGGAGGGCCAGACCCGCGAGGAAGGCGCCGATGATCGGCTCCAGTCCGGCCAGATGTGCCAGGTAGGCGCCCAGAAAGACCATGACCAGCACGAAAATGTATTGGGAGATGTTGTCGCTGCAATGCTTGAAGAACCAGTGCCCGATCAGCGGGAAGAGCAGCATGATGAATGCGATGCAGAGCACGACCGAGATGCCGAGCCGGTACCAGAACATGTCGTCCGTGTTTCCGGTGACCATGCCTACTATGACCGTCAGCAGCAGCAGGGCCAGCGTATCGGTAATGACCGTGCCTCCGACGGCGATCGTGACGGCTTTGTCGCGGGCGATGCCCAGTTTGCTGACGATGGGGTAGGCGATCAGGGTCTGCGAGGCGAAGAGCCCGGCCAGCAGGATCGAGGAGTAGATCGAAAATCCCAGGATGTAATATCCCGCCAGAATACCGAGCAGGAGCGGAACACAGAACGTATAGAGTCCGAATACGAGGCTTCGGGTGCCGTTCTTGCGGAAATCCGACATGTCCATATCCAGGCCGGAGAGGAACATGATGTAGAGCAGTCCGGCCGTACCGGAGAGGATGATGCTGCTGTCGCGCAACACCAGGTTGAGGCCGTGCGGTCCGATCACCGCACCGGCGATGATAAGCCCCAGCAGGTAGGGAATTTTCAGCTTGTTGAGCAGCAGGGGAGCGGCGAGGATGATGACCAGAATCAGCAGGAATTTGAGAATCGGATCCTCGAGCGGGAGGGTTATGCCGGCGAATAGAAGCATCATGCGGAGTCGGAATTAGGGTTAAGTGATCGGGACCGTCTGCGAACCGGGACGTGTTCGTGTTCGCCGGAGCGGGGGCCGATCGGGTAATATTTCTCAAAGTGCCCGCCTGTCGGAAAAATCCGTAAGGCTCGGCGGGCTATTGGCTTGAAGTTGTTTTCGTGCGGGCTGATCGTATTCCGACCGGGACGGCATTCGTTTTGTCGGGAGCGACCTGGCTGCATGAAAATTTAACGGAAACAAAGATAGTGAAAGCCGAAAAGAAAACGGGAGCTTGCTCACAGTTTTCAGAGGCGTATCCTATTTTCTACAAAAATAACAAAAAATGGGGAATAGCAATGCTTTTTTTGCCGAAAAACAGGGATTCCGGATAAAAAAATGCACGGTTTTCTCTGTGTATTCCGAGAAAAAAACTTAACTTTGACCAAATAATGAATGTTGAAGGACGTGCTATGACGGAAAGGAGAGTGGACAAACGATTGCTGGCACCTGTGCTGATGGGGTTCTTTATCATGGGCTTCTGCGATATCGTGGCTCCGGTGACCAACATCATCAGCGGTGAATTTGCCGAGAGCCAGCAGAGTGCCGTGAGTTTTCTGCCGTCGATGGTTTTCCTTTGGTTCCTGCTTCTTTCCACGCCTGTCGCGGCGCTGATGAACCGCATCGGCCGCAAGAGAACGGCAATGATCGGCTATGCCTTTACCATCGCCGGGTTGCTCGTGCCCTATGCTGCGGGCGTCGGCAGTGCCTTGAGTTGGTATTTCATCGGCTTCGGTCTGCTGGGCATCGGCAATACCGCTATCCAGGTGGCGGTCAATCCGCTGCTGGCGACCATCGTGCCCGAGGAGCGGATGACCAGCTACCTGACCGTCGGACAGATCTTCCGCAATACTGCTCTGTTGCTGCTCGCCCCGATCATCACGGGGCTGGTTTCGCTTTTCGGCGACTGGCGTCTGTTGTTGCCGATTTATGCGGGGCTTACGCTCGTCGGGGCCGTCTGGTTACAGGTGACTGCGGTCGCAGAACCGGCGCAATCGTCCCGTGCGGTCGGTATGGCCGAGTGTTTCCGTCTGCTGCGCAATCGCACCGTGTTGCTATGTACGCTCGGCGTGGCCTGTTTCATCGCTGCGGATGTCGGTATCGGCTTCGTTTCGGTGCGGCTGATCGACAATCCCGATTCGATTCTTACGACTACCGGATTTTACGCTTTGCGCATCGTGGGTACGCTCGTCGGTGCCTGGGTGCTGATTCGTGTCGTCGATGTCAAATACTTGCGCTGGAATATGCTGCTGGCATTGGCGCTCTGCATCGCCCTTTTCGCGGTGCGTTCCGAAGCGGTCGTTTATGCGCTGGTCGGCATCCTCGGCTTCACGATGGCCTGCGTTTTCGCCACGTTTTATGCCGTGGCGACCAAGAGTGCTCCGGGCCGTTCGAACGAAGTCGCCGGACTGATGATCCTGGCCATTTCCGCCGGTGCCCTTTCGGGCCCGATCTGCGGTGCGCTGATCCGCAGTTTCGGTCATCCCCAGGCGGGCTTGATCTGGGTGACGGCTTGTGTCTGCTACCTGCTCTGGGCCGCAACCGTATTGAAATCCGATACCAAGAAATAGAGTTATGAAAAACTGTAAATTACTGATTATAGCGTTGTTGTTTAGTATTTTGACTCTCCCTTCTTCGGGTCAGTCCCGCAGATACGACGATTATGGACGCAGCAGCCGCAGCGGATCGGCGATCAAGGGAGTGGAGTGGGGCGTACTGGCCGGACTCAACTTTCCCCATTTTTCGACTTCCGGTCCGGATTTCGGTATAGATAACCGGCTCGGTTGGCAGGCCGGACTCCAGATCGGCTTGAAATTCCGCTATTTCACCATCGGCCCCGAGGTGCTTTACGTGCGGCAGTCGATCAAGTTGAGCCATGCCGACTACGGAACTCTGAAAATCAAAACCAATTCGATCGATATTCCCCTCATCTTCTCGCTTCGGGCGCTTCCGATGCTGCGGATCAACGTCGGTCCCGTCTTTACGGTGATGAACGATTGCAAGTATGCCGAGGGCAACAACGAGATGTTCTTCGGCAGTATGCGCCCGACGGTTTCCTATATGTTGGGCCTGGGGTTGAATTTCGGACATACACTGATCGACTTCCGTTACAACGGGCAGTTCGATTCGAAAAAGTGTTATTATCCCACCGAAGAGGCGGTCGGGTTCAACATGCGCTCTTACTCCCTGGCATTGAGCGTAGGATTTGTTTTTTAGCTTATGATGGATTCCGAAGATAAGAAGATCGACATCGAGGGGGTGGATCCCCGGGAGCTGTACGGCCCCCAGAATATTTACCTCGAACAGATGCAGGAGTTGCATCCCAACCTCAAAATCATCGCTCGCGGATCTGCGCTCACGGTGCTCGGCCCCCGAAGCGATTCCGAACAGTTTCGGAAACGACTGGACGGGTTGATCGCTTACTACCTCAAATACGGCTATATCTCCAAAGAGTCGGTACAACAGGCTTTTTCGACCGGGGTGATCGAACACGACGCTCCCGTCGATAAGGACGTGATCGTCTATGGCAACAACGGCACGATCGTCCGGGCCCGCACGGTCAATCAGCTCAAGCTGGTGCAGTCCTACGACCGCAACGACCTGCTGCTGGCCATCGGCCCCGCAGGTTCGGGCAAGACCTATACGGCCATCGCCCTGGCGGTGCGGGCTTTGAAAGAAAAACACGTCAAGCGGATCATCCTGACGCGTCCGGCCGTCGAAGCGGGCGAGAAGCTGGGTTTCCTGCCGGGCGACATGAAGGAGAAGCTCGATCCCTATCTGCAACCTCTGTACGATGCGCTCAACGATATGATTCCGCCCGCCAAGCTGCAAAAATACATCGAGGAGGGGACCGTGCAGATCGCGCCGCTGGCCTACATGCGCGGCCGTACGCTCGACAACGCTTTCGTCATTCTGGACGAGGCGCAGAATACGACCCTGCCGCAGATCAAGATGTTCCTTACGCGCATGGGACGTAATGCCAAATTCATCGTCACGGGCGACGTGACGCAGATCGACCTGCCGCGCAAGAGCGACAGCGGTCTGGTGCGCGCGATGGAGATACTGCGCCACGTGGAGGGGATCGGCATCGTGGAGTTCGACAAGCGTGACATCGTGCGGCATCCGCTGGTGAAATACATCGTCGAGGCCTTTGACCGCAGTGCGGGGGAGGAGACGGAGAAAAACGAACAGTCAAACATCAAAACCGAATAATTATGGACAGAAACTTGACGGCGCTCAAGCCGGCGCTCGTATGGAAGCATTTCGCGGAGATCGTCCGCATTCCGCGCCCCTCGCACCACGAGGAGGCAATCCGTCGCTACGTGCTCGATTTCGCCCGTTCGATCGGCCTTGAGGCCTCTGAGGACAAGGCGCATAACGTGCTGGTCCGCAAACCGGCGTCGAAGGGGATGGAGAACCGCAAGGGGGTCATCCTGCAGGCGCACCTCGATATGGTTCCGCAGAAGAACAACGACAAGACGTTCGATTTTCTGGCTGATTCGATCGACGCTTACATCGACGGCGAGTGGGTGACGGCCGACGGCACGACGCTCGGGGCCGACAACGGCATTGGCGTGGCCGCGATTCTCGCCGTGCTCGAGGACGATACGCTCGTGCACGGTCCGCTGGAGGCGCTCTTCACCGCTACCGAGGAGACCGGCATGGACGGTGCCTTCGGTCTGCAGCCCGGCGTGCTGCGGGGTGAGATCCTGCTCAACCTTGATTCCGAGGAGGAGGGCGAACTCTACGTCGGTTGTGCCGGAGGTCTGGACGCCAACATGACGCTTCCCTACAGCGAGGAGCCGACTCCCGTTTCGGGATATGCGGCTGCCCGGCTGACAGTCAAGGGGCTTAAGGGTGGACACTCGGGCATCCAGATTGTCTGCCAGCGCGCCAACGCCAACAAGGTGCTGTTCCGCTTCCTGAATGCCGCGCCGTGCGAGCTGCTGCTCTGCTCGGTCGATGGTGGCGGGCTGCGCAACGCCATCCCGCGCGAGGCCGAGGCGGTCGTGCTGGTTCCCGAGGGTAAATATACGACTTTTGCCGAGGCGGTTGCCGCCTATGAGAAGACCGTCCAGGATGAGTTCGCCGGTATCGAGGACGGAGTGTCGATCCGTGTTGAGCCGTGTGCACGTCCGGAGCGGATGCTGCCCCGCGAGGCGGCGATGCGTCTGATCCGTGCCGTGGTGGGATGCCCCGACGGCGTGCAGCGTATGTCGATGGCCATGCCCGGGCTGGTGCAGACTTCGTCGAACCTGGCCCGTGTGGTTTCTGACGGTTCGACCGTCAAGATGCAGAGCCTGCTGCGCAGCTCGGTGCGCTCGGAGAAGTTCGCATTGGGCGAGGCCATCACGGCGGTCTTCGCACTGGCCGGCGCCACGACCGAACTGACGGGTGCCTACGACGGATGGAACCCCGACATGCAGTCGCCGATCCTGAAGGCCATGACCGCCTCCTACGAGGCCCTCTACGGCCGCAAGCCGGCCGTGACGGCCATTCACGCCGGTCTCGAGTGCGGTATCATCGGCGGCAAGTATCCCGGACTGGACATGATTTCGTTTGGCCCGACGATCAGCTATCCGCATTCGCCCGACGAGAAGGTCGAGATCGCCTCGGTGGCCAAATTCTACGATTTCCTGGTTCACACGCTGCGCAATGTCCCTGAAAAGTAGTGCGGGAGCCCGGGACGAGGAGGTCAAGTGGTTCGTGATCGTCAATCCTACGGCCGGAGGCGGTCGGGGACTGGACCACTTTCCGCAGATCTCCAAACACCTGCGCGATGCACATATCCTTTGCGAGCCGGTCTTCACGGAGCATAAGTTCCATGCCACGGAGCTTACCGTGACGGCCGTGCGCGAGGGTTACCGCCACATCATCGTCGTCGGTGGCGACGGTACGCTGCACGAAGTGGTGAACGGTCTGTTCATCCAGCAGGAGGTCCGTCCCGAAGAGGTGTTGCTGGCGGTTATCGCCGTCGGTACGGGCAACGACTGGGTCCGGACATTCGGCATGTCGGACCGCTACCAGCATGCCGTGCGGGCCATCGCCGAGGGGTTCACCTTCCTGCAGGACGTCGGGGTGGTTTCCTACGAGGAGTCGCACTACCGTCAGAGCCGCTATATGGCCAACGTGGCCGGAGCAGGCTTTGATGCACATGTCGTGCAGCGGCTTTCGCACCTCAAGAAGAAGGGGCATAAGAGTCGCTGGCGCTATACGTGGTGTCTGATCCGGAATTTCTTCCGCTACAAGCCGACGGGCGTGAAGGTGTGGGTGGACGGACGGCTGGTCTACAACAACCTGCTGCTGTCGGCCGTATCCAGCAGCTGCCCGAGGCGGTTGCCGACGATGGCATCCTCGACCTGTCGCTGATTCGTCCGGTGCACTTCTGGCATCTGCTTTTCCGGTTCCACTATCTGTTCAACGGAGGTATTTACCGCATCCGCCATATCCTCCAAGAGCGCGGCAGCTCCATTCGCATCGAATCGTCGCCCGAGGTGGGTGTCGAGGTCGATGGCGAACCGCTGGGCCATACGCCGCTCGAGTTCTCGATCCTGCGTCAGGCAATCCGTATTGTCGTGACGCGCGAGTTTTACGAGCAGCATGTCGGAATTCCGGCAGACCGTGTGACGGCAGAAGGATCGGGTGGACGGTCGCGGCGGCGCAGCCGCGCAGAGCGTAACCCCTCGTTGGCCGCCGCTTCGGCCATGCCGCAGGGGGAGAGCCGGGTCTCCTGAATCCAACCGCAGGCACAAGGTTCAAAAGAAAGACCGATCGCAAAACGATCGGCCTTTCTCTTTTCACCGCATTCCGTCGGCTTTCTTTGGCTGGGCAGGTTGCCCCTCGTACTGTCTCTTTAGCAGACGCCGAAACGGAAGACGATCTTCTGGCAGTAGGTCTCGCCCGGACGGAGCAGCGGCGAGGGAAATTCGGGATGGTTTACCGCGTCGGGGTAGTTCTGGCACTCCATGGCTACGCCGTCGTAGTCGGCATAGCGGCCTCCGGTCTTCGTCTCGGGGCATCCTCCGGCCAGCCAGTTGCCCGTGTAGATCATCACGCTCGGCTGTGACGAGAGCACCCGGACGCAACGGCCCGACTTCGGGTCGCGCAGTTCACCGACCTCGCCCAGGATGTTGGGTTTCCAGCCGTCGATCACGAAGGGGTGGTCATAGCCCTTGAAGTCGCGTATGTGGTTGAATTCCGAGTCGATCCCGGGGCGGAACGGGCGGAACGAACGGAAATCCTGCGGCGTGCCGGCCACGTCGAGCAGACGCCCCGTGGGGATCTGCCGCTCGTTCATCTCGAGTGCCTTCGAGCTGTTGAGACGCAGTTCGTGGTCGAGCACCGAGCCGCTGCCGTCGCCCGCGAGGTTGAAGTAGACGTGGTTGGTAAGGTTCACTACCGTCGTCTTGTCCGTGCGGGCGCGATAGGTGATTTCGAGGGCGTTCTCGTCGTCGAAGTCGAAGACCGCCTCGACGCACAGCTCGCCCGGATAACCCTGGTCGCCGTCCTCGGAGACGAGGGTCATCACCACGCGGTTCGTCTCGACACGGCTCTCCCATACGCGGTTGGCGAAGTTGTTCGTGCCGCCGTGGAGGTGGTTCACGCCGTTGTTCACCTCGAGGGCATACTCCTCTCCCTCGACGGTCATCCGCCCGAAGGCGATGCGGTTGGCGCAGCGGCCCACGCTCTTTCCCGAGGCGGCTCCGTCGTGGAAGTAGCCTTCGGGATGCCTGTATCCGAGCACGACGTCGGCCATGCGGCCTTCGCGGTCGGGCATCGTCACCGAGACGATCGCAGCCCCGTAATTCGAGAGCCGCACCTCTGCGCCCTGGTCGTTGCGCAGCGTGTAGAGGACGATCGCTTCGCCCTCCGGGGTCATGCCCCAGACATGTTGTTCGATCTGTACCATATTCATTCAGCGGGTTTCAGGTTGTCGAGCAGGTAGTCGATGCGGCGCAGCGTCTCCTCGCGTCCGATGAACTCCGTCACGTCGTACATGCCGGGGCCCTTGCCGGCGCCGACGAGCGCCAGACGCAGCGTGTTCATCACCTGTCCCATGCCGTAACCCTTCTCCTCGATCCAGGCGTGCACGATGCGCTCGGTGTTCTCTTTCGAGAAGTCGTCGATGCCCTCCAGCACGCCGCGCAATTCGCGGAGGATCGCCGGATTATCGCCCTTCCAGTATTTGCGGGTCTGCTTCTCCTCGTACTGGGTCGGGGCGATGAAGAAATAGGAGGTCAGGTCCCAGAGGTCGGTCGTCAGCTGCGCCCGCTCCTTCATGATGCCTGCGGCCTTGCCGGCCACCTCGTCCGAGACCTCGATGCCGTGCTCGCGCAGGATCGGCTGGTAGACCTCGGCCAGTTCGGCGT
>ENA-OOXF01002067-OOXF01002067.1-human-gut-metagenome-genome-assembly--contig:-NODE-2067-length-11879-cov-2.677351_pt1 | contig 11879 bp, 14 predicted proteins | sample MGYA00241586_ERZ501341 | MGnify/ENA primary metagenome ERZ501341 (study PRJEB25962, sample SAMEA2042985) | human gut metagenome | biome: human gut; feature: human-associated habitat; material: faeces... | reverse complement strand
GTATAAAAATTTTTCTTCCGTTGCTACAATATTATCTTCTATTAGAGTTACTAAACCGATTTTCAAAAAAGCAAAATATTTCAAGATTATGTGAAGGCCTTTTTCTTTTTTTATCAAAAGGTGTACAGGTACTTTTTTTTCTCTTTTTTGGATTTCATCTGTTAGAAACAATGATTGCGCCTTCTTTTGATGCGGCAAAAAATAATGTACTAAACAAAATGATCGGATTGATTCCGGGAGCAGGATCTGTTGTCCAAAGTGTTACAGGGACGGTACTTGGTTCTTCCCTTGTTATAAAAAATGCATTAGGGGCAGCTGGCATTGTATTCCTTTTTCTCTTTCTTCTTTTGCCTCTTACAAAACTGTTATGTTATGTCTTTTTTTATTTCCTATTGTCTGTTGTGTTAGAGCCGATTGCGGATGAACGTTTTGTAGAGTGTATTAGTGCGGCAGTGAAATGTGGATTGCTGTTAATAAAGGTATTGTGTATGTCTTCTGTTTTATTTATTGTGATTATCGCACTTACCACACTTACCACAAATCATATAGGATAAAGCATTGTGAAAATATAAAAGACCATAAATAAAAGTAGGAGCTGGATGTAATGGAATATATAAAAAGCTGGTTAAAAACAATTTTATATATGAATGTTCTATTATTAATCTGTGATAATTTAATGCAAAAAACAGCATATGAAAAATATTATCGTTTTTTTTCTGGATTTTTGCTTGTAGTGTGTCTGTTAAAACCTGTCATTGATTTTGCAGGAACAGAGCAGTATTTCCAGGTATCTTTTTTGCAGGAAGAATGGAAGAATGAACGAAATCTACTAGGAAATGTAAAAGAATTTCAGGATATGCAAGACGTGCTAAAAAAAGAATATGAGACAGCATATAAAAATCAGATAGAAGAAATTGCAAAGAAAAAGAATATTCAGGTAAAAAAGATTACCTTTTGGTGGGATAACAAAAAAGAACATTTAAAACAGATAGAGATAAGGGGAATCTTGCTAAAAGGGAGCGACAGCACGCTTCATACAACAGACAATCCCTCACATGTAGAAAGTTTAAAAAAGATTTTAATGCAGCTTTATGATTTAGAAGAATCAGATGTTTTTGTAGAGGTGGAGTGAAGATGGATAAAAAAATGCCTAAAAAGATAAGTTTAAAAGACTTTGGGATGGAGAAAATTATTTTAATAGCAATTGCGGGAATCGTTCTTCTTGCTGCTAATTTTTCTGAATGGAAAAATTCTTCTTCAAAAACAAGCGAAAAACAAGAAAAATCCATAGAGACAAGTCAGAATGATGCATATGTGGAGGCACTTGAAAATAAATTAGTACATATCCTTGAAAATGTGGATGGTGTAGGAAAAGCAGAAGTGATGATTACCTTAAAATCTTCTAAAGAATCTGTATTAAATAAAGATTTGTCAGAGGAGAAACAAACAGAAGAAGAAAGAAGCGGAGAAACACAAAAAGTAAATAAAAATCAAAAAAAGCAGGAAGAGACGATTCTTTCCGATTCTTCTGGAAATTCTGCCCCTTATGTAATAAAAGAATTAGAGCCGGAAATTTCAGGAATTGTCATTTCCTGTGAAGGAGCGGGAAATAAGGTGGTAGAAGCATCCGTTTTAGAAGCAGTGCAGGTATTGTTTGGAGTTTCGGCAAATCATATTAAAGTGTTAAAAATGGAGGTTGCAAAATGAAGAAAATATTTCAGAAAAATCAGATTGCCATTACGGCATTGGCAATCATGATTGCAGTTGCAGGATATCTGAATTTTACAGAGCAAAATACATCCTCTGATGGAACGAAAAAAACAGCCGGTTCCGTGGAAACAATTGATACGATGGATATTTCAGATGGAGATTCCCTGATAAAGGAAAAAGCTAAGGCTTCAAAAGATGTATCAAAAAGTCTTTCAAAAAATTCATCAGAGAATGCAAAAGAGACGCAGACAGACGCAAGCAGTGAGACCATTGGGGATGCTGTCCTGACACAGGCTCAGGTAAGTGAATATGTAGCGGGTGCCAGAATGGAGAGAGAACAGACACATTCCAAAACCAAAGAGTCCCTTAATGAAATTATTAACAGCACTTCTGTCAGTGAAGATGCAAAGAAAGAAGCGGTAGATAAACTTACTGAACTTGCGGATATTATGGAAAAAGAATCTGCAACGGAACAGCTTTTGGCATCCAAAGGATTTGAAGATGCAGTAGTCTCTATCGGAGAGGACAGTGTAGATGTCGTACTAAATTATGAGGAACTTTCCTCGTCTGACCGGGCACAGATTGAGGATATTGTTACAAGAAAAACAGGATATAGTGTCAGTCAGCTTGTCATAAGTAAAATGCAGACGACAGAAAGTTAAAAGATTTCTGTTGCAAAAACATAGATGTCTGTTATAATTATAGAATAAATCGATATAAAATTGTTTACATTTTTATGTGAGGACTTTCCATGCAGTTTTCCAATATCTGTTAATAATGTGGGAAATTTCATGGAGAGTTTTCTGTGGACTGTAGACAAAAGGAGGTTTCCATGGGAAAAGAAAAAGATACAAAGATAAATCATACGGTTTATAACATAGAAGACGTAGGACAGGTTCAGATTGCAGATGAAGTAGTTGCAGTTATCGCTGGTCTTGCAGCAACAGAAGTAGAGGGCGTTGCTAAGATGTCCGGTAATATTACCAATGAAATCGTAAGTAAGCTTGGAATGAAGAAGCTTTCCAAAGGTGTAAAAGTAACAATTACTGGCACACAAGTTGATGTGACACTGAATCTTGTACTCAGCTACGGTGTAAGCATCCCAAAAACTTCTCAGGAAGTACAGGACAAGGTAAAGAGCGCGATTGAGACGATGACAGGCCTTACGGTTTCTGAAGTGAATATCCGCATAGCCGGAATCCAGATGGATTATGAATAGACTGACTACAAAGAATACACGGAAGATAACGGAGGTTTGACATATGAAGATGTCTAGAAGAAAAGTAAGAGAGACTATTTTTCTTTTACTGTTTCGCGTAGAATTTAATACACAGGAAGAATTACAGGAGCAGATAAAATGGTACTTTGAAGAAAGACCGGATATAGAGGGAAAAGACAAGATCTATATCGAGACAAAGATTGGAAGTATCTTAAAACGCCTTCCGGAGATTGATGAGCAGATTCATTCAATCTGTGAGGGCTGGAGACTTGAAAGACTTGGAAAGCCAGAGCTTGCCATTTTGCGTCTTGCAGTTTATGAGATTACAAATGATGCGAATATTCCTACGGGAGTTGCCATTAATGAAGCCGTAGAGCTTGCAAAGATTTATTGCAGCGAGGAAGCTCCTCGTTTTGTAAATGGAGTTCTTGCAAAGCTGGCATAGCGAATAATTCGTGACCTGTACCTGGATAACTGAAGAAGAATGAGGCGGCACGGAACAATATTCTTTGCCGCCTTTTTGATTGGGTATTTATAAATGAAGCATATTTTTTCTGTCACACAGATTAATTCTTATATTCATCGTATTTTTGAAAGCGATTATGCCTTAAAAAAAATATATTTAAAGGGAGAAGTTTCTAACTGCAAATATCATTCTTCCGGCCATATTTATTTTACACTAAAGGATGAAAAGAGTGCACTGCGCTGTGTTATGTTTTCTTCGGACCGCTATAAAGGGCTAACGTTTCATCTCGAAGATGGTCAGCTTATAGAAGCTTGTGGTAATATTTCTGTATATGAACAGACAGGAACATATCAGATGTATGTTCGAAAGATAGAACTCTCCGGAGCTGGAGAATTATATATTCGTTATGAACAGTTAAAGCAGAAATTAGCGCAGAAAGGATATTTTGATTTTGAAAGAAAGAAGCCGTTGCCGCCTTATCCAGAAAAAATTGGGATTGTGACAGCACTTACCGGGGCAGCAATAGAAGATATTAAAAGTATTGCCAAAAGACGAAATCCTTCGGTTCAGCTGTACCTCTATCCGTCAAAAGTACAGGGAGAGGGTGCGGCTGCTCAGATTGCAAGAGGTATTCGGTATTTTGATACAGCAGGGGTTGATATTATTATTATCGGCCGTGGTGGAGGCTCTATCGAAGATTTATGGGCCTTTAATGAGATAGAAGTTGCCGATGCGATTTATTATGCAGACACACCGATCATATCAGGAACTGGACATGAAATTGATATGACAATTGCTGACTACTGTGCAGATGTGCGGGCAGCAACTCCTTCTGCAGCCTGTGAACTGGCTATTCCGGATATGACTTCTTTTTACACAAGAATGCATAACTATCAGGAAGTACTCGGGACACTGCTACAGCAAAAACTGATGCTGATGTATGGGAAGACCGCTTTGTTAGAAAGGCAGCTTGAGGCACAGCGGCCAGATAAAAAGCTGATGAGTCATCAGCTCATTTACGAGCGGTTAGAAGGCAGATTGCAACAGGCAATGCGGGATAAGTATCAAAGCAGACAACAGCAATTTACAAGATATGTAGACAGGCTTTCCGCCCTGTCCCCAACATCCCGTCTGAGAGGCGGATATGTATTTGCACAAACGAAAGAGGGAAATCCCCTTACTTCTGCCGGGCAGATAGAAAAGGAGAATCCTTTTTTCATTACTTTTTCAGATGGACAGGCTGAGGTAATGCCGGTTTCAGTGAAAAAGAATAAAAAATAAAGAGGTTTGTCATGGCAAAAACAAAATTTTCAATTGAAGGAGCTTTCGAGCAGTTAGAAGATATTATCGAACAGCTTTCTTCCGAAGAAATCAGCCTGTCTGATTCTATGGACTTATATAAAAAGGGAGTGAAGATTTTAGATAAATGCTCTCAGACATTAGATAAAACACAAAAAGAGATAATTATCTTACAGGAGGGACAAAATGATGCCATCCATAAAGGAACAGCTTTCGAAGAAGATTGAGAAGATTGAACAAACAATTGATTTCTATCTTCCAGAAGAAAAAGGATTACAAAAAACAGTACTTTCTGCAATGAATTATAGTGTAAAAGCTGGGGGCAAGCGTCTGCGCCCAATGCTTATGGCAGAGACATATGAGATGTTTGGGGGAGCGGATTCTTCTGTAATCGAGCCTTTTATGGCTGCCATAGAAATGATTCATACGTACTCGTTGATACATGATGATCTTCCAGCACTTGATAATGATGCATTGCGAAGAGGAATGCCTACTGCACATATAAAGTTTGGGGAGGCAATGGCGATATTAGCCGGGGATGCTCTGTTAAACTATGCATTTGAGACAGCAGCAAAAGCTTTTGACGGAACAAACAAAGATATACAGACAGCAAAGGCATTGCAGATTCTTACAAGAAAACCAGGAATTTATGGTATGATTGGCGGACAGACTGTCGATGTAGAACAGGAGAATAAGGCAATCAGTTTTGATACATTAATGTATATCCATAATAATAAGACAGCTGCGCTGATTGAATGTGCGATGATGATCGGAGCAGTACTTGCAGGAGCTTCCGAGAAAGAAGTATCCATGATCGAACAGATTGCCAACAAGGTAGGTATTGCTTTTCAGATAGAAGATGATATTCTCGATGTAGTAAGTACCAGTGAAGAAATTGGAAAACCAGCAGGAAGTGATGAAAAGAACGGAAAAAATACATACGTCTTATTCAAAGGTATAGAGCAATCTAAAAAGGATGCAGAACAATATACAAGAGAAGCGTTACAGATTTTTGATGAATTAGAGTATAAAAATCCTTTTTTACGTGAATTACTTCTATATCTGGTTGGAAGAAAAAATTAAAAATACCATTCGGAGGATGCGTAATGGGACGTTTATTAAATAAAATAAAAGAACCAAATGATATAAAGAGAATTTCTCCAAAGCTTTATCCGATTCTGGCACAGGAAATCAGAGATTTCCTCATAGATCATGTCAGTCAGACTGGCGGGCATCTTGCCTCGAATTTGGGAGCAGTGGAAATTACAATGGCTCTGCATATCTGTCTTCATTTTCCAGAAGATAAGGTGGTATACGATGTGGGGCATCAATCCTATGTTCATAAGTTACTGACAGGAAGAAAAGACGAATTTACTTCTTTAAGACAAAAAGATGGTCTTTGCGGTTTTCCTAAGCGATGTGAGAGTGACTGTGATGTATTTGGCACAGGACATAGTTCTACCTCTATTTCAGCAGCATTAGGGCTGGCTGTAGCAAGAGATTTAGAACAAAAAGAAGAAACCATTGCTGCGGTAATCGGAGATGGCGCTTTATCTGGTGGAATGGCCTACGAAGCCCTGAATAATTTATCAATTCTTCGAAGAGAAAAGAAGAACATGATTATTATCTTAAATGATAATAAAATGTCGATTTCAGAGAATGTTGGGGGAATGAGCCGTTATTTAAACGATTTGCGTTCTAGAAGAAGTTACAGTGAGTTTAAGGAGAATGTAGAAAATGCACTAAATAATATTCCCGGTGTAGGAAAAAGTGTTGCGAGAACATTAAAGAAATCAAAAGATTCCATCAAGCAGCTTTTTATTCCAGGAATGCTATTTGAAAATATGGGGATTACGTATTATGGACTTGTAAACGGCCATGATATTTATGAACTGATTCACGCAATCAATAGAGCGAAACAGCACGAAGGCCCTATTTTGATTCATGCGATTACCCGAAAGGGAATGGGATATAAGTATGCCGAGAAGAATCCAGAGAAGTTTCATGGAATCGGGCCATTTGATAAAGAGACCGGAGAGGTTTTAGCAAAGAAAACGAAAAAGACCTACACAGATATATTTGCTGAGAGCCTGGTGGAATTAGCCAGGGAGAATAAAAAGATCGTGGCAATCACAGCGGCTATGCCATCTGGCACAGGTTTAAAAGCTTTTAAAAAGCATTATCCAAAGCGCTTTTTTGATGTTGGTATTGCAGAAGAACATGCTGTTACTTTTGCGGCCGGGCTTGCTGCGCAGGGAATGCGTCCGGTTTTTGCGGTATATTCTTCTTTTCTGCAAAGAGGATATGATCAGGTCCTTCATGATGTATGTATCCAGAAGCTTCCTGTATTTTTTGGCATTGACCGTTCCGGTCTTGTAGGCGCAGATGGAGAGACACATCAGGGAATTTTTGATATTTCTTATTTGAGTCATATTCCAAATATGGTATTGATGGCTCCAAAGAATGAAAAAGAAATGCCAGCAATGATGAAGTTTGCCTTAGAGTATAATGGACCAACCGCTATGAAGTATCCAAGAGGTAGTGTATATGATGGTTTATCTGAATATAATGCTCCGATAGAACTTGGAAAGAGTGAAATGATTTACGAGGGACAAGATGTCGTAATCCTGGCAGTAGGAAATATTATGGAAGAATGTGAAAAAGCAGTGCAGCTTCTTAAAAGTCAGGGATATAATCCGGGGCTTGTAAATGTTCGTTTTATTCGCCCAATGGATGAAGAGATGCTGCATGTACTGTCCAAAAAATATTCACTTATTGTTACTGTAGAAGAGAATCAGTTAATCGGAGGATATGGGCAGATGGTTTCTGCTTTTCTCCATAAAAATGTATGCAAGAATCAGCTTCTTACTCTGGGTATTTCCGATTATTTTGTGGGTCATGCCACTGTGAATGAGCAAAGAGAAGAAGCCGGAATCAATGCGGATTCCATTGTAAAGTCGATAATAGATAGGATGAATTAGAATGAAACAACGTTTGGATGTATTGTTAGTAGAGCAGGGACATGCTGCGTCGAGAGAGAAAGCAAAAGCGATGATTATGTCAGGAGTCGTTTTCGTAAACGGCCAGCGAGAAGATAAGGCCGGAAGCACCTTTGATGAGAAGGCTGCCGCAACTATTGAGATTCACGGTTCTACGCTTCGCTATGTAAGTCGTGGTGGCTTAAAACTGGAGAAAGCTGTAGAACAGTTCGGCTTTTCCTTAAAAGATAAAACCTGTATGGATGTCGGGGCTTCTACTGGAGGATTTACAGACTGTATGCTTCAGAATGGAGCCGCAAAAGTATTTTCTGTTGACGTTGGAAGAGGACAGCTTGATTGGAAACTCAGGAATGATGAACGTGTTGTTTGTATGGAAAAGACAAATATGCGTTATGTGAAACCGGAAGATATTGGAGAACTGGCCGACTTTATTTCTATTGATGTCTCCTTTATTTCTCTTACAAAGATTCTTCCACCAGTAAAGGCATGTTTAAAAGAGGATGGACAGGTTGTCTGTCTTATTAAACCACAGTTTGAAGCAGGAAGAGAAAAGGTAGGGAAAAAAGGTGTAGTAAGAGACCGACAAGTACATGAAGATGTTATAAAGCAGATTATGGACTTTGCCTTAGCACTTGGTTTTTCACTGCTGCATCTTGATTATTCACCGATTAAAGGACCAGAGGGAAATATAGAGTACTTACTGCATTTATTAAACAGACCGGAGGAAAGCCAGATTAGTGATGAGATGATACCGGATGTTGTTGCGGCATCCCATCAGTCGTTGTCTCATCGTGAAGCGGCGAAATAGACAGCATGAATAATTTTTTAATTATTGCAAATAAGCAAAAAGATATTAATCTTGAAATTACAGAACAGATCAAACATCATATTACAAGAATGGGTGCAGTATGTAACGTATATGACCAGTACAACAGAAACGTTACTTCTATAGATATTCCAGAGGGAACACAATGTATTCTTGTTATTGGTGGAGATGGTACCATTTTGGCTGCTGCAAGAATGCTTGTTGGAAATACGATTCCGTTACTTGGAATTAATCTTGGAACACTTGGCTTTCTTGCCGACGTGAATCTTGCTGATCTATCAAAGACATTGGATTTATTATTAAAAGACCAATATCAGGTAGAGAATCGTATCATGCTTACAGCAGAAGTGTATAAGCAGGGGGAAAAAGCGGCAACATATATCGCTCTCAACGACTTTAATATTAACCGTTGTGGAGCTTCGAGAGTTATCGGTTTAAAAGTGGGTATTAATGGCTCAACAATTGACTGCTACCGGGCAGATGGTGTTATTGTTTGTACACCAACTGGTTCTACCGGCTATAACTTGTCTGCTGGCGGCCCGATTATTAATCCAACTTGTAAGAACTTTGTGATTACCCCAATCTGCCCACATTCTCTTACTGCGAGAAGTATTGTACTTGCCAAGGAAGATGTGGTTACGGTGGAAGTAGAACAGATAAGAAGTAATATTAAGGAAGAGGCTATTATTTCCTTTGATGGAAGAGAAGGGTTAAGCATTGTTCCGGGAGATCAGGTAAAGATATATAAATCACAGGAAGTAACACCGTTTATTAAAGCAACGGAAGTCAGCTTTGTGCAGATTTTAAAGGAGAAGCTTTTATAAAAAGAAGTGGAGATAAGAATGAAGGGAAAACGACAGGAAAAAATACTGGAGATTATTCGGACAAATGATATAGAAACACAGGAAGAACTGACCAAAAAATTGTCAGAAGCAGGATTTTCTTCGACGCAGGGGACGATTTCAAGGGATATTCGTGAATTAAAACTCACAAAAGTTACCGGTGCAAATGGAAAACAGAAGTATGCACCGATTCAGACTGAGGATATTCATGTTTCTAGCAAGTATAAAAGAGTATTGTCTGAGGGAATTCTTCACATGGATAATGCAGAAAATATATTAGTAATCAAAACAGTTCCAGGCATGGCAATGGCATGTGCCGCGGCGATTGATTCTATTTCTCTTCATGGAGTACTTGGCTGTATTGCCGGGGACGACACGATTATGTGCGTGGTGAAAGAAACCCCTATGGTGGAGGAAGTTATGAAGGAAATTGACACGATTATGAAGGGACATCGTTAACATCGGAGGGTGCTATGCTCATAAATTTACACGTTAAAAATCTGGCACTTATTGAGGAAACAGAGGTAGATTTTACAGATCATCTCAATATACTTACAGGAGAAACAGGTGCAGGTAAGTCGATTCTTATTGGGTCGATTCAATCTGCGCTTGGTGCGAAAATACCAAAAGATATGATAAGACATGGCTGTGACAGTGCACTTATTGAACTGATATTTCACACAAAAAGCCAGGCAGTCCAAAAAAAGATGGAAGAATTTGAGATTCCATTTGAAGATGGAGAGATTATTATATCAAGGAGGATTACCAATAACAGAGTTATTAATAAGGTAAATGATATCAGTGTTACAATTGGCAGATTAAAAGAACTTTCGCCGCTTCTTCTTGACCTAAGTGGACAGCATGAGAACCAGCTTCTTTTAAAACCGCAGAATCATTTGAAAATTATTGATAGTTATCATCGAAGTGTAATCGCTCCTGTAAAAGAAAAGACCGCTTCCTTATATCATGAGTATCAGGAACTTCAAAAGAAACTTTCCGAACAAAATATGGGAGAGGAACAAAGAATTCGGGAGATGGAATTTTTAAAATATGAAATCCAGGAAATTGAGGAAGCGCAACTTCGCCCTGGAGAAGATGAATCTCTTGAAACGGAGTACCAGAAAGTATCCCATGCAAAAGAAATTCTTTCTGACTGTGCGGCTGTTCATGAAGTGACAGCAGGGCAAAACGGTTGTGCGGGTGATCTCATTGGTTCGGCCGTACAACGGCTTTATACGGTGTCTAATCTTGATGCCGAGGCTAGGGGACTAACAGAGCAGTTGCAGACCATTGATTCTTTGCTGAATGATTTTAACAGAGAACTTTCCAGTTATATTGATTCCATGGAATTTGATGGAGAGCAATTTGCAGAAATAGAGGAACGCTTGAATCTGATTAATCATTTGAAAGCAAAGTATGGAGATTCTATAGAGAAAATACAGAAATATCATGATAACAGTGTTGAAAAATATGAAAAACTTTCCAATTATGAGGAGTATATTTCTGAAATAAAAAGGGAATTATCTAAAGTAAAGGAAAAACTGGATATACAGTGTGAGAGATTGACTGCTTTGCGCAAAGAGGCAGCGATTCCGTTAACAAAATTAATTAAAGAAGCATTGTTAGATCTTAACTTTTTAGATGTTGTCTTTGAAATCGCTTTTGAACAGTCAGAACACTATTCTGCATTAGGAAAGGATAATGTCTGCTTTATGATTTCTACAAACCCAGGACAGGCAGTACGACCGCTTCATGAGATTGCATCTGGTGGTGAGTTGTCCAGAATCATGCTGGCAATCAAGTCTATTTTAGCAGATGAAGAAAATATTGAGACATTGATTTTTGATGAGATAGATACAGGAATCAGTGGAAGAACGGCACAGAAAGTTTCAGAACGACTTGCTTATATTGCAAAAAAAAGACAAGTTATTGCCATCACACATCTGCCGCAGATTGCTGCAATGGCAGATTCGCATTATTTAATCGAAAAAACAAGTGATGCCAATTCGACAATCAGTAATATTTACCCATTATCAGAAGAAGAATCGGTAAAAGAACTTGCACGAATGTTAGGCGGAGTGAAAATTACAGAAGCCGTTTTACAAAATGCAAGAGAAATGCGTGCTTTGGCAAAACAGTAAAATATGCCTGTTTGAAACAGGAAGATGCCTGCCATACTAAGTGAAAATTTAGATATGGGGGCATTTTTTATGAGGGAAAAATTAAAACAGTTTTACATTGTATTGTTAGTATTTATACTAACTATCATGGGGCAATATGGACACGTTTTACAGACAGAAGCTGTGTTTTCTACACAAAAAGAAACCGTTTCGGCAAAATCTCAGACGGGGAAACGACTAACCGGGCAAAAAAGCGAGGAAAAAGTGTATGCATCAGGGATACCAATCGGAATTTGTGGAGAGATTTCCTGAACTTTCCTTATTTTACAGGCTTTTCAGCCCATTAGATAGTGAAATGATATGTATTTTCCCTTATTTTTGCCCTTATGCGGAATCCG
>ENA-OOXF01002062-OOXF01002062.1-human-gut-metagenome-genome-assembly--contig:-NODE-2062-length-11887-cov-4.850913_pt1 | contig 11887 bp, 7 predicted proteins | sample MGYA00241586_ERZ501341 | MGnify/ENA primary metagenome ERZ501341 (study PRJEB25962, sample SAMEA2042985) | human gut metagenome | biome: human gut; feature: human-associated habitat; material: faeces... | reverse complement strand
CCAGCGCCGCGAGCTCGCGGATGGGATTCACGCGGCCTAAGACGTTCGAAACGTGCGTGCAGGCGACGATCTTTGTTTTCGGCGTGATGAGGGCTTCGACCTTATTTAAGTCCAGCGTGCCGTCCATTTCGCATTCCATAAATTTGAGCGACGCGCCGGTCTGGCGGCAAACCATCTGCCAGGGGAGAAGGTTGCTGTGGTGCTCCATGATGGAGACGAGCACCTCATCCCCGGCCTTCACGTGGGAGAGACCGTAGCTGTAAGCCACTAAATTGATGCTCTCGGTGGTGTTGCGGGTAAAGATGATCTCGCGGCTGCTCTTCGCGTTCAGAAAGGACCGAACGGCCTCGCGCGCGTTTTCGTAAGCCTCCGTCGCGGCGATGCTCAGGGGATAGAGGCCGCGCAAGGGGTTGGCGTTCTTACTTTTATAAAACTCCGTCACGGCGTCCAGCACACACTGCGGGCGCTGCGCCGTCGCGGCGTTGTCCAGATACGCAACATCCTGACTCTTGAGCAGGGGGAAGTCGTCCCGATATGCATGCGCCATCTTACAGCACCTCCTCAAGCTCGGAGAGGATCGCGGCCTGCGCCGCTTCATCCTCGATCGTGCGGGCCAGCCGCTCGATGGCGGCGCGGGCCATGATGTTTTCCGCCTCCGCTGCGGAAATGCCGCGGCTTTCAAAGTAGAACAGCGTGTCCTCGTCCAGCTCGCCGATGGTCGCGCCGTGGTTGCCGACGACGTTTTCCTCGGCGCACAGGATCAGCGGCACCGTCTTGTTGACGACGCCGTCGCCCAGCATCAAAACCGTCTCCTGCTCGCTGCCGACGGAGCCCGCGGAGCCCTTCTTAAAGTCGATGGTCCCGCGGAAGATCTTCTGCGCGTCGTCCTTGAGCGCACCGGCGGCATTGATTTCGCTCGTGGTCTTCTGGCCCCAGTGGTTCACGACAAGGTTCATGTCCACGATCTGCTGTTTCTGGCCCAGATACCCGATGCCCGCCGTGAAGCCCGCGCCATTGCCGTTCAGCTCGAACTGGCCGTCGCTGTACACGTCACCGCGGCCCAGCAGGACCTGGATCAGCTCTACCTGACCGTTTTCGGCGCACTCGCCGCTCGTCTCCAGACGGAGCAGCGAGTCCTGTGCCGCATTCTGAATCTGCACGAGCCGCACCTTTGCGTCCTTTTCAACGTGGAGCGCCGTGCGCACGAGCAGGCCCTTTTCCGCTCTCAGCGTTTCAAACACCGTGACGGTCTGGCCCGCGGGCGCGTGGACGTCCACGGTCTTCTCGCCGCGCTCGCCGGAGCCAGTGATATCAAGCCGCTCGGTCTGACCGGCGGCGGTGATCCTTTCCGTCCCTAAATCGTCGGTCTGCCCCCAGGCGATGGCCGTTTCGTTCACGCCCAGCCGGTTCCAAGTGCGGGTCGGGAGCCGGTTGATCAAAATCGTATCGTTCATATCCAAACTCCTTTCAGCCAATGCTGCCCTTCATCTCGAGCCGGATGAGGTTGTTCATTTCCACCGCGTACTCCACCGGCAGCTCCTTGGAGACATTGTCGGCAAAGCCGCTGACGATCATCGCGCGCGCGTCTTCCTCGCTCATGCCGCGGCTCATCAGATAAAAGACGGCTTCGTTGCTGATCGCGCCGATCTTGGCCTCATGGCCGATGGCCGCGTCCTTCGTGCGGATGTCCATTGCGGGGATGGTGTCGGAACGGGACTCGGAGTCCAGCATCAGCGACTGGCACGACACGGCGGACTTGGCGCCCTTGGCGCCCTTTTCCACGACAACGCTTGAGCGGAATGTGCTGATGCCGCCGCTCTTGCTGATCGAGCGCGTGTTCATATAGGAGCTCGTATTTTTGCCCACATGGACGACCTTTGCGCCGGTATCGAGGTTCTGCCCCGCACCGGCGAACGTAACGCCGGTGAACTCCATGCGGGAATTGTCACCCTTTAAGATGCTCATGGGGTACAGGCAGCCAACATGGGAGCCGAAGGAGCCGGAGATCCACTCGATCGTGCCGCCCTCTTCCACCAGAGCACGCTTGGTATTCAGGTTGTACATGTTCTTCGACCAGTTTTCGATCGTCGAGTAGCGGAGTTTGGCCCCCTTCTTGACGTACAGCTCCACGCAGCCAGCGTGGAGGTTTGCCACGTTGTACTTCGGCGCGGAGCAGCCCTCAATGAAGTGCAGGCTCGCGCCCTCGTCCACGATGATGAGCGTGTGCTCAAACTGGCCGGCGCCCTTGGCATTCAGGCGGAAGTAGGACTGCAGGGGAATGGAGAGGTGCACACCCTTGGGCACGTACACGAACGAGCCGCCGGACCACACCGCGCCGTGGAGCGCCGCGAACTTGTGATCGTGGGGTGTCACGAGCTTCATAAAGTACTTGCGCACCATGTCGGCATATTCGCCCTTTATGGCGCTCTCCATATCAGTGTAAACCACGCCCTCGGCCGCCACGGAATCCTTGACGTTGTGATAGACAAGCTCGGAGTCGTACTGCGCACCCACACCGGCGAGGGATTTTCTCTCCGCCTGCGGGATGCCAAGGCGCTCGAAGGTCTCCTTGATGTCCTCCGGCACGTCCTTCCAGTCGTTGCGCATCTTGGTGTTCGGGCGAACGTAGGTCGCGATATGATCCATATCAAGGCCCTCAATCGACGGGCCCCAGTTGGGGATCTTCATTTCATTGTAGATCTGGAGGGATTCGAGCCGGAACTGCTGCATCCACACGGGATCGTCCTTCTCCTTCGAGAGCTTTTCGACGATCTCCGGCGTCAGGCCGGATTCCATTCGGTACGCGTCGTTTTCCGCGTCCCGGATGTCGTAGACACTGCGGTCCACATCCTCCACGTAGGTTTTTTCTTTCAAATCTGCCATGTCAAGAGCCTCCCGATTCAGTCTTCCTTCAGGCTGCCGAATCCCTTTTCATTGATCTCATCCACCAGTTCGGCGCCGCCGTTGCGGACGATGACGCCCTCTTCCATCACGTGGGCCGCATCCACATGGAGCGCTTCCAGAATGCGCGTGGAATGGGTGATGATGAGAAGCGAGCCGTGCGTCCGCTCGCGGAACAGGCGCACGCCCTCGCTGACGGTGCGGACTGCGTCGACGTCGAGGCCAGAGTCGGTCTCATCGAGGATCGCGAGCTTGGGCTCGAGCATGAGCATCTGCAAAATTTCGGCCTTTTTCTTCTCGCCGCCGGAGAAGCCCACGTTCAGATCACGTTCGGCATAGCTCTCGTCCATGTTCAAAAGGCCCATGGTCTCTTTGAGCTTTTTCTTGAAGTCCCACAGGCGCAGGCGGTCGCCGGTCTTCTGCTCGAGCGCGCTGCGGATGAACGCGCTCAGCGTTACGCCGGGGACCTCCAGCGGGTTCTGGAAGGACAGGAAAATGCCCTTTTTCGCGCGCTCGTTGACGGGGAGCTCCGTGATGTCCTCGCCGTTAAAAATGATCGAACCCTCGGTCACGCTGTAGGTCGGATTGCCGGTGATGGCATAGCCCAGCGTCGACTTGCCGGTGCCGTTGGGGCCCATCAGCACATGGGTCTCATCCTGTCCCACGGCCAGATCCACACCGTGGAGAATTTCCTTTTCCTCGACCCGCACATGCAGGTTCTGAATCTCTAAAAGTGCCTTACTCATATTGAACCACCTTATCTTCTTTCCGTGCCGTTCAGGACGGCCAGTGTTTTTTCATTGACTCGCATGAATTGCGCCAGCGTATGATTGTCGACATAGCTGTTGATCTGGTCTTCCAGCCCCTGCCAGAAAAGCCGCGCGTCGCAGTCGCAGGAAGCGCCGCAGCCGGAGCCGTCCTCAGACTGGCACGCGATCGGCGACAGATTTCCCTCCACCGCCCGCAGAATTTCACCTACGGGGTAATCCTCGGGGGAGCGGGTCAGGCGGTAGCCGCCCGATTTGCCCACGGCGCTCTCGACCAAGTTCGCACGGCTCAGCGCGGCCATGATGGTCTCCAAGTACTTTTTAGAGAGCTGCTGGCGCTGCGCGACATCGCTCAGGCGGTGCCACTCGCCGCCTCCGTGCTCGGCCATATCCAGCATCACCCGCAAAGCGTAGCGCCCTTTTGTTGAGATCATCATGCGGCATGCCTCCTTGCTCATAATTGCCTACCTTGTAGATAGGAATTTTAACGCTTAATTCCTACTGTGTCAATAGGCATTTACAAAAAAGTTTCTGATTTACAGCTGCCAAAAGTGCCCCGAGCTTGTTCAAACGGCGAATTTTCGCCTGATTTTCCAGTCATTTCTCTATCAGTGCTCAAAATTTACAGATATCCAATGCAGGCAAACGCCGCATATTTGAGTTTTTCCCAACCATGCGCAAAAAAGGCGGCGTGACTTGCGCCACGCCGCCCTTTGCAGACGTCATTTCTATTTCTTATTGATTGCTGACAAGTCCCTGACCGCTGCCGCTGTACAGATAGCGGTAGTCCTCTTTCATAATGTTGCGGAAAAACGGGATGCACAGCACCGCGTCGGCTGACATCCACGCAAACGGGTCAGCCACGCACAGGCCGTAGACCGCCGCCTGCGGTGCCTCCGCGCTGACCACGCCGCCCGCGAGCGCCGCAGGCAGCAGCAGGCACACCGCCACGCGCTTTCCCGTTGGAGGCGAGACGGTGGATCGTGCCGTAGGGTTGATCGAGATGCCACGCGCCGTCTTCGATGACGCGGTAGCTCTCGTCCTCGCCGAGAAAGAGGGCGAATGTGCCAACGATCTCGCCATTTTCAAGCATCACATAGCTGCTGCCGCATGCGATATCATAGGTGACGATGCTGCGGTCTGGGTACTCGTCGCCCCATTGCGAGGCATTGCCGTTTGCGCGCATGTAGCGCTTTGCGGCGGCGAAGACGTCCAGCGCCGTGTCGACGTCCTGCAAGGTGGTTTTGCGAATTTTCATTTTAGCCCTTGTGCTGCTCGAACCAGCCGGTGATCTCGTTTAAGCGGCGGATGCGGTGATTGGGCTTGCCGCTGCGGGAGAGCTCGTGGTTCTCGCCGCGGAAGAGCGCGAGGCGGCTTTCGACACCGTGCGCGATCAGCGCGGAGTACATCTGATAGCCCTGATCGACGGGGCAGCGGTAGTCCTCGAGCGAGTGGAGAAAGAGCGTCGGCGTTTTGACCTTGTCGGCGTACTTCATGGGGCTGTGCCACCAGAATTTTTCGACATCCGGCCAGATGGTCGAGCCGCACTGGTCTTCGGAGAAGTCGGGGCCGATGTCGGACACGCCGTAGAAGCTCGTCCAGTTCGAGATCGAGCGCTGGCTGGCGCAGGCGCGGAAGCGGTCGGTGTGGCCGATGATCCAGTTGGTCATAAAGCCGCCGTAGGAGCCGCCGGTTTCGAAGAGGTTATCTGCGTCCATCTCGGGATACTTTGCGAGCGCCGCGTCGCAGAACGCCATCAGATCATCGAAGTCGACCGTGCCGTACTTGCCGCGGATATCCATGAACGCGCCGCGGCCGTCGGAGCCGGTGGGATTGCAGAAGATGACGAAATAGCCACGGCTCGCCCAGTACTGCATCTCGTGATAGAACACGGGACCGTAGACGGTCTTGGGACCGCCGTGAATATCGAAGATGACGGGGTACTTTTTGCCCGCTTCGAAGCCCATCGGCTTTAGGATAAAGCCGTGCACCTCGTGGTCGCCCGCGGTGAGGTTGAGGGGGGCAGGCTGGGCAACGTATTTGCCGCGCAGCATTGCGTCGTTGAAGTGCGTGACGCGGCGGCCCGTCTCGTCGTAGAGCTCCTGCGGCTTCATATCCCAGAGCGCGCAGAGGAACATTTTGCCGTTTTTGCGGTCAAAGCAGTCGACGCTGCCGTCGCGCACGAGGACGGGGGAGACGGCGCCGTCTTCGAGCTTGTAGAGCCCCGCGCCGTCGAAGCGCGTCGAGATGAAGTACAGCACGTCGCCGTCCATCTTGAACGCCTGACCGCCGCCGTGGCGGACGTCGCAGCCGACGGAAGAACCGATGGCCTCGCCGTAGTCGACGTAGGGCGTGACGGCAAGCGTCTCGTAGTCGAGCTTGTAAAAGTCGCAGTCCGTGTTCATGCCGAACTTGCCGTCCGCGGCCATGACGAGCAGGAAGGACTTGCCGAGCGCGTATGTCGCGATGACGAAGTCGGGGCGACTCTTGACGACGAGCTCTTGACGGCGCGAGGCAAGGTCGATGCGGTAAAGGTCCTGACCGCCGAAGTGCGCGGGGCGGGGGACGGAGACGTCGAGAAGACTGAAATAGACGGTCTTCTGATCCTCCGCGAGCTGGACATCGGAGACGTTGAAGCCCGCATCCGTCAGGCGGGTGAGGGACTTTTTCTTCGCATCGTAGTAGAAGAGACTTTCATACGCGCCGCGCGTGTATGTGCCGCCGTTCCACCACCAGGGTAGCTGAGAGATGACCTCGTAATCCTCGTTTTTCTTTTTGTCGTCAAGGTAGGCTTTCACGAACTTCTTGTCGCCTTTATAGAGGTCCTCAAAGCCGGGAAAGGTCGAGCCGACGACAAGCAGGTCGCCGTTTTTGAGAGGGAAGACCTGCGAGACGGGGATGGGAAACGTGTAGGCAAGATCGGCCTCGCCGCCGTCGAGTGCGATCTTGTAGAAGCGGCTCGTGAGCGATGGTTCCTTTTCCCCCTCGCGGTCGCCCGCGAAAAGAACCGTGTTTTCATCCAAGTAGCAGAACGAGGATTCCTTGCCGCCGCCGGTCAGCGCGCGGACGCGGCCGCCTTTTAAAAGATAGAGGCGGGATTTGTAGCAATTTTTTTCTTTTTTCGCCTGACTCACGGTGAAGCAGGCGCTTGTCCCCTCGGGGGAGAATGTCACGTTCGCAAGTGAGCGGACGGCGCAGAAATCGTCAATGGCGATGGGCTTCATGGGAAAACTCCTTTCATCGTCTGCGCGCAGAGCGGCGCAAAATCACGCAAACATCATACCACAGCGACAAATATATTGCAATCCGCGGCAAAATCCGTCGAAGCGCACAAAAAAACATCTGCGGAAACCGCAGATGTTCACAAAAAATGCCTTGACTTTTCTGTACCCATTTGGTAAAATAAAGCGCTTATAAACGGGAAAGGGCGAGGAAAATTCCCCACCCATTACCGAGAGAATAGCATACCGCGGCAAAAAAAGCAAGATGCAGTTCGCTTTGTTTTACAACAAAGCCGGGTGTGTCGAACTGAATAGAGCCGCCGCAATACATTCCTTCAAGCGGACAGGGCTTGAAGAAAAGAAAGGCGTGAAGAGCAAAATGGCCAAAGACAAGATGTATGGCAAAACCCTTCGCAAGAATTTCGCCCGACACGAGGAGATCGTGGAGATGCCGAACCTGCTGGCGCTTCAGAAGAAGTCCTACCAGTGGTTCCTCGATACGGGTCTGCGCGAAGTCTTTTCCGACGTCGCCTCGATCTCGAACTACGCGGGCAACCTGGAGCTGAGCTTCATCGACTACAAGATGGACGAAGCGCCCAAGTACGACGTGCTCGAGTGCAAGGCGCGCGACGCGACGTATGCCGCCCCCCTGAAGGTGAGTGTGCGCCTCTACAACAAGGAGACCGGCGAGATCAAGGAGCAGGAGATCTTCATGGGCGACTTCCCGCTCATGACCGAGTCCGGCACGTTCGTCATCAACGGTGCCGAGCGCGTGGTGGTTTCCCAGCTCGTCCGTTCCCCCGGCATTTACTACGGCAAGGAGATCGACCTCAAGACCGACCTCCCGTTGCTGACGTCCACCGTCATCCCGTACCGCGGCGCATGGCTCGAATACGAGACCGACGCCAATGAGATGTTCTGGGTGCGCATCGACAAAAATCGCAAGATCCCCATCACCGAGCTGGTGCGCGCCATCGGCTTCAAGACCGACGCCGAGATCCTCGAGCTGTTCGGCGATGACGACCGCGTGGCCGTCACGCTCGAAAAAGACGCCTGCAAGACCTATGAAGAGGCGATGCTCGAGATCTACCGCAAGCTGCGCCCGGGCGAGCCGCCCACGGTCGAGGCCTGCGAGACCCTCATCAACAACCTCTTCTTCGACCCGCGCCGCTATGACCTGTCCATGGTCGGCCGCTACAAGTACAACAAGAAGCTCTCCCTGTGGGCGCGTATCCGCGGGCAGAAGCTTTCCTTCCCCGTCGCCGACCCGCGCACGGGCGAGATCCTCTTCGACGCAGGCCACATCGTCACCGACGAGGAAGCGCGCGAGATGGATGCCATCGGCGTCAACGATGTGACCATCGAGGTCGATGGCCGTACGATGCGCGTGTTCTCCAACCACATGGTCGATCTTGACCGCTTTGTCGACTTTGACCCCGTGGCCGAGTGCGGCATCAAAGAGCGCGTGCGCGAGAGCGTGCTCAAGGAGCTGCTCGAGCAGTACAGCGGCGAGGAGCTCAAGGAAGCTATCCGCGACAACGCCGACCGCCTCGTCCCCAAGCACATTCTGATCGACGATATCCTCGCCTCCATCAACTACATGAACGCGCTGGCGCACGGCATCGTCTATAAGGACGATATCGACCACCTCGGCAACCGCCGTCTGCGCTGCGTGGGCGAGCTGCTGCAGAATCAGTTCCGCATCGGTTTTTCCCGTATGGAGCGCGTCATTCGCGAGCGCATGACGATCCAGGATCTCGACATCGTCACCCCGCAGAGCCTCATCAACATCCGCCCCGTCACTGCGGCGATCAAGGAGTTCTTCGGTTCTTCTCCGCTCTCTCAGTTCATGGATCAGACGAACCCGCTCGCTGAGCTGACGCACAAGCGCCGTCTGTCCGCTCTGGGCCCCGGCGGCCTTTCCCGCGAGCGCGCGAACATGGAAGTGCGAGACGTGCACTACAGCCACTATGGCCGTATGTGCCCGATCGAGACGCCGGAAGGTCCGAACATCGGCCTGATCTCCTACCTCGCGACCTACGCCCGCATCAATGAGTACGGCTTTATCGAAGCGCCGTTCCGCAAGGTCGACCACGAGACCTGCCGCGTGACCGACGAGATCGAATACATGACCGCAGACGTCGAGGACCAGTACATCGTCGGTCAGGCTGCCGAGCCTGTCGATGAAAACGGCTGTCTCGTCAACCAGCGTATCACCTGCCGCCACCGCGACGAGATCGTCGAGGTCGACCGTGACCGCGTCGACTATATCGATATCTCCCCGCGTATGATGGTCTCCATCGCGACGGCGATGATCCCGTTCCTGCCGAACGACGACGCGAACCGTGCCCTGATGGGCGCGAACATGCAGCGCCAGGCCGTTCCTCTGCTCCGCCCCGAGGCGCCCATCGTCGGCACCGGTATGGAGCATAAGATCTGCATGGACTCCGAGGTCGTCATCCTCGCCGAGGGCGACGGCATCGTTACCAAGATGGACGCGCGCGCCATCACTGTCGCCTACGACAACGGTGAGACGAAGGAATACAAGCTCACGAAGTTCCTGCGCTCCAACCACGGCACGTGCATCAACCAGCATCCGATCGTCGACGTCGGCGAGCGCGTGCACGGCCGCCGCCTGAACGAGAACGGCGTGTGGGAAGATCCCACCGTCCTTGCCGACGGCCCTGCGACCGATCAGGGCGAGATCGCTCTGGGCCGCAACATCCTCGTCGGCTTTATGACCTGGGAAGGCTACAACTACGAAGACGCCGTTCTTCTGAACGAGCGCCTTGTCCGCGAGGACTATTACACCTCCATCCACCTCGAAGAGTACGAGCTTGACGCACGCGACACCAAGCTCGGCCCCGAAGAGATCACCCGCGATATCCCCAACGTCGGCGAAGACGCACTCAAGGACCTTGACGAGCGCGGCATCATCCGCATCGGCGCGGAGGTCCACGCCGGCGACATCCTCGTCGGTAAGGTCACGCCCAAGGGCGAGACCGACCTGACCGCGGAAGAGCGCCTGCTGCGCGCCATCTTCGGCGAAAAGGCGCGCGAAGTACGCGACACCTCCCTTAAGGTGCCCCACGGCGAGAGCGGTATCGTCGTCGACGCCAAGGTCTTCTCCCGCGAGGCGGGCGACGAGCTCGGCCCCGGCGTGAACATGGTCGTGCGCGTTTACATCGCGCAGCGCCGCAAGATCCAGCCGGGCGACAAGATGGCCGGTCGTCACGGCAACAAGGGCGTTGTCTCCCGCATCCTGCCGCAGGAGGATATGCCCTTCATGCCCGACGGCACGCCGCTCGACATCGTGCTGAACCCCCTGGGCGTCCCCTCCCGAATGAACATCGGTCAGGTGCTCGAGGTCCATCTGGGCTACGCCGCCAAGACCCTCGGCTACAAGGTCGCAACGCCGATCTTCGACGGTGCGAGCTATGAGGATATCCGCGAGGAGCTCATCAAGGCCGGTCTCGACCCCGAGGGCAAGAGCTGGCTGTACGACGGCCGCACCGGCGAGCGCTTTGACAACAAGGTCACGGTGGGCTATGTGTACTTCCTGAAGCTGCACCATCTGGTGGATGATAAGATCCACGCCCGTTCCACCGGCCCCTACTCTCTGGTCACCCAGCAGCCCCTGGGCGGCAAGGCCCAGTTCGGCGGCCAGCGCTTCGGCGAAATGGAAGTTTGGGCCCTCGAGGCTTATGGCGCAGCTTACACCCTTCAGGAGATCCTGACGGTCAAGTCCGACGACGTGACCGGCCGTGTGCGCACCTACGAGTCCATCGTCAAGGGCCACAACATCCCGCAGCCCGGCGTGCCCGAGTCGTTCAAGGTCCTTGTCAAGGAACTCCAGGCCTTGTGCCTCGATGTTCAGGTCCTCGACCGCGACGGCAACCAGATCGAGCTCAAGGAAGACGAAGACGCGATGGATACGTTCAACCTCGCCCGCATGGACGCCGAGGATGAGCGCCACTGCAGCAACCCCTTCGCCGATGAAGCCGAGCTCGAGGACGCAGGCTTTGAATATGTCGCTGATGATGAAGTCAACGCCGACTTTGCCGGCGACGATCAGGAAGACTGAGAAAAGGAGGAGCATATAGAAAATGAGTTACGCAACGTTTGACGCGATCAAAATCGGCATCGCTTCTCCGGAGATGATCCGTGAATGGTCTTACGGCGAGGTCAAAAAGCCCGAGACCATCAACTACCGCACCCTCAAGCCCGAGCGCGACGGCCTGTTCTGCGAGCGCATCTTTGGCCCCACGAAGGACTGGGAGTGCCACTGCGGCAAGTATAAGAAGATCCGCTACAAGGGCAAGATCTGCGACCGCTGCGGCGTGGAAGTCACGCGCGCCAAGGTCCGCCGCGAGCGCATGGGCCACATCGAGCTCGCCACGCCCGTTTCCCACATCTGGTATTTCAAGGGCATTCCGTCCCGCATGGGCCTGCTGCTCGACATCAGCCCCCGTATCCTGGAAAAGGTGCTGTATTTCGCCGCTTATATCGTCACCGATCCCGGTGAGACCCCGCTGATGCGCAACCAGATCCTCTCGGAGAAGGAATACCGCGATATGCGCGAGAAGTATGAGGACGATTTCGACGCCGGTATGGGCGCCGAGGCCGTCAAGAAGCTCCTCCAGCAGATCGACCTCGAATCCTTGTCCGAGCAGCTCCACGCCGAACTCAAGAGCGCGAGCGGCCAGAAGAAGGCCCGTATCGTCAAGCGCCTTGAGGTCGTGGATGCGTTCCGCATCTCCGGCAACAAGCCCGAGTGGATGATCATCGACGTGCTGCCCGTCATTCCGCCCGAAATTCGCCCGATGGTCCAGCTCGACGGCGGCCGCTTCGCGACCTCCGACTTAAACGACCTCTACCGCCGCGTCATCAACCGCAACAACCGCTTAAAGCGCCTCATTCAGCTCAACGCGCCCGACATCATCGTGCGCAACGAGAAGCGCATGCTGCAGGAAGCGGTCGACGCGCTGATCGACAACG
>ENA-OOXF01002061-OOXF01002061.1-human-gut-metagenome-genome-assembly--contig:-NODE-2061-length-11889-cov-5.883809_pt1 | contig 11889 bp, 13 predicted proteins | sample MGYA00241586_ERZ501341 | MGnify/ENA primary metagenome ERZ501341 (study PRJEB25962, sample SAMEA2042985) | human gut metagenome | biome: human gut; feature: human-associated habitat; material: faeces... | reverse complement strand
TCATAGCTCAGCTGGGAGAGCATCTGCCTTACAAGCAGAGGGTCATAGGTTCGAGTCCTATTGGTCCCACTTATATGCCAGATAATTAAGGTATGTATATGCCGCAGTGGCGGAACTGGCAGACGCGCAGGACTTAAAATCCTGTTCGAGTTAAATCGAGTACCGGTTCGATTCCGGTCTGCGGCATTTAGATGTGAATAACATCTGAATTGTCATATTTGACAATTGAATATGTGGGCGTAGCTCAGCTGGATAGAGCGTCTGGCTACGGACCAGAAGGCCGGGAGTTCGAATCTTCTCGCCCACGCTGAAGAGATCTGATTTATCAGGTCTCTTTTTGTATGTAAAAAAAGAACACAATGATACAAATTTTACAATTATTTCATTTGTTAATTATAAAATTCAAAACAATACACTATTTCCTTTACATTTGTGTCGTTATATGGTAAAATTCTTCAAGTATGTAACAGAAGTGTAACAATTGAAAGGGTTATCAATGAAATCACGATTAAAGAAAATAACAATTTTCTCATTAGTCTTTTTATTTATATTTGGTACAGCAATCACAACAACACCAAAACAGCAGGTTAAGGCTGATGATGGATATAATGGAAAAATCTTCAGACACTGGTGCAAATTAAGAGCCAGCAAATCAAAAAGATCAAAAGTTTTAAAGAGATTAGAGATTGGAACACCTGTCACAGTCTATTCGACAAGTGGAAAGTGGAGAAAGGTTTCTGTAAACGGTAAGACAGGATATGTCTTAAAGAAATATGTTTATATTAACACAGATGCTCCTGCATTAGAAGGAACAACATATGACAAAGGACAGACAGTAGCACAATTTGCACAGCGTTTTGTTGGAAACTCCTACGTATGGGGTGGAACAGATTTAAACAGAGGAGCTGACTGTTCAGGATTTATCGGATCAGTTTACAGATCATTTGGATATAATCTTCCAAGAACTTCTTCTGAATTGAGAAGAGCAGGAAGAAAAGTTTCTTATAATGAGAAACAGCCAGGAGATATCATCTGTTATAATGGACATGTAGCGATGTATATTGGAAATGGAAAGATCGTACATGCAAGTAACAGAAGAACAGGAATCAAAATTTCGCCAAGAGCAAACTACCGTAGAATTGTTTGTGTAAGACGAGTAGTGGAATAATTACATAAAGAATTGGAAGAACCTTTACAGGATCAGATTAGATTATGTAGAGGTTCTTTTTTTCGATTTATAGGAAATTCCCCTATGAATTGTAATGAATTAGTAAAAGTAATCTTTGCTATTAATGAGTTGCAATTGTATAATATTGACTAGAAGCAGGTAGAAAGGAAGACAAAGATGAAAACATACAAAGGAATTATTTTTGATTTAGATGGTACTTTATTAGATACGATCAATGATCTTACAGACAGTGTCAATGATGTAATGAAAATCTATGGATGGAAAGAATATGATAGCGAAGCATGTAAGATGATGGTTGGAAATGGATTTCGTAAATTAATCCAGAGAGCATTGCCAGAAGAGAAACAGAAAGACGAAATGTTTCTTGATGAGGCAGTTGATCAATTTTCAAAAGCATATCAGAAGAGATATTTAAACAAAACGATTCCGTATGAAGGAATTCTTAAGTTACTGGGAACTTTAGAAGAAAAAGGAATTAAAATTGCAGTAAATTCCAATAAACGAGGAGATTATACTAGTGCATTGGTAAATAAATATTTTTCACAGTTTCCATGGGTTGCAGTGTATGGGGAACGTGAAAGAGAAGGAATTCCTAAGAAACCGGATCCAAGCGCGGCATTAGAGATTGCTAATCATATGAATTTGCCAGCAGAAGAAGTTTTATATATTGGTGATTCAAAAACAGATATGGAAACAGGACAGAATGCCAAGATGGATACGATAGGTGTAGCATGGGGATTTCGAGGAGCAGAGGAGTTAAGAGAGAATAATGCTACATATATTGTAGAGAAACCGGAAGCGATTTTAGAGTACGTTATATAAACCAACAACAACCCAAAGTGAAACATAGCGCCATAATGAGTGCCATATTTGAACTGAAAATCATTTCAGGTAAAAAAGATTGTATGTTAAAATAAACATAGATAAGAAAAGTACAACATTAATTCAAAGAGGTGGAAATTATGACAAGTTTTAAAAATGCCGATGCAGGAGTTATCGTAGACCAGCTGATCAAGACAATTCAGAAAGAAAGAGATTACTTAAGTGAGATTGATGGTAAGATCGGAGACGGAGATCATGGGATCAACATGAACAAAGGTTTTACGATGTGCGAGAAGAAATTAGAAGGAACTACATATAATTTGTCAGAAGGACTGACAACATTAGGTGAGACACTGTTAGAAGATATCGGTGGATCAATGGGACCCCTGTATGGAATGTTATTTGATGAGATGGCTCAGGCATGTGAAGATGAAGAAGAGATCACAGCAGATGTATTCGCAGAAATGATCACAGCCTCTGTAGAAGGAATTCAGGATATCAGCCCTGCACAGGTAGGAGACAAATCACTGCTAGATACATTGATTCCAGCAAAAGAAGCATTTGTAGAAGCAAAAGAAGCAGGAAAAGACTTTGCAGAATGTTTGGATGCTATGAATGCCGCAGCAGAAAAAGGATGGCAGTCTACAAAAGATCTTGTAGCCAAGATCGGACGAGCAAGCCGCCTTGGAGAACGCTCTCGAGGTGTTCTTGATGCAGGAGCAACCAGCTGTTATTTCATCATCACAACCATTGGAAGCACAGCAAAGAGCCTGTTATAAGAATGATTTATATTGCGAAAGCAATGAACCCTCTATATATTCATACAATTTGTTTAGGAAGAACCTCAAAGTTTCGGAAAGAAGCTTTGAGGTTTTTTCATTTCATAGGAAATTTTCTTGACATTTTTAAAAAAGTTATTGACAAATAAGAAAAAAGTATATAAACTAACTGTATCATATGAAATGGTACAGTTAGTACAGCTGATACAGTATGGCATACAGTACGACAAAAACAATAAGGAGGTACAGATGTGTTTCGAATCAACCCTGCCAGTGGCAAGGCAATTTATGAACAGATCATGGAACAAGTAAAAGAAGCAGCGTGGAAAGGATATCTAAAACCTGGAGATGCTTTGCCGTCCGTTCGTAAATTAGCATTAAGTCTCAGTGTAACACCCAACACCGTAGCGAAAGCATATCAGTTGTTGGAGAAAGAGAAAGTAATTATAACAATACGAGGAAAGGGAGCATTTTTGGCAGAGAATGCTTCACAAGAGGTAGACAAAGGAAAGATGCAGGAGATCAAGACAAGTTTAAAAGAGATATTAAGTGAGCTTCGTTATGAAGGGTATGATGAAGAAAAGATAGCAAGCCTGATACATGAGATCTATCAGGATCTGGAGGGATAGGATATGAAAGTAATCGAACTAAAGGACGTGAAAAAATCATATGGAAAGAATGAGATTCTTCATGGAATCAGCCTGGATATAGAAGAGGGAAGCATTCATGGACTGGTAGGACGCAATGGATGTGGAAAGACAACACTGATCAAATGTCTAACAGGAATTTATGAACAGGATCAAGGACAGATTCTGGTCTGTGGAGAAGAAATTTTCGAGAATCCAAAAGTAAAAGCACAGGTAGGATATGTTGCGGACAGCAACCAGTATTTTGAAGGGTATCATATCGATGAGATGGTGGAATTTTATAAACAGATCTACCCAACATTCGATGAGAAAGTATTTAGGGACTACAATCAGAGTATCGGATTAGATGTAAGCAAAAGAATCAAAGAATTATCTAAAGGACAGGCAATGTCATTAGCTTCGATGTTGAATCTGTCCATCCATCCAAAAGTGATGATCATGGATGAACCAATGTCAGGACTGGATGTGATCGCACAGAAACAGATCAAAGATTTTATTGTCAATGAAGTCGATATGAATGGGATGAGTGTTCTGATCTCATCACACGATTTAAAGGATTTAGAAAGTTTCTGCGATTCCGCAAGTATGATGAAGGACGGAAAGATCCTTTATCATGGAACAATGGATCAGATGAAAGAACGATTTACAAAATTACAGGTTGTATTTGAAGAATCAAGAAGCGAGATTTTCAAAGAACTTCCGGGAGTGATCACGTATTCTAATCTTGGAAGTGTATACACAGTAATATTAGAAGGGTATGGAGAGCCAATTCATAAGGCATTAAAACAAGCAGGAGCGATTGTAGTAGAGGAAATTCCATTAAGTTTAGAAGAAGTATTCGTCTACAGCAACCGCTAAGAGGAGGAACTTGGAGATGAAATTTTTTAGAAAATATGCTCTGGTACTTCCACCAGCAGCATTGTTATATGGGATTTTCGTATGGAACATGAAATATCCGGGGGATGAACTGGTACAGATAATGGATAATCTTATCAATGGCTGGCTTTTGATCACAGTTTTATTTGCAGCATTATCGGCAGGAATTGTATATCAACTGCAGCAAAATAAGAAACAGCAATATATTTACAGCCTTCCATGGACAAAGAAAGACATTTACCAAAAGAGTCTTACAAAACTGCATATATCACTTTTGTTCGCAGAGATCATCTATGGAATTTTCTTTGCAATGAAGATCGCAACGATTCCGAATGCGGAATCAATCACGAATGTGATCATATGCACATTATGGAATGCAGTAATGTGTTTTGCATTTTGTGCACTCATACAGATTTCATTGATCGTGACAGCATATATCTGGCAAGGGCTTATCATAGCAGTCGCTACATTTTATGTGATATTGCCGATGATCCTTCAGAATCTGGCATTTTTACTCCAGTTGCTGTTTAAGGTAAGATCTTCTAGATTCGCGATACTCGAGTGGGTTATTTATGGAAGATTCGGCAGAACATTTTTATATCCATTAAATTATCAGCTAGATGCGAATATCTTGGATAGCAATCCAATCTGGAAAGCACAATATGTAAATTCTGCTATTATCTGTATTGTCGTTTTATTTGCAGCTGGAGTCTTTAGTATCTGGTTTGCAAAACGACAGTTTATCAAGCAGGATCAGGCACAGAATCGAATGTTAACAAGATTATCAGAGATACAGAATAAAGTCATCACGACGATAGTGATCACGATCCTATGTTTTAATGCATTAAGTAATCATGAGATATATGTTCATATATTTAAGTATGACAAGACACTTCGAACCATAATTTATGGATTGATCGCATGGGGAAAAGAATTTATGTCTTCATCAGACAGTTATAAACTGATCATACAGAAATTAAATGCAGTACATTGGCTTATATATTTGGTAGTAATATTAGTGATCACATATTTTGCTGTATCGATCATTCAGACAATAAGGAGGAAATGTTATGAGAGGGCTTGTTAATCATGAAAAACGAAATCTGCTAGCCATAACATTAGTGTATACCATAGTGATATGTTTTATATTACAATATGTGATCGCAAACGATATTTCAGGAACTGCAGATCAGATCAATAATTTTTATGGAGGAATTTATAATGATTATGGCAATCTGTTTTTAGGAACATTAGATCAATACTATGAAATGTTTATTATCGTTCTTATGATACCGATTAGTTTTGTAGCGGTAATACAGTATCGGGAAAGCAGTACATCAAAATGTGGTGAATTTCTAATGCAGCTTCCGATCAAGAGAGGTCAGATTTTCTTGACAAGGACGATCACAGGAATGATGACATATACGATTCCATGGCTTTTCCTTTCATTCGGAATGATCATGATGAGAACAAAGGCACAGTCATGGTATGAGATGAATCTATCCGTATGTAAGAACGGAGCAGTACTTCTTGGAAATGATAACATGATACATTTGTGTGCGTATCTTCTATTTATATGGGTATCACTGACACTCATCTATGCCATTGCCATATTTTTTCAGAATATCTGCAAAAGACCATGGATCGCAGGAGCGATCGGAATCGGAGCAATGTTATTTCCAAATTTTATGGATTATATGATGCCCAAAGTATTATCATTCCCAGATACAATATATCATGGCTGGTGGATGGCTACATTTTTTGAAAATGGACCGATCACAAAACAGTTTATATGGGATAAAGGTGTGAACCAGCTGGTGACGATGGCTTCGTTTGATCATTTTGCACAGATCCTTCTGATTCAGATCGTATTGATCGCGGTATTTTTTGGAGTTGCATTTTATGTATTTCAAAAGTCAGATATGGCAAAGAGGAATAATTTTATGTATTTTCCATGGATGGAGCATTTGTTTGTATGGATCTTCCCATTCTGTGTTTCACTATTCATTGTAGTGACAGGGTTCAAGATTCAGTCATACACAGGCGGCATTCTGGCAGCAGTGATCGCAACGATCATATATTATATAGTAGAAAAGCGTAAGAAAAGGAGGGCAGTATAATGTATTATTCAACTGCAACTGGTTATATTATCATATTATCACCACTGATCCTTCTAGCTTTATTGGCAACGATCGGAATCGTGCTTTATCGTCATCCGTCAAAATTACAGAGAAAATGGTATAGCATATCATTTAAGAAAAGAAAAAGAGTCAAACAAATAGCGATCTTTCTTGGATTTTGTATAGCAGCAGGACTATTTATCTATCCTTTGACAAGCAAAAAACAGTTCGTATCAACGATCAGTCTGTCAGCAAATGAAAACAATTTTATCACAGAAGATAAGATCAATCAGATTTCAGAAGACAGAAGAGAAATAAAAAATGAGCAATGGCTGAAAAAATTTTATAAGATGATGAAATCAGACGATGAAAGTTCGACTCTTTTAGATGACAGTGGAAGTTATGAAGTATGGAAAACGAGTATCCTGGAAGATAAAACAGGTGAGTATGAGCTGCGTTTAAGAGCAGAAGACACCGTTCTTCGTAGATTTTCAATACAGCAATCGGATGAAGATATTGATTCTGACGTAGATTTCGACAGTTACGATACTGATGGATTTTATGATATCATTCAAAGACCAGACAATACATTTGAAGAAAATTATCAAAAGCTTACAGATTCAGAAAAAAAAGAAATTCAGGATCTCAATTGGAATTACAAAGATGGTCTTTTGTATGCAACAAATGAAGATCATAAGAGATGTATCAATGGAACAGCCCAGTATTATATGAAGAACTCCAAATTGATCAATACGATGGAGAATTCAGGATACAAAGGAATCAAAAAATGGATGGAACAATGTGAAAAAGACACAGCAGGGATCAAAGTAAAGGTTGGAGATAAAACATACTTGTTCCATAATACAGACAAATGGCATACATTCAAGAAAAATGGATTAACATGTCTGTATAATTACAAACGTTTTATCATTCGATTTGATTTTAACAAAGTGATTGGGCTTAGGAGTAATTTATCTGACCTTCCACAAAGTGGCAGAGAGATGTGGACTGCTATATCAGATCATAGTGGATCAGCTGCGAATGAAGTTATTCTTCGTTCTTATAATGATGAAGAATTATATGCAAGGAAAAATGTTCAGATCTTTTTGCAAGATCACAAGATCAAACAGATGTTGATCTACTGGGATGAAACAGAAGTATTCAAAGGATTCACAAAAGAAGAAAAGATATTCTTAAAAGGCTGTTTCGAAAAAATGGGTATATCATCCAAGGATGCACAAGAATGGTTAAATATATTTATGATCAAGAAAACGCCACAGAGCGGTAAGTTAGGAAGCTGGACATACAGCAAAGGAAATAGTAAAAATCAGGTGATATCATTGATCAATAATAATGAAAATAATAATTATGTAAATTTTTACAAAAAAAGTAAAGGAAATAATTGACAAATATAAAATGATATGGTAAATTATGGATAGAAAGTGCTTACAGCACAAACTCCCCTTAATAAACAGTTCGAGAACTACGGTTTTCCTGCGATCGTTCATCGCCCATACCCCATAGAATCTCGAAAGAATTGTATTTTAGATTATCATCATCAACAATCATTTTATATTTATCTGCAATCCTCTATCTAAGTTGTGATGTGAGCACTTTCGATTTTTAAAATATGAAAATAAGGATTCCTATGATTCTATGATATAGAAACATAAGAATCCTTTTCATTATTTTTAATAAATCACAATGACAAATCAAAAATAATATGATATGATATTATTTTGAATGGGATAATATAAGAAAGTAGTAGAAATTCACATATAGGAGGAAGAAACATGCCAGTAAAGTATGTATTTGTTACAGGAGGAGTTGTATCTGGATTAGGTAAAGGAATCACAGCAGCTTCTCTGGGACGATTACTAAAAGCCAGAGGCTATCATGTCACAAGCCAGAAGTTTGATCCGTATATCAACATTGACCCAGGAACAATGAACCCAATCCAGCACGGAGAAGTTTTCGTAACAGATGACGGAGCAGAGACTGACTTAGACCTTGGACATTATGAAAGATTTATCGATGAAGGACTGAATAAGAAATCAAATGTTACAACAGGTAAAGTATATTGGAGTATCTTATCCAAAGAACGTCGAGGAGATTATGGTGGTAACACAGTACAGGTAATCCCACACGTAACAAACGAGATCAAGAGCCGTTTTTACAGAAGTGAAGATCCAAGCGATCAGGAAGTAGCGATCATTGAGATCGGAGGAACTGTAGGAGATATCGAAAGTCAGCCATTCTTAGAGGCATTAAGACAGTTCCAGCATGAAGTAGGACATGAAAACTGTATCTTAATTCATGTAACATTAATTCCATACTTAAAGAGTTCAGGAGAATTAAAGACAAAACCAACACAGGCAAGTGTCAAAGACTTACAGGGAATGGGAATCCAGCCAGATATCCTTGTGTGCCGTTCTGATTATCCATTAGATGATGGAATCAAGAGAAAGATCGCACAGTTCTGTAACGTTGAACGTTCAAGAGTTATTCAGAACTTAGATGCAGAAGTATTATACGAAGTACCTTTGATGATGGAGAAAGAACATCTAGCACATGAAGTATGTGAATGTCTGAACATGCCATGCCCAGATCCAGATCTTGATGACTGGAAGAAGATGATCAATGCATGGAAACATCCAGAACATAAAGTAGAGATCGCATTAGTTGGTAAATATGTATCTTTACACGATGCTTACATCAGTGTCGTAGAATCCTTAGAGCATGCCGGAGTCGCGAATTCAGCAGATGTCAAGATCCGCTGGGTAGATTCAGAGAGAATCAGCTCTTACAATGTCGATGAGATGTTAGGTGGAGTTCACGGAATCTTAGTTCCAGGTGGATTCGGAGATCGTGGAATTGAAGGAATGATCTGTGCAATCAAATACGCAAGAGAAAACAAGATCCCATATCTTGGACTATGCTTAGGAATGCAGCTTACATTAGTAGAATTCGGAAGACATGTCTTAGGATTCTCTGATGCACACAGTCAGGAATTTAATCCAGACACAACACATCCGATGGTTCATATCATGCCAGATCAGGACGGAGTCACAGATCTTGGTGGAACATTACGTTTAGGATCTTACCCATGTGTATTAACAGAAGGATCCAAAGCATATGAATTATATGGAGAGAAAGAGATTCACGAAAGACATCGTCATAGATATGAATTTAATAATAACTATAAAGATGTTTTAGTTAAAAATGGTTTAAAAGTTGCGGGATTTAACCCGGAAAGAAATCTTGTAGAAATTGTTGAAATTGAAGATCATCCTTACTATGTAGGATGTCAATTCCATCCAGAATTTACTTCAAGACCGAACCGTGCACAACCTTTATTCCAAGGTTTAATTTCAGCGGCACATGATCGTAAATATAATAAATAATAAAAAGAAAGCAATATCGAAAGGTATTGTTTTTTTATACAAAAAAGGAGATTGTTTTTACAATCTCCACTTTTTTTATTTCTTAGGTAATTTAAATGAACTCTTTAATGAAACGATTCTATTAAATACAAAATGATCCTCTGTAGAATCTTTTGTATCAATACAGAAATAACCATTTCTTACAAATTGGAACGAATCACCACGTTTGTATTTTTCAATAGCTGGTTCAACATAACAATCATCAATAACAGTTAATGAATTAGGATTTAAGTTTAAAGATCCATCTTCATTATAAACACCTTTTTCGTCCGTTGACAAAGACAAAAAAAGCATATAAATTATAAGTAAAAAGCATAGATTTGTGAGGTGATTTCTTGAATACCAAACATCTGGCCTATCTGTCCGCCATCGCCGAATCCGGCAGTCTGTCCGCCGCTGCCAGAAAGCTGAAAATTTCCCAGCCGGTTTTAAGCCGCTATCTGGCAAAAACGGAGCAGGAACTGGGAACTCCTCTGTTCTACCGTCTGAACCACAGGTACGCCCTCACCCAGGCCGGGGCCATCTGTCTGGAAGGTGCCCGGAAAATACTGGATATCCAGTCGGAGACCCTTCATACTTTCAGCCAGATGTCCGGTTCCGAGCGCCAGTATCTCAGTATCGGGATGACTCCTCACCACGGAGGCACCGCCATCGCCTACATGTACCCCCGCCTGATCCGCCGCTATCCCAGTCTGGATCTGAACCTTAAAGAGTCCTATTCTTACGGCCAGCTGCAGGCTCTCCACAATGGAGAAGTGTCTCTCTGTCTGAATTACTATCAGCCGGAGCTGATGCCCATGGTTCAGGCCCCCATTTTCGGTATTTCCAGCCTGCTTTTTGCTCTCCCCGTCCACCATCCCATGGCAAAATACGGCAGTACCGATTTTTCCAGACCTGCCCGCATGTCCCGGGATCAGTTTCTCACAATCACGGATATTCCCTTTGTCCTCTACGGCCCCAATACCTTTTCCGGGCAGCTGATCGACCAGTTCTTCCAAAAGGAGGGCTTTTCCCCCATTACCACCTTCCGGTCTGACAACACGGCGACCATCAGCGGCATGCTCTCCTCCGGCCTGTACGCCGGTTTCATCCTGAATATGACTGCCCGGAAAATTCCGGATATGGTCTACTTCACCTCCTTTCTTCCGTATTATCTGGCCGCCGGACTTTTTTCCGCCGTCCACCAGCCCACGGAAATCGAGCGCTACGCGGCATTTCTGCATTACCAGTTTTTAAAGCAGGACGCCGTCTACACCCCGAGAACCAACCGTTTTATGGAAGAACTGATCCGGGAATTCAGCTAAACCACAGCAGACAGGAGATTTTATGAATACGAAAATACTGGAATACTTTATCGCAGCTGCGGAAGAACAGAATATCTCCCGGGCGGCGGAGCGATGCTATATCTCCCAGCCGGCCCTCTCCCAGCACATCCAGCAGCTGGAAAAGCAGCTGGGCGTGCCCCTGTTTACCCGCACCGGCCGTCACGTGGAACTTACCGACTACGGGAAGGTTTATCTCAACAATGCCCACGCTATTTTAAGGGTGGAACAGCAGACTCTAAAAAAAATCAGCGCCCTGCGGGACGCAAAGCAGAGCTGTCTGAGAATTATTTCCACAGAGCGGACAAAGTCCATCCTCAACAATTCCATCCTTCCTCAGCTGAGAGAGCAGTACCCCTATACTGCCGTCTCCCTGCTCACAGGAACCTCTGACATCGCCCTCTCCTACCTGCTTCAGGACATGGCGGAATTTTTGACATTACAGCGGCTCTTCCCCCGGAACTGGACAGCACCGTGCTCATTCATCAGGAATATGCCATCGCTGTTCCCCCAGATCATCCTCTGGCCTCCAGGCCGTCTGTGTCCCTGGATGAATGCCAGGATGAGCCCTTTATCCTGGGAAGTCCCCAGTCTGAGCTGGGAGACAGCCAGCAGCAGGTACTGAACAGTTTCCGTTTTGTGCCCCAGGTTCTGTACCACGTTGACAAGATCCGCACCGTGGCCCATATGG
>ENA-OOXF01002054-OOXF01002054.1-human-gut-metagenome-genome-assembly--contig:-NODE-2054-length-11942-cov-2.595188_pt1 | contig 11942 bp, 12 predicted proteins | sample MGYA00241586_ERZ501341 | MGnify/ENA primary metagenome ERZ501341 (study PRJEB25962, sample SAMEA2042985) | human gut metagenome | biome: human gut; feature: human-associated habitat; material: faeces... | reverse complement strand
TCGGCATCCTTGCGCTTGAAGAAAGCATCGCGGGCGACCTTGTTCGCCTTGGAGGCAGCGAAGGGGTTTACCTGAATGGTATGGGCTTTCTTAGATTCGTGGTTGTAGAAATTGACCTCGATCTTGCCGTCCTTGAGCTGAGTGCTCGGAAGTCCGACATTGATCTGCTCACCGTTAGCTTTCTGCTCAGCAGCCTTGAAATACTGCTTCTCGGTGAGGAACACGGTCATATGGCCGGAGATGCCGTCCTGATCGCCGAGATCGATGCCGTTTGCGACAGAACCCGGCATGAAGCGGCAATCTGCCAGATACATCTGACGATCGTCCTTTTCGACGGTCTTGAGTTTGACCTGGTTGTTGAAGAACTTGAAGTTCGTCCAGGTCGTCTCTTCCTTGACATTGGTGTTCTTATTCTCGTTGGACATAGCAAGACTCCTTTCATTAGTCATGTCCTTGATTACATCATCGGGAAACATCAGTTCATGGATCGGGACTCCAAGCTGGTCCTCGATGTCATGCCAGATGTCTTCCCGAAATGTCCCGATAGGGTAGCCGTAGAATTCCGAATCGATACATTCATTATCGTCTATGCAGACATCTCCGAGTTCATCCCAAATCCTTTTTGCGGCGATTTCCTTTGTATCCGGTCCGTTCGCATCCGTGATGACGTAGCAGTTGTTGAAATTGACGATTTCGCCTTCAGCGAGGTCTTCGGCTGCGCAGGCATACGGGCCGAACCCTTCTCGAAATCCGCCGTTGCACTGGTCGACGAGACGTGAGGCGTATTCGATATTACCGTGTGCCGCCTGGTAGAAATCGCGCCAGCAAAGTGTTTCATATTCATCATGCGTATATTCGACGCGCAGGTAATCTGGATCGATTGCTCCGCTGTGGAGCTGGGATGCATAGCTAATCGCTGTGCGGAGCGAATCGAATTCGACATCGTCATGGAAACAGGCTCCATCGCCGTAACTGTAGACGATGAAAGGATGATCCCTATGGCTTGGTTGGCTCTGGATGACCATTGCGACGCCATTGGGAAGTTCAAAGCCGTAATAGTCGGTTGCCGTTTGAGTCGGGTCCGCCTCACCAATATCGATGACATGCTCGAAATTCATCCACCTGGGTAGATCATGACCGTATTCATCATGCTTGCCATCATAAACGTTCGATATGGTTGAGTTTTCGTTCATGTTTAGTTCCTGCTTTCGTGTGCTCCTGGAAGTCCATGTTCATATGCTTCCTTCGTTTTGAAACGATAGGATCGGTCTTGATAGGAGGATACCCGGTTTCCTTTTCCCTGCCTACACCCGCTGACGGAACGTGCTTTCTGCACCTTCGGCAGGCTTTCTTCGAGTTTCTTTGGAGAATAGTTATGGGTGGACTGTTCACCTTCGAACTGGACTGGGATTACGCCGCCCTTTATATATTTAAGCTTCATCCCGATATGGATAGGGGAGTTCTGGTTTTGGTCCTTGACGGCCTTATCGTACTGCCATTTTGCAAGATGCAGGGTAAATGAGCAGTTTCGCCCGGCGACTTCGGACGTCACATCGGCACGATAATCCGTTCTCGCCGTGTCTGGGTCGATGGATTTTGAAAGGTCGACCAGGTCCGGGAAGAAGCGAAAATTCACCCATTCGTTCCCGTCAAAGGATTGTTCCGTGGCACCGCGATACTCCTCAGGACTTTTGGGCAGTGGGTTGGTTTTTCGGACATTGATATCGGCGGCAAGGTCTTCAAGTGCGACCATCTCGCCGTCGATTTCGACTCCATCTGGATACCTGGCGGTTTTCAAGCCGAGACTGACCGGTTTACCGGCCTTTTTTTGAGCATCGGCGCGTGCGTACTGCCTCTCACTCAGCAGGATTTTAAATTTGCCACCTGGCTTGATTGAAGATTCCTCTCCGAGAGTGCAATCGGCACGATACCATGGCCTGTCCGTCTTCCTTGAGACACCTGTGAGGAGCCTTACATTGTCGGGAGGAACTTCAAGGTTCGTCCAAACCGGCTTTCCCGATTGTGTGGGATGGCTTTTGGGCTCTCGAATGGAAGAATCTTCGATCTCGGTGACGGTAGGCTTTTCATTGGAAACGCCTACGTTTTGTTCTGGTTCGATACGTTCTGGTTCTTCGGGGACATCGATTCTGTTCGGATGGCCATTTTCTACTTTGCCTACGTTGTCGATTGCCGCACTGATATCTTCCAGGCTCGTACCGAGAGGGAAACCGTGGAAATACCCGGTGATATGCCCATTCCCGTCAGTCGGGACGCTATCGAGTTCGAAGCGCAAGATTTCCGCGCTGTTCAGACGGTTCTTCTGACCGGCATCTCCGGTCATGATGTACTCGCTGCCGAACTCGGCAATGACTCCGTTGATCAAGTCTTCCCTTGCGCATCGGCGCGGGTCCATGCCGTCGCGATCACCGGCTTGGCAATCGAAAAGGAGCTTGTTGGCATATTCCAGGTTGCCGTGAGCCGCATAGAATAGATCGCTCCATCCGGCGAAGCCGCCACCCGGCATGGCTTTAAATCCCGGCTCTTTGTACATGATGAAACTCGAATGCAGCTGGATATCGGAGATGAAACCGGAACGGACGTCCTCGCAGTAGCGCAGCGCCTCGTCGAGATCATCGAATAGGATATTCGATCTCCATTCCGTCTCATAGTCGCTGAAAAAAGAATGGATGTTGTCGACCTCGCCGACAACAAGGAGATCTTCACGACGGGCGGACTGCTTGAGAAACATCTCCTTTTTTGTTTTCGGCACGGTGAAGCCGTACCAATCTACCAATTGCATTCCCGGTGCTTGGGTTTTCCGTTTGATGGCTTCATGCGGCTCAAGCCATGGATGGGATGCTGCTGTGTCCTGAAGCTTTTCCTTCCACATATTCCCTCCTTAGTAGAGTAGAAAACAATCCATCAGCGAGCGTTGCGAGCGGATCATAGGTGCCGAAGGCGCCGCATTTAACGCTCTTCGTAAGTCTTCTCGTTATTCGTCTCGCAATCGTCTCGCGCTACGGCACGATTGCCCTTCAACAGCCCGCGCATCTTGGAAAGGGATAGATCTCTCTTCCGATCGGCCTTGATTGTCTCGACGTATCGCTTTCTCAAAATGAACTCGAGTGTCTTGCCCCGCGGAATAGACTCGGTTTCATCGATAAGCCTTTGGGCAGTGTTGACGACTTCACGGTATGCGTTCTCGTTCAGCACGCTCCCGAGCTTCGTCCCAAGTACGGCGGTAGCGATAATGTCCTGCCCGATATATGGGTCGACGATTGCCTTTGCAAGCATGAGGTCACGTTCGCTGATCATTTTGCCTCGATTTGAGTCGGCTTCTCGATTCCCGGTTCACGTTGTTCAGATTCGGCGATCTTGCTGCAGGCAGATTTGGCGAGTTCGGCTTTATCGGAAAGCCTCGTGTGTTCATGGTAGGGCGCTCCGCCGTCGGAAACACCTTCGACCGGTCCGTTTTCGATAATATCGATGATGTCTGACGAGCTGACGAGTGAATTTGGATCATGGAACAGCTGGTCGAGATCACCTATGAACTCGTTGCTTTCTGGACGGCCTTCAAAGGAAAACTTTTCCGTCACGGCATGGGCATTGGAAAAATCAAGTTGGTGGAAGGTGAGCAGCTGATCCACATACTCGCCTTCACGATAGAGTCCGGTATGGGCGATCATGGCAAGGTGCTCGCGATTCCCATCGCAACCAAAGTCGACACCGCTCTTGAAATCGTCCATAAACCACTCGGTGAAATCGGCAAGGTCCTCACCGGAAGCGGGACCGAGAGGAAGAAGCTCATATTCGGGTTCACCGATTTGTTTCGTTCCGGAGAAGTTGACTTTTTGCACGACGAATGCGGTGTCCTGTCCCTCGGCAAATTTAGAGATCAAACCGAAGATATGGTCATTCTCTTTGGCATGGGCAAGCTGGTCCGGTTCGGGGACACCGGCTTTGACCTGATTCAGGCAGATAAAGTTCTCAATCGAGACATCATTGGCTTTTGGGCGGATTCGTCCCTGCAGATCGTCGATCTTATCCACGAGGCCGGAAAATGCCGAAAGGATATAATCCGGCTTGGAATCGGGATTCCATTCATTGATTTCGAGAACGTCAGTCAATCCATATTTTTGTGCAAAAGAGTCCAGTTCATCAAGTTGTTCTTTAGTGAACCCCCATGAGTCCAGATCTTCAGGATCGTCGATAAAGACCATGCCCGCATAGCTGTCTCGGACGTTCTCCGTAATAGCGTTCAGCATTTCTGGAAATTTCGGTGGGTCTACTTTCGGAACCATTGCATAAGTCCTTTCTTTGAATATCTTTTGTAAGATTCTACCACTTCGCATTAAAAAAATGACCCTGACCATGAGAAGAGATTGAACCCGGCGATGGTATATGACGACTACGCGGATATTGGTATATTTGCAAAATGGGTGATGGATGCGCCCGAGATTGGGGAGCGGGCACATCCATCGGTGGGAAGAAGATGTCCCTGCACGAGAAAGGGGATCAAACTCGTGCTCTTAACCATAATAGCGATTTCTCAGCCCGTTTTCGTGTGGACTTTCCAAATTCGCAAACGTTTGCGAATTTCACTTCCGAAATTTGTCGAAGAGGCCTTTTAGCCTTCCGAGAATCCCGTGCGGTTTCGTCGGCGTTTCAAAACCGGTATCTTCGGTCTGCTTTATTTGTCGGCCGGCGGGTGCGCTGTTTTTATAGGAAGGGCATCTGGAACTGAGTGACCTTTTCTTCCTCAGTGCCTCTTCTTGCTTCTCGACGGTCGCTTCGGATATCTCCCGGAGTGTGAGGTCGATGTTGTCCCATGAGGTCTCACCTGTCGGTGCGCCTTTCACGGCATAGACCGTGATTGCCGGAAGCGGTGTCTCCAGCCTTACGAGATCTGTTCCTTTATGGCGGAGCGGTTTATCGGATGGTTCTGCCTCGATATGCCAGCTACGCTTGAGAATCTTTTTAGCTGCAGGAGAGTAGAGCCATTCGCGACCGGCGAAACGCGTCGCATGGCCGGTTCCTGTAATTCGTTCTGCCAGGCTCTTTCTGATATTCCCCGCATTTGCGATATCATCTGTGATGGATATTTCCATGACCGGGAAATCCACGGTGGCATATTTCCGCACATCCTCGATGGCCTTCGGATGGCTGACGCGGAATTCGATGGCGACCCAGATCTCTGTATCGGCATGCGACAGCAGTGCGACCGCATCCGGAATGAGACCTTCAGGGCACATCGCGCCGCAATCGCGCTCCGTTTTGACATCCTCGATTTTAGTCATGCAACCGGTACCGGGAATGAACGATTTGTATGTTTCGGGACCGAACTTTAGGACAGAAGAGCCGGGAACGGGAAGGACTGTCAGTTTGCCATACTTCTTGAATTCGAGTTTGCCGGCGTTCCGATAGCGTGACGTATGCGGGACGCTATCGATGAGTGACAGGTTGGGGAGGTAGAAATCATGGCCGATGAGCCCTTGAAGGACGGCTTTTGCCTCCAGGTGGAGAAGGGACTCTGGATTCGACTCGACCGCGCACCGGCTGTTTGCCTCGTGGGCCAAATAGTGGATGCCTCTCTCCGGGTCGTCCTTCGACCATCGGACTGCCTTGAGTCGTTTCCCGCAATTCGGATCGGGACAGACAAGTCCGCACTTGAACCCATTGCGGTCGTAGGGGATTTGGTCTGCCCATACGGCATTGCCGTGCGCATCAAGTCCAAAAGGAACCCTCATTTGTGAACCGTCTTTCTGTCCCATAGCCTGGTGAGGACGATCGGCTGTGTCTTGTCTTCATTCAATTCAAAAAGATGCGCAGCGCCCCCGAAGCGAGGGCGGCTGCACGCTGTTTTCTTTTTATGGGCGTCAAGGAGCCGTTTCAAGGAATTGACTTTTACCCAAACTGTTTTTCCAAACTCCATACCTCGGGGATCCTCTGGGATTTTAACCGATTCTAGGACGTACGTAGATACCGTCGCTTACTTTGCCGTTGCAAATTGCCTTAGGAACAAATGTCTTGCTTTTCCCGTTGACGGTCAAGGTCACCTCGCAATTGATGTACGATCCCTGTAAACCTGAGAGAGACAGAGATGGGCTGGAGCCGAGTTCCTTGACAACACCCGCGGCCCCGTTTCCAAGACCGAAGCATTTAAACCATCTGTAGGTGATATTGCCCTGCGGGATATCGGAAAGCTCGTTGTCGAAGACGATGGAGGCGTAATCCCCTTCACCCAGACTTGGAATCTGAGTTGATGAGTTATAGGGGGCAGCGCAGCATGCGAGCGAGTTTCCATTAAAACGCGGGCGATAGCTCCCGGTGGGATATTTAGACCAATCGAAAACATAGACTTCACCGATTGTCTCGCTGTAGGCATCGGGGACTTTGCCTTTGCTGCTGGATGTCGTCACCTTGCAGCGAAGGTAATAGTACTCGTCTTCTTCCGAGATTTCGTAGGAGTTCTTATTTCCACCGTATTCGATATCACTGAAAGTTCCGGTTTTTGTAGGCGAGTACTGCCATTGGTAGCTGACTCGGGTTGCGCCTTCTGGTAAATTGGACACTTTAGCGGTGACCCTCTCACCGACGACGTCCATTCCCGTTACCGACACGGTAGGGGCTTGGAGCTGTGAGCCGCTATTCTCATCACCTTTGTTTTCACCGCCGGCGTTATTTCCGCCGCCAGAGCCGTTCCCGCCAGAAGCATTATCTCCGGCGCCGTTCGCCTTGCCGAACCATAGCTGATACTGTTGCCGGTTATTCCGATCTGCCCTGAGACTTGGTTGCCAAAACCCATCAGTCCACCGCCGATGACGACGACGGCTAATATCACGATGATGTACTCGACGGTCTCGCCGCCAAATTCACGCCGGCTTCGACGGCGATATTTAGACACGGTTGGAAATATTTGGCGTTTCATGATTGGTCTCCAATGGAAGAAGTGGCTAGATCGGTCTAGATTTTACCGCATTGAATTCTGTCTGCTCGCGGTGGGGAAAACTAAAAAGGACCTGCTTGTAGTATTATTAGACTATCTGATCATCAATGAAAAGGAAGGTGAGGGTCTATGATGGAATACAGCGATCCACGTGATTTCGGATTCCGCCCGGAGACGGTCATGACGGCGTTGATGCCTTACGAGCAGTTTTCTTCCAAAACGCGCAGGCTCATTCTCGGTATCGATATGGGCATTGCAAGCGTTGGGGTCTGCCTGATCGATATACGCAATCACGAGATCGTCCTTATGGCGAGCCACATCTTCAAGGCGCCTGTCGAGGGCAAGCAGAAGGATATTTCGGCTCGCCAGAGCGGCGCGAGCATACGACGTGGCTATCGCTCGGTTCGCCGCACGACAAAACGCCGGAAGAACCGAAAGAAGGCTGTCCGCGATATCGAAAAGAAGTACATTTTGATTCCGGACGATGCGGACGGGCAGTGGTTTGCAATCCGGAAGGGCGAGCCGGACGTCCTTCACCTTCGCGGGAAGGCGCTCCTCTATAAACTGAATGGGCGCGAGCTTGCCCGGATTCTATACGCTTTTGCCGACAGGCGTGGATACATCGATCACGGCAAGGGAGCTACCGATGACGACTCCGGTAAGGTTAAAAAGGCCCTGTCGGTAAACCGTAAGATTCTGGATGAAAACGGCTATGAGACGATTGCCCAGTATCTTTTGAAGCAGCCTACTTCCCGTAACAGGGAAGGTGACTATCGCTATATGGTCGACATCGAGATGGTGACGGACGAGGTCCATACCATCTTCCGGCACCAACGCGATCTTGGAAGCGATATCGCTACCGAGGAGCTGGAAGGGGAGTACCTTTCCGCTCTTCGCTGGCTTACCGATACGAGCGCTCGCGATGAAAAAATCTATAGCAGGGTCGGTTACTGCACCTATCTCGGAGCCCCGGAGAAACGTGCCGCGAGTTCGTTGATTTCCTTTGAGATGGTGCGCGCGTATGAGAAGCTATCGAATATAAAGATTGAGCATCAGGGTCGGGAAGCGACATACATCTCCACTGAGAAGCGAAATGAGATCGTTGAGTCCCTGTTTGCCGTCTCGAAAAATCCAAAATCGCTCAAATGGTCGCAACTTCGTGAAAAGCTCGGCATGCAGTCATCCGACAGCTTTGACAGCCGCCTGCCGGCCGATGAGAAGGGCGACTGCATCAAGATTCCGGCTTGGAATGCCCTCTGCACGGGTCTTTTCACGTCGAACAGGACGCTTCTCGATCGACTTCATGATGATACCGACATAGCCGATGCCGTCTGCTCCGCACTGACATACGCCTCTTCAGGTGAATCGCTGCGAAACGCCCTTGAAAATCTCAGTCTCGATCTGTCGGAGCAGGATATCGATTCTCTGCTCGATCTTCCCTACGCCTCGAAGCTCTTTTCGGGATATTGCAGCACGGGAGTTCGTGCCCTGCAGATGCTCCGCGATGCATTTAAGGATCCGCAGATTGAGAAACTGTACGATGCGGAGAAGGCGACCGGTCTGTATGAGGCCAGGCAGGCATTGGCAGCGGAAAGGAACGAAAGTAAAGACGGACTGTTATGCCCCTATCTCGAATTCGATCCGACATGCACGAACCCGGTGGTACTTCGTGCGACCGCACAGGTACGCCGCATGATCAATTCGATTATCAGGCATTATGGGTTGCCCGATATCATTCGAGTCGAGGTCGCTAAGGATCTCAAGCGCTCGAAGCATGAGAAGGCGATTATCACGGCAACGAATAAGGCCAATAAGGACAGTAACGAGCAGGCGAAAAAAGACCTCGTTGCGTTCTACGGTCTTCCGAATGACGCCCACGTGAGCAGCGCCGATTTTGAGAAGATGTGGCTCTACCGTGAGCAATTCGGCCAAGACCCTTATACGGGCAAGGGCATCAATCTGGAGCGTATGCTAAACGACCGTGATTATGTCGAGATCGACCACATCCTCCCGTTCTCGCGTTCCTGCGATGACTCGAAATCCAATAAGGTTCTGTGCCTTACGAAAAGCAACCGCGATAAGGCGAACCGCACGCCGTATGAATGGATGACTTCCGGCGAGCCTTCGGCGCCTGATTTCGGAGATTTTTGCAGACGTATGGACGCGTGGGCTGGAAAGGGTAAGTCTGCGCATTATACGAAATCAAAGCTTTCCAAACTGAAAAACAGCACGTTCGGGAAAGAGGAGCAGAAATTCATCGATCGCAACCTGAACGACACGCGGTACATGTCGCGACAGCTCGCGATGTGGGTGCGCGAATGCCTGCCATTCCCCGATGATAAGAGGCAGCATGTTTTCTGCGTTGCCGGTGCCGCGACGTCGCTCATGCGTCGAATTTGGGGGATCGGGATTGTTGACGAGAAAGGGAGGAAGGATCGAAGCGACGACCGCCATCATGCGGTCGATGCCGCGGTAATCGCGTGCTGCAGCCCTGAGATCGTGAAGGGCATTGCACGGGTCAATAGCGGCCGGTCGAACATAAAGGAGCGGGAGAGGCTTCGTTACGAGTCCATGCCGTATCCCGAGTTCAAGGACCAGGTCGAGGCTTGGATTCCCTGCATCGTACCGACCCGGACGGTTTCCCGTACCGCGACCGGCAGCCTGCTTAAGGACACGGTATATCCCTATGTCGGCGTTGACGACCGTGGGAAGGATCTTTATCGGCGTAATGGGAAAATCGAGCCTGCATCCACGCTGTGGAAGGATGGCGGTGGGGGATGCAAACTGTATGATGGGATTTACGGCCTGATGGCGGTATTCGACGAAAATATGAAGAAGTCCGGCAGATGGAGGTTCGATCCCGTCTATTACATCGACGTTCCGAATATCAGGCAGGATTTCATCAGGGATTTCTCAAAAGACTTCTCGATCGATTATTGGCCGAAAGTACAGCTGAAAGGTGATGAGCCTCGCATTTTCCTGAAGCAGGGGGACGTGCTTGTGCAAGATGGTTGCGCGATGCGTTACTACATGTATGACGTGTCGAACAGCTCTGTTAAATCTTATTCAAAAATTGGGGAGAAGAGCGTACCGCTCCAAAAGACAGGGCCCCTATCGGATGAGCCGTTTCCGAAGCAGGCGAAATGGGACTCATCGCTGACTGTCATGCAGGAAGATTGTCTCGGCCTGTGTTGGTTGAGGTTCCTATCGGACCGTGCCAGCAAATTTGAAAACTTCCCGATTTAACAGGCAGCCGCAAAGGGGACGGGTATGAACTCGTCCCCTTTGCATTTTAGAACTCCAAGAAGAGTTGCATCCCCGAACCCTGATCGTCAAGACCGTTAGAAGGATTCGTGTTGACGAGGACTTTCCGGTCGACATATTGCTTTTCCGTGAGCTCCATGGCGACGACATGTCCCACCGGTGGGAGATGTTTGCGCAGCTGTTCCGCATGGGTTTCAGATGAGGCCCTGCTTAGAAGGTTGCGTGAATAGACGCTGTTCTGTTCCCTCTGGTAGCCGTCGTCATCCAGAAACCGTTTGAATTTGATGTAGTTGTCCTTATCGGCTTTCGTCTTCGTCGGAAGATCGAACATCACGAGCAGCCGCATGATTCTCATACCTTTCCTTTCGCCCGTCTCTCTTCGTATGTTTCACATTCGAGCCCGATGATGTCCGGCAATAGCAATTGATCGGCATCTTTTAACTCGACGGCCCGTCTCAAGGATTCACAGTAGATATCTATTGCAGTCTGGACGGAATGTCTGCGTCCGTCGATTGATACTAGAACGGAAGTCACCTCCGTAAGGGCTTTTTTATTCAATGTGGACAAGGGGTCGAGAATATTGTCACTGATGACCTTCAGATCGACAATTGGACGGAACGGTTCGATAAGGTCATCGACGAGGTTGAACGCATTTTCTGCGCTATGATGGTGAATACCTCGTGAGACGAGCCAGCCGTGTGAGACGGCGCACTGGGCGATACCTGACCGCAAAATCGCATAACCGTAGTTAAGCGGGGCGGTCATAGGGCCATTCCAACGTGTCCCGTATGGTAGAAGTGCCTTGAAGTATTCACTTGCGGCAACGCTTTCACGATTTGTCTTGTCGTTGCTTTGGACTTCTTGGGCATAGCCGCGGATTTTTTTTACTTCAGCCGAGTCGCCGAAGCACAGAGCGAGTGTTTTAGCCTGGTTCTCGATTTTCTTCATGACGATCCGTTTCCAAATTTGGTTTCGCAATGGCTTTGAGATGGCAAGCTGATGCTCGACGATCTCGGCATGTCTCGAATGTGCCCCCAAGGGGAGGGCCAGTCCGTTTGGCATATGGTCCAAGCCGCAGTATAGGACTCCGATACCGGCATCGTTGATGCCGGATATCAGGGCGCTCGTCATAGTTACTTGGGGGTTGTCGATGATGATGACCCATATATCCGACAACGCGATTTTACCGATGACTGTCGCAGATCCCTTTTCCCGGATAATGAGGGCATTGTCTTTAATGCAGAGATGCTTTGGAGTTCTAATTGCAACGGTTTGTAACATCTCGGCTCCATTTTGGTTGCAGTAATTATGGGGGTCGGGATTTCTACTCACATCGGTTACTTAACTGCTATAATCTCTTATACCAAGTTTACTTGTTTTTTATTCGTAACAGCTGATTGAATCGCAACGAGTAACGCTTGGGTAAGAGGACTTGCAAGATTGCAAGTCACTCGTGGAGTATATCCTGCGGCACATCTACAGGCTGTGTCGCAGGTGATCTCCTTTTTTCAAAAAACAGGTGAATCGAGCCGAAAAATGACCGGATTTCCGCGCTTTTCAGAATTCTATAACACCAAAGCCCCTGCTAGAGGGGCTTTTTCGTAGGTTGGTATTATAACAGCTGATTGAATTGCAACGCACTAGGGCTGTACAAGTCCGTCATATCGAATGGCATCAATTATAACAGCTGATTGAATTGCAACGCACTAGGGCCACGGGTGTATGACGACGG
>ENA-OOXF01002032-OOXF01002032.1-human-gut-metagenome-genome-assembly--contig:-NODE-2032-length-12031-cov-2.031647_pt1 | contig 12031 bp, 9 predicted proteins | sample MGYA00241586_ERZ501341 | MGnify/ENA primary metagenome ERZ501341 (study PRJEB25962, sample SAMEA2042985) | human gut metagenome | biome: human gut; feature: human-associated habitat; material: faeces... | reverse complement strand
TTACACGATTTCCAGTCGTGCGCCTTAGACCAACTCAGCCATCTTTCCACATCTTCAGTTTTCAGCGTTTCGGGCCGTGGCCCTCAGCGCTCCACTATAATACCTGAAAGGATGACTTTTGTCAAGGATTTTTTTGAAAAAATTTGAAAAATCTAAAAATCAACGTTTCTGCGCCATACATTTTTCCGTTAGAAAAAGCGGGACCCGCTGATCCCCTTGACGAACCCATAAAAACGGACTATGATGTGGGCAGAGAACGGTTGGAATTTGCAGGTTCCGCTCGAAAAAGAGAGCCTGAACAGGAGGATGCGATATGAATTACGCTGATGTTTTGAACAATGCCCGCCAGTGCATCGGGCAGTACTGCAAGGCCTGCCCCGTGTGCAACGGTGTGGCCTGCAAAAACCAGATCCCCGGCCCCGGTGCCAAGGGCGTGGGCGATACGGCCATCCGCAATTATAATAAGTGGGCGGAGATCCGGGTGAACATGGACACCCTGTGCGAGAACGGCACCCCCGACACCGGCGTGGAGCTGTTTGGCAAAACCTTCAAGTATCCCTTCTTTGCAGGCCCTGTGGGTGCGGTAAACCTCCACTATTCCGACACCTACACCGATATGACCTACAATGACGTGCTGGTGCGCGCCTGTGCCGAAAACGGCATTGCCGCCTTTACGGGTGACGGCACCAACCCTGACGTGATGACCATGGCCACCAAGGCCATTGGCGCTGCAGGCGGCTGCGGCGTGCCCACCATCAAGCCCTGGAACATCGACACTGTCAAGGCCAAGATGGAGCAGGCCAAGGCCAGCGGCTGCTTTGCCGTTGCCATGGATGTGGATGCCGCCGGTCTGCCCTTCCTGAAGAATATGACCCCGCCCGCCGGCAGCAAGAGTGTCGCCGAGCTGACCGAGATCGTCAAGCTGGCCGAGCGCCCCTTCATCGTCAAGGGCGTGATGACCGTCAAGGGTGCCCTCAAGGCCAAGGAAGCCGGTGCTGCTGCTATCGTGGTCTCCAACCACGGCGGCAGAACGCTTGCCGACACCCCGGGAACGGCTGCTGTACTTCCTCGGATCGTCGATAAAGTCAACGGACGCTGCTTCGTTATGGTAGACGGAACTCTGGCACGAGGCACGGATGTAGAAAAGTATGTCGCCATGGGCGCTAACTGCACGCTGGCCGGGCGCCATTTTGTTCGCGCGGCTCACGGCGGATTGGCTGACGGCGTGGCCTTGTTTGCTAATAAGATGAAAAACGAACTGGCGGTCGCTATGGTCCTGACCGGAGCTCAGACCGTCAAAGACATCAACCGCTCTATGGTTGTGATCCCCGACTATAAGGCTTGAACCCTATGAAAGCTCTCTATCTGTCTTTCATCTGCCTTTTGACTTTGTTTAGTTCGGTCGCTTTCTCAGCCACGATAGCTCAAAACCATCAAGTCAAAGGTCTTAATTGCGAAGGCTGTCACACAACCATGCCGATGGCCGATTACAGCAAATGCATCGCCTGCCACGGAGGAAAGGAGCGGCTGGCTGCTTCAAATCCTCAGCACTCCGCATTGAAAACTGCTGAAGTTCCCTGCTCTGTCTGTCATAAAGGGCACATAGAGCGCTAACAAAAAATCCTCGGCTCGACCGAGGATTTTTTGTTCAAAGAGGGGCTTTTCGGACCCCTCCTCTCAATTAACTGAAGAACTGAGCAGCCAAAAGAATCGCGCCGCTTCCGATGATAGACATAACGGAGGACACAGCGATGATCTTTGCTTTATCTTTCTGCTCTCTTTTTCCTTTTTCCATTTTTACCCTCCTAAAGAAGTGCGAGCAATATACCGATAACTTCTGGGAAACGCAAGCCGCTTTTACACAAAATAACTTATGTTTGGGATACTATTTTTTCTTTAAAAATCCGAAAGTTATGAAATCCCATAGAAGGTCGGAAAAACGGAATATTTTCCCGCTTTTTACTGAGATCTCGAATAAGCCGACAAAAACTAATTTGTAACTTGAACTGCGGCCTTCAACACCCGACTTCCGAAGCTCCTAAACTTCTCAAGTCTTAACTTTCGAGACAGAGACTTCGCGTCTGCTTTCTCCGTATTAACAAAAGTTTTTAGGAAAAAAATTGTTAATGACGGAAATAAGGCGAGGAATATCTAACTAATTGAATTTTTAAGATATTTCGCTATATGCAAATATCGGATGATGAATTTTCTGTATTTAGTTGTTTTTATTCAAATAGTTAGACGACGAACAAGAATTTTAAAAGTACATATCTCATCGAGTGAATGACTATTGCACAATATGAAAACTTACTGAACCCACGGATTATTTTCAATAAAATGGCGGATACAGTCGAATTTTAGAGACTCCCAAGGATTACTAAGGAAAAGAATTTATGTCATATCTGGATAAAATCATGTGTCCTCACAGCCTCGCTGTGATTGGTGCATCTAATAAAGAACACACTATCGGTTCCGACATTATGAAGCGCCTCGTTGAGTACGGCTTCACCGGTAAGATTTTCCCGATTAATCCTAAAGACTCTGAAATTCATGGCATGAAAGCCTACCCCTCCGTCTTGGAAGTCCCGGAAGAGATCGATATGGCGGTGATCGTTATTAACGCCAAATACGTGCTTTCCGCCGTAGATCAGTGCCACCGGAAAGGAATCAAAGGCATCGTCGTCATCAGCGCCGGTTTCAAAGAGACCGGAGCCGCCGGCGCCGAACTCGAAGCTCAGCTTGTCAATAAAGTCCGTGAATACGGTATGACTTGCGTCGGCCCGAACTGCCTCGGCGTTGTCAACACAGATCCGAAATTCAGACTCGATGCCTGCTTTGCCGAGTCTCTGCCCGTCCGCGGCGATATCGGCTTCGTCTCCCAGTCCGGCGCTTTGGGCGGCGGTATCCTGAATATCCTGCAGGATTTAAATTTAGGTTTTGCTCAATTCATTTCCATCGGCAACCAGGCTGACGTCAACGCCGACTCCGCGATCGAGTATTGGGAAAACGTTGACGACGTTAAACAGATTCTTCTTTATATGGAATCCATCGCCGATCCGAAACGTTTCCGCACATTGGCTTCCCGCACGACTAAGAAAAACCCGATCCTTGCTTTGAAAGCAGGCCGCAGTGCAGCCGGTGCCTCTGCCGCCTCTTCTCATACAGGTTCGCTGGCCGGCGCCGACAAAGCCGCCGATGCATTACTGAAGCAGTCCGGAGTGATCCGCGAGTTTTCTCTTCAGGATCTCTTTAACACAGCAAAAGTGTTCAGCCACTGCCCGATTCCCAAAGGCAATCGCGTTGCGATCGTGACCAACTCCGGCGGTCCCGGCATTATGGCAACCGATGCGGTTTGCGAACACGGAATGGAAATGGCTCAGCTCTCCGATCAGACCAAAGAAGCTCTGCGCTCTTCCCTGCCGGCGGCGGCCTCCGTTAAGAATCCGGTCGACATGATCGCCTCTGCTCCGCTGGAACACTATAAAAAGACTTTGGAAACGGTGCTCGCTGACGACGGCGTCGATATGGTCGTCGTCATTTACCTGCCCTTCCTCGGCCTTAAAGATATTGATGTTGCCAAAGCTGTCATGGAAATCCGCGCCGCCCATCCGGACAAACCGATCGTCGGCGTCTTCATGACAAAGAACGAGTTCTTTGCACACTTGTCTGAAACCCAAGTCAATGTTCCTTTCTTCATGTTTGCCGAACAGGCTGTTGAAGGTCTCGCTCGCTTAAATCAGCAGCGCTTGTGGCGTAAACGCACCGACACACCGGCGCCTCGCTACTCCGTAGATACCGAAGCTGTTGAAGCTGTCTTCAAACAGGCTGCTGCTGACAATCGCGAACAGCTCACAACCGGAGAATCGCTCCAGGTCCTGACTGCTTACGGGATCCGAGTCTGCCGAGACGGTGAGGCCAAAGATGCTGATGAAGCCGTCGCTTTAGCCGACAAGATCGGATATCCGGTGGTAATGAAGCTCAACTCCAAGAAGATCTCTCACAAGACTGACATCGGCGGTGTTCGTGTCGGCATCAAAGATGCCGCCCAGCTCCGCACTGAATTTGCCGACCTCGTCACTAAGCTCACAGAGAAAGGTCTCATGGACGGGTTTGAAGGCGTCATCATCCAGGAAATGGTCAAGAGCGACCGTGAAATGGTCTGCGGATGCGCCAAGGATCCCCAGTACGGTCAGATGATGATGTTCGGACTAGGCGGCGTGTTTGTCGAAGTCATGAAGGACGTGACATTCCGTCTTGCGCCTCTCACCGTCGAGGACGCTTCCGACATGATTCATTCCGTAAAAGCCTATAAACTTCTCGCCGGCGCCCGCGGGGCAACTCCCGCACAGATAAATAAAGTTGAGGAGACATTACTTCGTTTGTCTCAGCTCGTTGAAGACTTTGCATTCATCGACGAACTCGATATCAACCCGTTAATGATTAGCGATAAGGACGGTGAGCCGATCGCAGTCGACGGAAGAATCAAATTTAATGCGACAGAAGCGCTCGTTGCTTTGTCAATCACCTAACAATTTATAAAAGGAAGATAACAAGTGTTCCAAATCAGATTACACGGCCGCGGCGGTCAGGGTGTTGTGACTTCAGCTGAAATGCTGTCGCTCGCCGCCTTTACCGAAGGCCATTACGCTCAAGCTTTCCCAAGTTTCGGCAGTGAACGTACCGGAGCACCGGTTGTCGCTTTCGCCCGCGTCAGCGACAAACCGATTCGTCTTCGTGAACCGATCATGGAGCCGGGTGCCGTCCTTATTCAGGACCGCACACTGCTCGAAAGCGTAAACGTCTTTTCCGGTCTGACGGAAAATGCTTATGTTCTTCTGAACAGCTCCCAGTCACCCGAAGAACTCGGTCTGGAAGACTTGGTCAACCGCCTGCCGAAGGGACACATCATTACGCTGCCCGCGACAAAATTCGCCCTTGCCCGAATCGGACGCCCCCTTCCCGGTGCCGCTATGCTCGCAGGCTTCGCCGCGCTGACCGGCAAACTCAAACTCGAAAGCGTCCAACAGGCTTTCCAAACTCGCTACAAAGGAAAAGTTGCCCAGGCCAACGCCGACGTTGCAGCTGATGCTTATTCCTTTGTTTTAGAAGCTAAGAATCGTTTATAAGGATCGCTCCAATGCTCAAACAAATTGAAGGCTCTTTAGGCGTTGCTGAGGCTGTGGCTCTTTGCCGCCCCGAAATCATCTGCGCCTACCCGATCTCTCCTCAGACCCATATCGTCGAAAACCTCGGCGCTATGGTCAAAAAAGGATCGCTTGAAGACTGCGAATTCTTAAACGTTGAAAGTGAATTCGCAGCCATGAGCGTGGCTATCGGCGGTTCCGTCGCCGGCGGCCGTGCCTACACTGCTACCGCTTCCCAGGGTCTGCTTTATATGGCTGAAGCGGTTTACAACGCCTCCGGTCTCGGTCTTCCGATCGTCATGACGGTTGCCTCCCGCGCCATCGGTGCGCCGATTAACATTTGGAATGATCACTCCGACTCCATGAGTCAGCGTGACTGCGGCTGGATTCAGCTCTTTGCCGAAGACAACCAGGAAGCCGTTGACCTCCATATCCAGGCTTTCAAGATCGCCGAAGAGCTTTCTCTTCCGGTCATGGTCTGTATGGACGGTTTCGTCCTGACCCACGCCTTCGAAAGAATGGACATTCCGTCTCAGGAGCAAGTGGACCAATTCCTTCCTCCGTACGATCCCCGCCAGAGCTTGGATCCTGAACAGCCGGTTTCTATCGGCGCGATGGTCGGCCCCGAAGCCTTTACCGAAGTTCGTTATCTCGCCCATGCCCATCACCTTCAGGCGCTCGGCGTGATCGACAGAGTCGCCAAGGAATACGAAGAAATCATCGGCCGCAAAAGCGGCGGTTTGGTTGACCTTTATCGTGCAGAGGATGCCGAAGTCATGGTTGTCGCTTTGGGTTCTGTCATCGGTACGATCAAAGATGTTATTGACGAAATGCGCGAAGACGGCAAAAAAGTCGGTCTTCTCGGCATCAAGTCCTATCGTCCTTTCCCTGCTGCCGAAGTTTTTGCCGCCCTTGAAGGCGCTAAGACCGCGGTTGTGATTGACCGTTCTCTCCAGGTCGGTATCGGCGGTGTCGTCACTGACGACGTGATTCGTTCGACTCGTAAACTCTCCGACCTCGACATCTGCTGCGTCATCTCCGGCCTCGGCGGCCGCGCTATCACCAAGCGCAGCCTGCACAAAGCTTTTGACGCTGCTCTTAAAGGCGAGCTGCCCGAACTCACATTTCTGGATCTCGATAAGAAAGTCGTTCAGGACCAGCTGAAGCACGAACAAGAAGAACGTCACTCCGGCCCGATGGCCGAAGCCATTGTTAAGGCCGTTGCCGACCTTCACAAAGGAGATCTCTAAGCCATGAGCGAACATCAGATTAAGTTTTATCAGACCGGTACTTTCACGGTCGGCAACCGTCTTCTTCAGCCCGATCAAAGAAGCGGACAGGCCAATATCGAAAGATACAACTCCTTGAACTCCGGCCACAGAGCCTGTCAGGGCTGCGGTGAAGCTTTGGGCGCCCGCTATGCGGTTGACGCTGCAATGCGCGCCACAGAAGGCCGCTTAATTGCCGCCAACGCCACCGGCTGTTTGGAAGTATTCTCCACCCCTTATCCGGAAAACAGCTGGCAGCTGCCCTGGTTCCATTCTCTTTTCGGCAACACGGCTGCTGTCGGATCCGGTATGGCAGCGGTTGCACGCGTCAAGGCTAAGAAGTCCGGTAAACCGCTGGTTCGAGTGATCGCTCAGGGCGGCGACGGCGGTACAACCGACATCGGTTTCGGCTGCTTGTCCGGCATGTTCGAAAGAAACGACGACGTGCTTTACATCTGCTATGACAACGAAGGCTATATGAACACCGGTGTTCAGCGCTCGTCGGCCACGCCTCCGGCTGTCCGTACGGCAACCACCCAGATTGTCGGCAAACATCCCGGCAACGCCTTCGGCCAAGGTAAAGACGTTCCTCTGATCGCTATGGCCCACGGCATTCCTTACGTTGCCACCGCGACCATTGCCGACTTGAGAGACCTGGAAAGAAAAGTCGCTAAGGCAATGACTTTCCACGGTGCTCGTTATATTCACATTCTCGTTCCTTGCCCGCTTGGCTGGGGAGCTAAATCGGCTGACACCGTCAAATTGGCTCGTCTCGCTGTTGAAACGGGTCTTTTCCCGGTATTCGAATCCGAATACGGCGAAATCACTAAAGTCACTAAGATTCGTCAGCTGCAGCCGGTTGAAAACTATATGAAACTTCAGAAGCGCTACGCTCACCTCTTCGGACCGAAGGGAGACGCCGATGCCTTCGCTCGTATTCAAGCAATCGCTCAAAGAAATATCAGAAGATTCGGCCTTCTCGGCGAAGAAGAACCTGAAATCATTCCGCCGTCTGTTCAGGCTGACGAACGAGCCGACAAAGTTTAAGGATTAAATCCCATGAAAAAACCTTTTGCTATCACATTAGATGTCGGTACATCCTTGGAAAACCGTACCGGCTCGTGGAGAACGCTTCGACCGACTTATGTCCACAAGCTTCCTCCCTGCAACCATCAGTGCCCTGCCGGTGAAGATATTCAGGGTTGGTTGTTCTATGCCGAAAGCGGCAACTATGAAAAAGCCTGGCGTCATTTAACCAGGCGCAATCCGCTTCCCTCCTGCATGGGACGTGTTTGTTATCACACTTGTGAAGGCGCCTGCAACCGCGGCAAACTCGATGCCTCTGTCGGCATTAACTCCGTCGAACGCTTCCTCGGGGATAACGCTCTGGAAAACGGTTATAAATTCCAGAGGCCCGAACAGAAGACAGGCAAGCAAGTCCTGATCGTGGGTTCAGGTCCTGCCGGCCTGTCCGCGGCTTATCAGCTCGCCCTCAAAGGCCACGATGTCACGATCAAAGAAGGCAGCCCGGAAGCCGGCGGCATGATGCGCTACGGTATCCCAAAATACCGTCTCCCCCGCCGTGTACTGGATCAGGAAATCGCACGAATCCTTGATCTTGGCGTCAAACTCGAACTGAATACAACCGTCAAAGACATCGAAGAAGAAAAGAATACAAACGGATATGATGCCGTCTTCCTCGCAGTCGGCGCCGGAATGGCCAAGAACGCCTATATCCCGGGCGGAGACGCCAAACACATGCTTGACGCTGTTTCCGTTCTCCGCTCCATGGAAGGTGAAGAAGAGCCTCTGCTCGGCCGTAAAGTTGTGGTTTACGGCGGAGGCAACACAGCCATCGACGTTGCCCGCTCCGCGAAACGTATGGGTGCTGAACCTCTGATCATCTACCGCCGTACCCGCGAAAAGATGCCCGCTCATGACTTCGAAGTTGAAGAAGCCCTGCAGGAAGGCGTTTCCGTAAAATGGCTCTCTACCATTACGGAAGCAGAAAATCCGAAGGAAATCCGCATCGAGAAAATGAAACTCGATGAAAACGGCAATCCTCAGCCCACCGGCGAATTCGAAACCGTCGAGGCTGATACCGTTGTTCTGGCCCTTGGACAAAACGTCGACCAGAGCCTGATCGACAAGATTCCCGGACTCGATATCGAAAAAGGCGTCGTTAAAGTTGACCGCTTCATGAGAACCGGTGTCCCCGGCATCTACGCCGGCGGCGACATGGTTCCGGGAGACAGAAACGTTACCGTTGCCATCGGCCACGGTTATAAAGCGGCTTACGGCATCGACTGCTACCTGAAAGGCCAAGAACCGGTTGATCATCCGAAGAAAGAAATTGCTACCTTCGAAAGCCTCAATACCTGGTACTACTCCGACGCGCCTAAAACCGTTCGTCCCATGCTCGACCTCGTTCGTCGCCAGAGCACTTTCGACGAAGTTCAGCACGGCTTAACTGAAGAAAACGCTTTGTTTGAAGCTCGCCGCTGCATGTCCTGCGGCAACTGCCTGCAGTGCGACAACTGCTACGGTGTATGCCCTGACAACGCCGTGATTAAGACCGGAGACGACAAGGTCCCCTACATCTTCAATTACGACTACTGCAAGGGCTGCGGTGTTTGCTCCAGCGAATGCCCCTGCGGTGCAATCAAGATGGAAGCTGAATCCATCTAATATCTCAATTTTGAGTTAGACCAAACGGTCGTGTTCCTGATTGAAACACGACCGTTTTTCTATTTGAAGAGAATAGGAAAGCGCCGAGATATACGGAACATCATTACCTCTTTCCGCTCTCTACTTCAGCTTCTCTAATGTTTGCAGCAAGAAGGCATCCGCACCTTCAAAAATCATTTGGGCTGACAACGCCGCCAGAATCAAGCCGGTAAGTTTGCTCAGGACCACCAATCCGTTCTTTCCGATGGCTTTCTGAATGTAATTTGAAACCAGCAGCAGCGCACCGACGCAAATCACGGCTGCACTGATGGAAAGATAAGCCAGGAAGAATCCCAAACCGGTTTTAATTTCGCCGCCGTACACCATCAGTACACCGATAGAGGCCGGTCCCAGCGTAATGGGAATTGCCATCGGCACAACCGCTAAAGACTGGACGGAGTCTCCGGACGGAACGCGAATGGAGTCTCCTCTGACCAGCGAAACAGCTGTTATAAACAGCAGCGCGCCCGTACCGATTCGAAATGCGTCCAGCGTGATTCCGAAAATCTTAAAAATGAATCCGCCGAAGAAGAGAAGCACACCGCTGATAATCAGAATCCACAATGTGATCCAGATCGCCAGCGTGTTTCTTTCTTGAATCGTGTTGTCTTTAGTCACCGACAGGAAAGCCGACATCACAAAAGGCGGTGTCAGCAGGAAGAAGAACTTCACAAAAAGCGCAAAGCAGTCAGAAAGAGTCATTTTGACAATTAGTTGAGTTCAGAACGATATCCCGGGCGGCTGCGGAAAAAATTCTCGCCGACAAAAATTAGCACGCCGGCCCATATAAGGATAAATCCAATTAGGCGGTCAACTTGCAATTCTTCGCCGAAAAAGAATAATCCGATGAAAAACACCATCGTCGGGCTCAGATATTGAATAAAGCCTACGGTCGAATAAGGCACCTGCTTTAAGCCATAGGCAAACAAGATCAGCGGGATCGTGGTTATCGGTCCGGCCATAATCAGCCAGAACTTATCCCAGCAGGTTCCGTTAACGAAGGTCAAGTCTCCTTGTCCCGCAAAATAAAATGTCGCCAACAGTGCGACGGGGAAGGCAAAAGCTGTTTCCAGCGTCAGTCCCTCAAGGCTGCCGAGAGGCGCCATTTTGCGTACCAGACCGTAAAACCCGAAACTTAATGCCAGCGTAAGGCCAAGAGCCGGAAATTCTCCTTGTTTAAACGTCACCCACATCACGCCTGCACAAGCAAAAAGAATTGCAAGCGTCTGAGCCTTATTCAGTTTCTCTTTTAAAAATACCGTTCCCAGAAGCACCGAGACCAGCGGATTCATAAAGTATCCGAGCGAAGCCTCCAGCGTCTGGTTCGTAACAATCGCATAGGTATAGGTTGACCAGTTAGCAGTGATGAGCACCGAGGACACTAAAAATACTGCGACCGTTCGTTTGTCCGTCACCGCCTTCTGTATCCATCGCCAGCGCCTTGAGCAAAATAAATAAACAGCCAGGAGCGCAAACGTCCAAAGTACACGATGAATCACAATCTCCGCAGGCGCAACATGCTGCATCGCATGAAAGTAAAACGGATAAAGCCCCCAAATCAAATATGCAACTAAAACGGAAATCACGCCTTTATTCATAAAAATCCTTTTAGTTTTTACTTTCCGAATTATGCTAGCTTAAGGCGCCCTTTGCCGTAATCTTCTAACTCTGCCATGATCGTCGGAACGTAATTGTGTTCTTTCCAGTCTTCGTAATTTCCGATAAAAATCACGGTTTCTTTTGCTCGGCTGACAGCGACGTTGAGTAAGTTAGGCGTAGATGTCGCCCAATTTCTTGCTCCGAACCCATCCTTATTCGTCTTTGAACCTAAAACTACAATCACAATATCGCTTTGGCGCCCCTGAAGCGTATGTACTGTCCCGATGCGTTCAACTTCAAGCCAATTGCCCGTCTTCTTAATTCTCTTTCGAAGCGTTGCCGCAGCAGTGCGGAACGGCGTGCAAATCAGGACGGATTTCTTTTCAAAAACTTCGCCCTGAAGATGTTTCATGGCAACTTGCGCGTCGATATGATTAAGCACGTCCTCAGCCGCATCAACCTCTTCGGAGACACAGTTGGAGAGGCTCGGTCTTGGCGGAACAACATCCACCCAATAGCTCTCGATAAATCTTTCCGGTGTCTTATTTACTTTCATCTCCGGGGGCAGCACCATCTGTCCGGAATACGCAATTCGATTGCAGATATTGAACATCGGAGGATAACTTCTTCTTTGGAGTCTCAAAGGCAGCCCGGACCAAATTTTATGTTCTTCAGGTCCGACAAATGCACCGAAAGGATTGGCACCGTCCGCGAGCTGCTGAAGACTATGTAGGTGCGGTGACCATTTCCTCAGAAGCTCGTCTTTTCCGCAAAGAAGTTCGGAAAGAGATTCCGGCAAAGTCACAACCGGCGTCAGCTGTAAAGGATCTCCTACCACCAAAAATCGCTTGGCTTTCTGCATGAGCAGCAATGCGGACTGAGGGGTAGCTTGAGATGCCTCGTCCACAATGACCCAAGGCAGTGAAGATGAAAGAAAATTATTAAATCTAAATGCCGCCGAAGCAAACGTCGTCGAAATAATCGGTATCAGAAAAGACAGCGTTCCCAGGAAGGGCAATCGATGCGGAGAAACCAAGTCGTACATATTGGCGGTAATCGAACCACGGATACCGTCGATAAAATCCTTTTTCTTGGCTAAAACCGCCAAACGATGCAGCTTCAAAGCAGAAAGGAACAAGAGCGTTCTTGCTCTGTCCAGTTCCTCGTCTGTATAAAGACGCCTCCCGTGATTTTTCTCCTTTGAGCTTCCGGAAAAATCAAAAGGATTTTCTTCAAATTCTCCTTTCTTGGAACCGAAAGCACGAAGCACTGACTCCCTGAAAGAACGGGCTG
>ENA-OOXF01002031-OOXF01002031.1-human-gut-metagenome-genome-assembly--contig:-NODE-2031-length-12034-cov-2.180733_pt1 | contig 12034 bp, 10 predicted proteins | sample MGYA00241586_ERZ501341 | MGnify/ENA primary metagenome ERZ501341 (study PRJEB25962, sample SAMEA2042985) | human gut metagenome | biome: human gut; feature: human-associated habitat; material: faeces... | reverse complement strand
TGGATCTGCTGCGGGAGGTGGCGAAAGACCGTCTGGTTGTGATCAGGGTGGGAGCAGTCTGGCAATCCAAATGATGCATGGAAAAGAACTAGCAAAATTAAAGCAGAAACTTCTCTCGGATCTTTCCGGTGAAGAAATACAGCTGCTTACTGTCAGCCGTCCATCTGCATATACGGAGTATGAACCGTTTTGCTTTATGGATACGCCGGATCATTTTGCACAGGAAGTGAAAAACAGTTTTTCCTGATATATATACCCACAAAGGTATTGTTTGAAAAAGCTTCTGTTTTTGAAGCGATTTCGTGTTATAATGCATTTATGCGTGAAATCATTTCAAAAATATTTCTAAGAAATCTATGAATTACAAATGGTGTGTTTCAGGCGCAGTGCACACCGGACAGGGAGAAAGAAATATGGACTATATAGCAAGAGAAGATGCACTGGCATTATTAAAAAGATACAATCAGGATCCGTTTCATCTGCAGCATGCATTTACCGTGGAAGCTGTAATGAAATGGTATGCTAACGAACTTGGATATGCTGAAGACGCAGAATACTGGGGTATCGTAGGACTTCTGCATGATATTGATTTTGAACAGTATCCGGAAGAGCACTGCCTGAAAGCACCGGAACTTTTAAGAGAGGGAGGCGTTGGTGAAGATATCATCCACAGTGTAGTCTCCCATGGATATGGTATCACGATCGGATGTGGTGTTACTCTTGATGTAGCACCGGAACATGAGATGGAAAAAGTACTGTTTGCAGCCGATGAACTGACCGGACTGATCTGGGCGGCAGCGCTGATGCGTCCTTCCAAAAGTACAAAAGACATGGAACTGAAATCCTTAAAGAAAAAATACAAAAGCAAAGGATTCGCTGCAGGATGCTCCAGAGAAGTCATCCAGCGCGGAGCCGATCAGCTCGGCTGGGAACTGGAAAAACTGCTGACGATGACAATGGAAGCAATGAAAGCAACTGAAGATACGATTAATGCGGAGTGTGAATCTCTGTAAAACAAATCGAGATACTTAATCCGAAAGTGAATCGGCTATTTGACAACTGGTTTACTTTCGGATATTTTTATAATTTCTGTGACCGCGGTTTCCTTAAGAATTCGTAAATTCTTGTGGGTTATACTTGCGAAAAACAGCGTATACTGATATAGTACAAAAAACAACAGTTCCAAAGAGGAGAGCAAACAATATGAAAAAAGGAAAAATCAAAGCGCTTCTAGTGCTGCTGGTGATCGTTCTTGCGGGGATTTATTATTATGTAACAATCCCGGCGATCAACATTCATTCTACGGGAATCTGGATTTTTATCCTGTTTGTACTCGTATTGATTCTGGCAGCTTATGCAGCTAAAAAGAAGTTTACCAGCATCCGTGAGGTGAAAAGCAGCAAGTTTCTGAAAATCGGAGGCATTGTACTGATGGCTGTACTGCTTGTATTTGCAGCAGGAAGCATCTTATCTTCCCCCATCGTAAACGCAAAACAGTATCGAAATCTGTTGACCATCGAGGAACGCGACTTTTCGGAAGATATCCAGCCGGTGAATTTCAGTCAGATTCCGTTGCTTGACAAAGACAGTGCGATGATTCTTGGAAACCGAAAAATGGGAAGTATGGTAGATATGGTTTCTCAGTTTGAGGTCAGCGATCTGTATTCGCAGATCAATTATCAGGAAAAACCGGTTCGCGTGACTCCACTGGTCTACGCAAGCCCGATCAAATGGCTGACCAACCAGTCACAGGGAATCCCGGCGTATATTATGATCGATATGACGACACAGGATACCTCGCTGGTAAAACTGGACAAACCGATCCGTTATTCCGAGGCAGAATATCTGAACCGGAATATTTATCGCCATCTGCGTTTTCATTATCCAACCTATATCTTCGATCAGTTAAGTTTCGAGATTGACGATAATGGCACTCCTTACTGGGTCTGCCCGGTGCGGAAGTATACAATTGGACTTTTTGGTGGTGCAACAATCGGCAGAGTTGTCCTGTGTAATGCCCAGACAGGAGAGTGCCAGGATTACACGTTAAAAGACTGTCCGGAATGGGTAGACCGTGCCAATCCGGCAGATCTTCTGATTCAGCAGTATAATTATTATGGAACACTGGTACACGGTTATATCAACAGCATCTTCGGACAGAAAGGCTGTCTGAAATCTACAGACGGATATAATTACATGGCGATGGAAGACGATGTATGGGTATACACCGGTGTAACTTCTGTCAGCGGAGATCAGTCCAACGTAGGATTTGTTCTGATCAATCAACGTACCAGAGAGACACGATATTATAAGGTAAACGGAGCAGAAGAGTATTCGGCGATGGGATCCGCGGAAGGGCAGGTTCAGAACCTTGGGTACAAGGCAACTTTCCCGATCCTTCTGAATATTTCCAATGAACCAACATACTTTATGGCATTGAAAGACGGTGCCGGACTGGTAAAAAAATACGCGATGGTAAATATCCAGAAATACCAGAATGTTGCCATCGGAGATACCGTATCCGCCTGCCAGGACGTTTATGTGAAACTCCTGAATACCAGTGGAATTACTGCTGGAAATGAGAGCGATTTCAAAACTGTCACCGGAACGATCCAGCGGATCGCGCAGAGCGTTATCGACGGCAATTCCCATTTCTACCTGGTATTAAACGGACATTCCGAGATCTTCGATGTCCCAGTTCAGGATTATCTGCAGGTCGTAACATTGCAGGAGGGAGACACGGTTACCGTAGAATACCTGGAAGGAACTCCGGTTTGTACGGTATTGAACCTGGAGTAGAAAATTTTCACTTGGCAGCAAAAGAGTTTCATGATATAATAAGAAAAATCAACTGATAAACAAAATACAGATGAGATATGTAAGTCCAAGGGCGGACATCCGAGAGGGTGTCTGCCTTTTTTCGATATACAGGAAATTATCTTCCTGCATATCAAGATCGCGAAGCCTATGTTATCTTATTGCCGGCATAATATTCCTCTATATGCCATAAACTGATATATCCTGTACAGGAATCAGAGCACCTGGAAAACGTACAGAATCTTTTAAACGCTCAGCAACTATGAAGATACGAAATATTTATGAGATTTACATATCTACACCACAGAAGGGAGAACAAACATATGGAAAAGTTCAGTCAACTGGTAACCTGGATGGATGGAAAAGTCTGGGGCTGGGGGATGATTCTGTTACTTCTCGGAACTCATCTTTTCATGACCGTCCGAACCGGGTTTATCCAGAGAAAAACAATCACAAAAGGAATCAAGCTTTCCGTATCCAAAGAACCGGATGCAGACGGTGAAGTCAGTCAGTTCGGAGCGCTTGCCACTGCGCTGGCATCTACGATCGGAACCGGAAATATTATCGGTGTGGGAACTGCCGTTGCCTTAGGTGGTCCTGGTGCCGTTTTATGGTGCTGGCTTACCGGTGTGTTCGGTATCGCGACGAAATACAGTGAATCACTGATTGCAGTAAAATATCGTGTCAAAACCGAAGATGGACGAATGCAGGGTGGTGCCATGTACGCACTGGAACGCGGTTTGCATATGCGGTGGCTGGGGCTGATCTTTGCTGTATTTGCCGGGTTTGCTTCTTTCGGTATCGGATGTGCCACGCAGGTTAACGCCATCGCTACTGTCTGCAATGAGAATCTACATATCAATAAAGCAGTTGTCGGAATCATCATTGGCGTTCTGACAGCAGTTGTCATCTTTGGTGGAATCAAAAGCATCGCAAGGGTCTGTGAACGACTGGTTCCGTTTATGGCACTTTTCTATGTGCTTGGCTGTATCGTGATTCTTGGAATTAATTATGACTATATCATACCTGCAATCACAACTATCTGTCGCCTGGCATTCCAACCGGGAGCAGCAGCCGGCGGTCTGGTAGGAAGCGGTATCATGCTGGCGATGCGTTACGGAGTTGCCCGGGGACTATTTTCCAATGAATCCGGTATGGGTTCTGCACCGATTGCCGCAGCGGCAGCACAGACTCGAAACCCTGTACGCCAGGCACTGGTATCCTCCACCGGAACTTTCTGGGATACTGTAGTCGTATGTCTGATGACCGGTCTGGTACTGGTTTCTACGATTATGAAAAACCCGGCTATCAATGCCAATGAAATCACCGATGGTGGTGTACTGACCTCCCTAGCCTTCGATCAGATTCCGGTCATCGGACCTTTGATCCTTGTCGTTGGAATTATTTCCTTCGCATTCTCTACGATCCTTGGATGGGCATATTATGGGGAACGCTGTGTGGAATACTTTGCAGGGAAAAAGGGACTGATTCCTTATCGTGTGTTATATATCGCCGTAGCTGTGATCGCCCCGGTAGTAGCCCTTGATGTAGTATGGGACATCGCCGATATCCTGAACGCCCTGATGGCAATCCCAAACCTGATCGCCGTACTGCTCCTTTCTCCAGTTATTGTGAAAGAAACGAAAAGATACCTGGATGACCTGGACGCAAAAGATGATACGGAGATTCCGGTGATTAAAAAATAGCAAAAGATGATGATGAGTAAATAAGCGAGCATATACCGATTATTTTGTCGTGGTGTATGCTCACTTTTTTGCTTGTATGATAGAGATTATCGCTTAACTGTAAAATAATAATATTAGTCTGTAAAACAGTGCCGGGGCATCAACTTGTTATTTGGCCTGTTAGATGGTAAAATCAAAGTACATTGGGGCAGAGTATCTTCCGTTCCTGTAGTATAGCTTCGGAAAGGAGCATGAAAAAATAGCAATAGTGTTGAAGCTTCCTGTTGGCAGACGGTTTAAATTCTTACTGGAAAGTAATAAACTGGATGATGACGATAAAGAAATGTATCGTGAGTTGATTTCTTTAAACAAGAGCCAAAACCCGGTGATTTGCCAAATGCGGAGTATATGGAAATTTATGACAGGATGTACGAACGGTATAAAAAGTTTGCGGAATTAGTTCACAGAACTGCCTGAGAGCCATATACTTGATATGTTAGAAAATATCTACAAATAAAGTCCAATGAATTCCCATTGATGAAACATCTCAAAAGAGCTATACTATAATAGAACACGCTGCTAAAACTTCCTTAAGTGAAGGCAACAATAGTTTTTTACAATTTTTTTATAATGGAGAACAAAATGAAAACTACAAATCAACAACCGGCAACTGTACGAACATCCCCAAGATGGAAGCAGCCACTGATATCGACAGGCTGCGTACTTTTCGCATCGTTACTGATGTCTGTCAACATCAAATCTTTCGTCCGGGCGGGAAATCTGATTCCGGGAGGATTTACCGGTTTATCACTTTTGTTACAGCGTACGGCGGAAACATTTTTCGGAATTTCATTGCCATATTCGGTGATCAATATTGCATTGAATGCGATACCGGCGATCATCGGTTTTCGGATGATCGGGAAAAAGTTTACCTCATATACGGTACTGATGATCGTACTGAACTCTTTTCTGGTCGATCTGATCCCGGTAACGCCGATTACATATGATCCGCTTCTGGTGTCTGTATTTGGCGGGATTTTGAACGGAACAGCAATCTCGATTGCTTTGTTCGGAAAAGCTTCCAGCGGTGGAACGGATTTTATTGCGGTTTATCTTTCCTCCAGATTGCATAAACCGTCCTGGAATTTTGTTTTTGGTATCAATGTGGTGATACTTACGACCGCAGGTTTTCTGTTTGGATTTGAGGCTGCGATGTATTCCATCATTTTCCAGTTTGTTTCCACACAGACGATCAACACACTTCACAGAAAAGATCAAAAAGCAACCATGTTCATTGTCACCCGTCACGGAGCAATGCTGGAGCAGAAGATTATGGAATGTACCAGGCATGGAATCACACATCTTGCCGTTCAGGGCTGCTATCTGAAAGAGGACAAAGACATGCTGTACACAGTACTGGGAGAAGATGAGGTGAAAGAAGTGACTGCACTGGTTCACAGCCTGGATCCGGGGGCATTTATCAACATTATCAAATCCGAGGGAATCGCGGGAAGATTCTATGAGGAACCGTTAGAATAAAAGAATAACAAGAACTTTGAATCGTTACAGAACAGTTATCAAAAATGCTCCTGGGATTCCAGGAGCATTTTTGAAAGAAATTATTTACTCAGTCGAATTACATTCCAGCTGTGTTTCCCAAAGACGGTCTGTAATTTACCATTTTCCAGTTTGGTAGCAGAAGAGAGTGTCGGAGCTACTGTGTTCGGAGCGGCTTCTGTATTAACCGCTTTCAGATCATCGTTGGTCAGAACGATATGTTCAGCTACTTTGTAACCTTCAAACTGTCTCAGGTCACAGCTGACTTCCATATCTTCTTCCAGGCTCTTATTCACAGCAAAGATTGTCAGAGTATCTTCTTCCTCATTCCAGATGCATACAGAATCCAGATACGGAGCTTCTCCGTAAGTTTTGCTTTCATATACCGGGGTGTGTACCTGGGTGTTCAGAACAGTACCTCTTCCGTATACACTTGCGTGGAAATACGGATAGAAAATAGTCTGTCTCCATGCACCGGTGTCAGAAGTCATGATCGGTGCGATAACATTGACCAGCTGTGCCAGGCAGGCAATTTTTACACGGTCTGCATGGCGAAGAAGTGTGATCAGCATACTTCCGACTAACAGGGCATCTTCAAAATTGTAGATATCTTCCAGCTGATGGGGTGCCTGGATCCATTTTTCCAGTTTTTCATCTGCTTCGTTGCTGTGATACCAGACATTCCACTCATCGAAGGACAGGTTAATATTCTTTTTGCCGTGTTTCTTTGCTTTGACAGCATCGCAGATACTTACGACACCTGAGATAAAATCATCCATTCCTTTGGAACTTGCCAGGAAATCAGGGGTATCATCATCACGGTTTCCGTAGTACTGATGCAGGGACATATAATCAACCTCATCATAAGCCTCATCCAGAACGGTGTATTCCCAGGAACCGAAGGTTGGCATATCCAGATTGGAGCTTCCGCAGGCTACGGTCTCGATTGTAGGATCCATGAATTTCATCAGACGGGAAGTCTCAGCTGCGATTCTTCCGTATTCTGCAGCTGTTTTATGGCCCATCTGCCACGGTCCATCCATTTCATTTCCCAGGCACCATACTTTGATATCGTGCGGATCTTTGTAACCGTGTTCTTTTCGCAGATCACTGTAGTAAGTGCCGCCTTTGAAGTTACAGTATTCCAGAAGATTCTTGGCATCTTCCGGTCCACGGGTTCCCAGATTGACAGCCATCATGATGTCGCTTCCTGCTTTTTTTGACCAGTCGGCGAATTCATTTAATCCGAACTGATTGGTTTCGATCACACCCCAGGCAAGCTCCGGTCTGGATGGTCGTTTGTCTTTTGGTCCTACGCTGTCTTCCCAGCGGAAACCGGATACAAAGTTACCGCCCGGATAACGAACGATCGGAACCTGCAGTTCTTTGACCAGATCCAGGGTATCTTTCCGAAATCCCTGTGCATCGGAGTTCGGGTTGCCTTCCTGATAGATTCCTTCGTACACGGCTCTTCCCAGATGTTCAATAAAAGAACCGAAGATCCTTTTGTCTACCGCGCCGGTGAGGAAATATTTGTCTACAATAATTTCAGCTTTTTTCATTGTAAAAACCTCCTGTGGTTATATAATGTGCTCTCGACATGTATTGTCTGTACTGTATATGATTGTAACAGAACATGGGAAGAATACCAGATGTTTTTGTCCGAAGTAATTGACTTTTTTTCCGGTGTCAGGTATGCTTTTTGTAGAAAATACGAGAGGGTGATGAAGTAATGATTTCAGATATTTCCATACAGTTTTGCGAATACAACCGCTCCAACCCAGATGCTGACCGGATCTACCGTCCACAGGGGAGCGGCGATTATTTGTTTTTATTGCTGAAAACTCCGATGAAAGTTTATCAGGAGAATGGTATACTGATTACCGGAGAAAATGCCTGCATCCTGTACACACCAGGACGGATGCAGCACTATCAGGCAGTACAGAAGTTCCGGAACAGTTATCTTCATTTTGTTGCACAGGAGAATCCGGCAGAATATTTTCAGCTTCCGCAAAACCAGATATTTTATCCGCAAAATCCGGAAGAAATAGAAGAAATCATCCGCAAGCTGCAGCAGGAATACATCACCCGCGGTTCTCATACGGAAGCAATGCAGAGTGCACTGATCTGCCAGCTTCTGGTCACGGCAGCCCGTGGACTTGAAAAAGGGCAGCGACATAACCCAGAAGAAGAAGGGTTGTACCGGGATTTTCAGGCACTTCGCATGGAGATGCTCCGCCATTATGAAAAACACTGGACAACCGAACAACTCTGCAATCAGATAAACCTGGAAAAAAGTCAGTTCTACGCTTATTACCGGCAGTTTTTTCACAGTACCCCACACAACGACCTGCTACAGGTCCGTCTTGACAAGGCCAAAAATCTACTGACAAATGAAGCACTGCCGATCCAACAAGTGGCTCTTTCCTGCGGATTTCGAAACATCTCTCATTTCAGCCGATATTTTAAACAGCAGTGCGGTTGTTCGCCAAAAGACTGGATCTCCAGCGTTTCTCCTCAATGAAAAATCACTGTTTACCGATAACAATAATCGAAAGACCAGTGGATCATTTTATAAGGCAAAGTCACACAAACCGCACAATATATGGTACAATGTAAAAAAGGAATTCTGTATACCATTCTATTTGCTATAATCAGAAGAAAGGAGACTACGCTTATGAAAGGAAAATGGCTTTTTGCTTCACTGCTCCTCACAGCAGCATTGACCATGACATCCTGTTCTTTCAAACTTCCGGTCGACTTACCCTTCAAGATTCCATTCATTACTGCAGATAGAAACACCAAACAAAACGACGAGGATCCATCTGACCCGGAAAAAGCCACTGATCCGATAATAACGGACGAACCTGAAGTTCCCGAAAATATCGATACCACAGAAAACACTCCATCAGGTAATGATCATGAATCCAATACACCTGATGATGCTGATCCTTCTCCGTCACAACCAGATGAAGACCCTGTTGATACGCCGTCCGGTCAGGAGAATTCTGTGGACATACCAGTTCTCATGGGAGGTGCTCTTCCTTATACCGGTATGATTTCTATAATAAATGAAAATTATGAAGACGGGACTCACTGATATGACGATATGTTAGAAGACGGGATGTCTTGCATCGTTGACTATTGCTATGTCAACCCGGAAGATCTTCCAGACACTCCGGAGGCATACGCAACCCTTGCAGCAGAAAAACTGACCGACGGTGGCATATATAACATTCTTTCCGTTTACCAGGACGATGGTTATACTGAGAGTCTTTCCTATCCGGTATATATTGTTTCCTTTACCAGCGGAAACAACGAGGATACCAATTTCTGGCTGGCATTTATGGTTATACGGGATGGATATACGTACCTGTATGCTCCCAGCGTATCCTGCAATGCGGATTATACCGCGGAAGAGCTCGGACAAGATCTTTTCCCACGTCTGTTTTTTTCCGATTCGATGGACAACTGATGCTATGAAAAAGCACCTGACTGTTATATGTTACTGTTATGTACCGTGGCAATACTTTTCTTTGAGAGCAGATGGCTTTTCCCACACAAATATGTTACACTTAACCCTGTAGTAATATTAACTGGGAGGTAGAAAAACTATGACTGAGCAGGAGAGAATGAAACAGGGGTATGTATGGCAGGATGATGATGAAAATATGAGTCTGCAGGCTCACACAAAAGCACTGGTAAGAGAATTCAACAGTATGCCGCCGGAAGATATGGAAGGAAGAGAAGCACTTCTTCACGATATTTTCGGAAAAGTAGGAAAAAATGTATGGATCACTCCACCGCTTACAGCAGCTGTTGGAAAATATGTATCCATCGGAGACGGCACCTATTCTAATATGAATCTGACACTGATCGATGACTGGAAGATCACCATCGGAAAAAATGTGTTGATCGGACCGAATGTAACCTTGTGTACCACCGGACATCCCATTGATCCGGAACACCGGGGAGACGGAATGTATTCATTCCCAATCACCATTGGTGATAATGTATGGCTGGGAGCCAATGTTGTCGTTCTTCCGGATGTAACTATCGGAGAAAATTCCGTGATCGGTGCCGGTTCTATCGTAACAAAAGACATTCCGGCAAACTGTATTGCTTTTGGAAGTCCATGCAAGGTATATCGTGAGATCAATGAGCACGATAAAGAATACTATTTTAAAAACCATCGGTTTGATGAGCAGCCATAACGAGATAAAATATGCTTCGCGAATTTATACGATTGGTATAAATTCTGTGCATCGCGAGGTGTGTTACCGGGAATGGAGTGAACAGTAACACTTTGGCTTGCTGCCCGTGTAAATAACAGGAAAGCCTTGACAAACACTGTCTTTGCAGTTAAAATATTTTATGTTTTATAAAGTATACGACCTGGAAGGGGAAGAGTAAAAGCGGTATCGTTCTTTCAGAGAGCTGTCGGTTGGTGCGAGTCAGCAGAAGAGAGCTTTGAACTGGCCCCGGAGTCCTTTTTCCGAAACATTTTCATAATTTATAGAAGATGCAAGTAAGAAAAAGCGGGAGTTCCCGTTACAGAATCCATAAGTGCATGAGGCTTATGCTTCATGAAGTAGAGTGGTACCACGGAAATAAAGTCCTTTCGTCTCTAGTTGAAAAACAGAAACAAAAGGACTTTTTATATTTCAAGCAATACCTAGGAGGAAGAAACCATGACAGTACCTTATAATCATAGGGCAGTAGAAAAAAAATGGCATGATATCTGGGAAGAACACCCGGTGAATGTGGATGATGGCAAAAAGCCAAAATATTATTGTCTGGACATGTTTCCATATCCGTCAGGAAATGGTCTTCATGTCGGACACTGGAGAGGATATGTAATTTCTGATGTATGGAGCCGCTACAAATTATTGAACGGTTACTATATCATTCACCCGATGGGATGGGATGCTTTCGGTCTGCCGGCTGAGAACTATGCGATCAAAATGGGTGTACATCCTGCAAAATCAACCGCAGACAACGTAGCAAACATCAAACGTCAGATCAACGAGATCGCAGCTCTGTATGACTGGGATCGCGAAGTAAACACCACAGATCCTGAGTTCTACAAATGGACCCAGTGGATCTTTGTAAAGATGTTTAAAGAAGGTCTGGCTTACGAAAAAGAATTCCCGATCAACTGGTGTCCATCCTGTAAAACAGGTCTGGCAAATGAAGAAGTTGTCAACGGAAAATGTGAACGTTGTGGTTCTGAAGTAACTAAGAAAAATCTGCGTCAGTGGATGCTGCGTATCACAAAATATGCAGACCGTCTGTTGAATGATCTGGACAAACTGGACTGGCCGGAAAAAGTTAAAAAGATGCAGAGTGACTGGATCGGTAAATCCTATGGTGCAGAAGTTGAATTCCCGGTTGAAGGAAAAGACGAGAAGATCACTGTATACACCACCCGCCCGGATACCCTTCACGGTGCAACCTTCATGGTACTGGCTCCTGAGCATGCCATGGCAAAAGAACTGGCCACCGATGAAACAAGAGAAGCTGTGGAGCAATATATCTACGATGCATCCATGAAGTCTAACGTGGATCGTCTGCAGGACAAAGAAAAGACTGGTGTATTTACCGGATCTTATGCAATCAACCCGTTAAATGGTGCCAAAGTACCGATCTGGCTGTCTGACTATGTATTGGCTGATTACGGTACCGGAGCAATCATGTGTGTACCTGCCCATGATGACCGTGACTTTGAATTTGCAACCAAGTTCAATATTCCGATCATTCAGGTTATCGCAAAAGATGGAAAAGAGATTGAAAATATGACAGAAGCATATACCGAGGCTTCTGGAACTATGATCAATTCCGGTGACTGGAACGGTATGGAATCTTCTGTACTGAAGAAAGAAGCTCCGATGATGATCGAAAAGATGGGTATCGGACGTAAAACCGTAAACTTCAAACTGCGTGACTGGGTATTCTCCCGTCAGCGTTACTGGGGC
>ENA-OOXF01002024-OOXF01002024.1-human-gut-metagenome-genome-assembly--contig:-NODE-2024-length-12064-cov-5.052044_pt1 | contig 12064 bp, 10 predicted proteins | sample MGYA00241586_ERZ501341 | MGnify/ENA primary metagenome ERZ501341 (study PRJEB25962, sample SAMEA2042985) | human gut metagenome | biome: human gut; feature: human-associated habitat; material: faeces... | reverse complement strand
CTGCCGGAAAACCGGCAGACCGCAGCGCCATTTATAGAAACCTAAGGAGGTTCGACCTTTCGTGAAACGTATTCTTGACTTTTTCGATAACGTTCCGGTCACCAAGTTCATCTCGTCCGTTTTCATTCTGGCGATGTCCGTGATCATGGTGATGAACGTGATCCTGCGTTATTGCTTCCATTTCTCCTTCAACTGGAGCGATGAGATCATCCGCTATCTGTGCATCTACATGTCCTTCTTGGGCATGGCTGCAAGCTGGAAGTACGGCACGCACATTGGCGTGACGGTCTTCGTGGAAAAAATGTTCCCCGAAAAGAGCCGCAAGTACTTCCGCCTCCTCTCCGACATCGTGACGATCATCTTCCTCGCGCTTCTGAGCTATTTCGGTTTTGTTCTCGTGGGTCGTATCGTTGCAAGCTCTCAGACTTTTCCCGCACTACACCTTCCCATGTACCTGATCTATGGCACCGTGCCCGCAAGCGCGCTGCTTTCCATCATCCAGATGCTGCTGCAGATCTTCCGTCATAAGAGCTACCTGCAGCCGCGCGAGTAAGTCTGCAAAACCGTGAATACAAGTATGAGGTGATATTTAAGTGGTTATTGCTACGTTATTTATTTCGCTGGCAGTGCTCATCGTGATCGGCGCGCCGATCGCGGTCTGCATCGGCTTTGCCCCCATCGCGGCGCTCGTCGCCGACGGTCAGGCGTCCCAGCTCTTCGTCGCCGCGCAGAGAATGGTCACTGCGCTCGACTCCACCGTTCTGGTGGCTATCCCCCTGTTCGTTCTTGCCGGCGTCATCATGGGCAAGGGCGGTATCTCCAAGCAGATCGTCAACCTGTGCTATGAGCTCTTCGGCTGGATGCCCGGCTCCCTCGGCGTGGTTACGGTTATCGCCTGTATGTTCTTCGCTGCAATCTCCGGTTCCGCACCGGCGACCGTTGCCGCAATCGGCGGCATCCTGATCCCCCAGATGATTGACGACGGCTATCCCGCAGGCTTTTCTGCGGCGCTGGCTGCTTCGGCCGGTATCATCGGCTGCATCATTCCCCCCAGCATCCCCTTCGTTAACTACGCTCTGATCACCGGCGAATCGGTCAGCGACCTGTTTGCCGCCGGTGTTGTCCCCGGTATCCTGATGGGTGTTGTCCTCTGCATCTGGACCGTCATCCTGGCCAACAAGTACGGCTGGGGCTCCCGCAAGAAGGGCATCAGCCTGCGCGGCGTGTGGAAGGCTTTCTGCAGCGCCATCTACGCCATTTTGATGCCCGTCATCATCCTTGGCGGTATCTACTCCGGTCTCTTCACCCCGACCGAGGCTGCTGCTGTCGCAGCGGTGTACGGCGCGATCGTGTCCCTGTTCATCTATCGCGGCATCAAGCTGCGCGATATGCTGGACATCGGCTTCGAGGCGGTCCGCACCTCCTGCATGATCATGTTCATCTGCGCAACGGCCAACATCTTCAGCTTTGTCGTCACGCGCCAGCAGGTGCCTGCCAAGCTCTCCTCCCTGATCCTCGGCGTCACGGATAACTGGGTCGTCATCCTGCTTATCATCAACGTGATCCTGCTGATCAACGGCTGCTTCATGGAGACCACGGCTTCCACCTATATCTACACCCCGATCCTCTTCCCGCTCATCAGCGCTCTTGGCTACAACCCCATCCAGTTCGGTGTTGTCATGGTCATGAACCTGACGCTCGGCCTCATCACCCCGCCGCTTGGCATCAACCTCTTCGTGGCGCAGGGCGTCGACCGGCGTGTTTCGTTCGGAGCACAGGTCAAACAAGTTATGCCAATGTTTATCCTATTGGTCGTTGTGCTGATGCTTGTTACGTATATCCCGGGCCTGTCCCTGTGCCTGATCGGCGGCGGCAACTAAGCCAACTAAACGCAGTTTCAAAATTTATTTAAGATAGAAGGAAACACTCATGAAAGACTTCAGTTTCAAAATTCCTCAGGAAATCATCTTCGGCAAGGGCTCTCTTTCCCGTCTGCCCGAAGTGCTGAAGGAAGCCAACTGCAAGAAGGTCCTTCTCGTCAGTGACCACGGCCTTGAGTCCGTCGGCGTTGTCGCCAAGGTCGAAAAGATCATCACCGAGGCAGGCCTCGGCTACGCCCAGTTCCTGGATCTGCAGCCCAACCCCACCATCGACAACGTGAACGCTGCCCTCGAAGTTTACAAGAGCAGCGGTGCTGAGAGCATCATCGCCCTCGGCGGCGGCGGCCCGATGGACGTCGCCAAGTCCGTTGGCCTGCTTGCCACCTACGGCGGCAAGGTCACCGACTACGCCGGCTTCGGCAAGGTCCCCGGTCCGGTCGTCCCGATGATCGCGATCCCCACCACCGCCGGTACCGGCAGCGAAGTGACCGCCTCTTCCGTCATCACCGACTCTGAGACCCACTTCAAGATGGCTGTCATCAGCTACTACCTGATCCCCGGCTACGCCCTGCTCGATCCCGAGCTCATCATGACCGTTCCCGCCAAGATCGCGGCGGCCTGCGGCGTTGACGCTTTTGTCCACGCTGAGGAAGCCTATGTCTCCAAGATGGCGAACCCCTTCACCGATGCCATGGCCGAAAAGGCGATGGAGCTCATCGGCGGCAACATCCGTCAGTTTGTCGCCTCCCGTGACAACGAAGAGGCTGCCTGCAACATGATGCTCGGCTCTACCCTCGCCGGTATCGCGTTTGCCTGGGCCAAGCTCGGCGACGTTCACGCCATGAGCCACCCTGTCAGCGGCTTCTTCGGCGTCGCGCACGGCGTTGCCAACGCGATCCTGCTGCCCACCATCGTTGAGTTCAACGCACTGGCGGACAACGGCCGTTACCGCAAGATCTACAACTACATCACCAACGGCAAGAAGGCCGATGATTCCTTCGTTCCCCAGATGCTCGTCGACGAGCTCAAGAAGCTCAACGCCGAGCTGGGTATCCCTGCAAAGCTCTCCGATGTCGGCGTGACCGAGGACAAGATCCCCGCGATGGTCGCCGATACCATGAAGAGCGGCAACGTTCTGGTCAACCCGCGCCAGACCACGCCGAAGGATGTCGAAGCGCTGTATCGCAGCCTTCTGTAAGAAGGAACATCTCAGCATTGCAGTCTCTCACAAGGAGGCTGCAATGCTAAGACCCAAAAGTCTGACCATCAGACGTCACACCACCTGATTTTTCATACGATCACATTTTCCCCCTCTCAAATTTTTCATAAGGTTTCTTAATTTTCACAAATCACATTTCACAAATCAGTTCCCCAAAATCCGTTTTCAGCCGTCCGTCCGGCGATCAGGCCGGGGGAGACGAGCAAATAATTATTGATTCAAAAGGAGCAAAAGAATCATGGAAGCGAAAGAGTATTTAGAGCAGCTTGTAGCAAACGCGCGTGTGGCGCAGGCCGAATTCGAGACGTATCCGCAGGAAAAGGTGGACGCCGCCTGCCGCGCGGTGTGCAAGGCTGTGTACGATAACGCCGAGATGCTGGCCCACATGGCCGTGGACGAGACCCGCATGGGCCGCTACGACAGCAAGATCGCCAAGTGCCGCAACAAGTCCAAGACCGTTTGGCTGGGCATGAAGGGCAAGAAGAGCCGCGGCATCATCGACTGGGATGAGGACACCCAGATCGCCAAGGTCGCCAAGCCCATCGGCGTCATCGGTTCCGTCACCCCGACCACGAACCCGGTCATCACCGTCATGCACAACTCCGCCTGCGCGATGAAGTGCGGCAATGCCATCATCATCTGCCCGCATCCCCGCGCCAAGGGCGTCGGCGTCAAGACTGTTGAGCTGATGAACGCTGAGCTCGAAAAGCTCGGCATGCCCAAGAACCTGATCCAGATCATCCCCGAGCCCACCATGCAGCTCTCTGCCGGCCTGATGAGCGCTGTGGATCTGTGCATCTGCACCGGCGGCCCGAGCATGGTCAAGGCTGCCTACTCCAGCGGCAAGCCGGCCATCGGCGTCGGCCAGGGCAACGTTCAGGTCATGATCGACCGCGACGTCGACCTGAAGGAAGTGGTCGAGATGGTCATCACCGGCCGTACCTTCGATAACGGCGTTCTGTGCACCTGCGAGCAGAACATGATCGTCCCCAAGGAAAAGCGCGCTGAGGCCATCGAGTATGCCAAAGAAGCCGGCGCTTACGTCATCGACGACGAGAAGGATGCCGAGATCCTGCGCGAGACCATGTTCCCCAACGGCGCGCTGAACAAGAACATCGTCGGCGCTTCCCCCGCCGCCATCGGCAAGATGGCCGGCCTGCCGGTGCCCGAGGATGCCCGTGTGATCCTCTGCCGCACGAAGGGCGTTGCCTATGACGATGTTCTGGCCAAGGAGAAGCTCTGCCCCGTGCTGGCCCTGTTCGACTACGACAAGTGGGAAGACGCTGTTGAGATCGCCCGCGCGAACCTCAACATGGAAGGCGCTGGCCACAGCTGCGTGATCCACTCCAACACCAAGGAGCACATTGAATATGTCCCGACCCGCGTGAATGTTTCCCGTTACGGCGTCAACCAGGTTGGCGGCACGGGCCTCGGCGGTGCGATGGACAACGGCCTGAACCCGACCACGACCCTCGGCTGCGGCACCTGGGGCGGCAACAGCATCAGCGAGAACATCTACTATCACAACCTGATGAACGTCTCCCGCATCTCCTACAAGATCAAGGACAAGAAGTTCCCCACCGACGAAGAGATCTGGGCCGACTAATTTGCTTGCCATAGAAGAAGATCTCAAAGTATTCACCTCCTTCATCGCTGAACCGTTCATCGTTTTTTCACTGCTGAAAGGATCTTCTTCTGAATGAATGAAAAAAGGCTCGTCTCGGCGAGCCTTTTTTCATTATCAGTGATTTACATTCCATAAAAATTCTGCTAAATTATAAAGCATCGAAATAAGGAGAATTTTCCCATGAACGACTATCAGGCTAAATTTGTTACGCCGGAGCAGGCCGTCAAGGCCGTTCAATCCGGCGATTGGGTGGACTATGGCTTCGGCGCAGGCTTCCCCGAGCTTTTAGACAAGGCCCTCGCCGCGCGCAAGGGTGAAGTGAAGGACGTCAAGGTCCGCGGCGGCCTTGTGATCCGCCCGCGCATCGAGGTCGTCGAGGCGGACCCCGAGCAGGAGAGCTTCAGCTATTACAGCTGGCACATCGGCGACTATGAGCGCAAGCTCCAGAAAAACGGCCTTGTGAAATTCATGCCCGTCATGCTTCGCTCGCTGCCGTATCTTTACCGCGACAAGCACATCCGCTGTGACGTGGCGTTCGTTCCCGTCTCCAAGCCGGATGAGAACGGCTACTGCGGCCTCGGCATTTCGAACTATGCCTGGCGCACGATCTTTGAGAGCGCCCGCACCGTGATCTTCGAGATCAACGAGCACTATCCCAAGCTCCAGGGTGTGGACGGCTCCCACCGCGTGCACCTGTCCGAAGCGGACTACATCGTCGAGGGCGAGCATGAGCCGCTGCCCGTGCGCTCCTACCGCGCCCCCAGCGAGACCGATATCGCCATCGCCAAGATCGTGGTCGACCAGATCCCCGACGGCGCAGTGCTGTCGCTCGGCGTGGGCGGCGTGCCCTACACGGTCGCCAAGATGCTCGCCGAGTCCGACAAAAAGGACCTCGGCTGCCACACCGGCACCATTTCCGATGCGTTCCTTGAGCTCTACAAGGCGGGCAAGCTGACGAACGCGCGCAAGGAGCTCGACACCGGCCTTTCCGCGTGGAACCTTGCCATGGGCTCTCAGGAGCTCTATGACTGGCTCGACGCCGAGCCCCAGCTTTTCCACCCGGGCGATCTGGATTACATCCACTCCGTCGAGCGCATCTCGAAGCTCAGCAACGTCATCAGCATCAACGGCGGCGTGCAGCTCGACCTCATGGGTCAGGAGAACGCCGAGAGCACCGGCACCCGCCAGCTCTCCGGCATCGGCGGCCAGATGGACTTCCTCGAGGGCGCTTATCGCTCCAAGGGCGGCAAGGGCTTCATCTGCATCAACTCGTCCCGCGTGACGAAGGACGGCGAGCGCAAGAGCAACATCCTTGCCACCATCCCCGGCGGCAGCACGATCTCCGCGCCGCGCACGATGATCCAGTATGTCGCGACCGAGTACGGCATCGCGAGCCTTTCCGGCAAGACCCTGCGCGAGCGCGCCGAGGCAATGGTCTCCATCGCGCACCCCGACTTCCGCGAAGAGCTGATGAAGTACGCGCAGGAGAATTTCAAGTAATTTTAGATCAAGAAAAAGGACGATGTAGGGTAACATGGCACAGACAGTTTTGCAGCAGGTTTTGATTCTCTCGGCAATGATGATGCTCGGCTTTTTGCTGGGCAAGCTGGGCAAGGTGGATCGCAAAGGGGCAGATCTTCTTTCCATGTTGCTGCTGGATGTGTTCTTTCCCTGCAATATCCTGGCTGCGGCCAGCGGTGACTTCGGCGATATGCCGTTTTCGCAGGTGCTCAAGATCATCGCGGCGTATTTGTCGATGTTTATCCTGTTTACCTATCTGGCAAAGCCCATCGCCAAGCTCATGGGGCTGAATGAGGACGAAACGCTCGTTTTCACCCGCAGCGTTGCCTATCCCAACAACGGCTTTGTCGGCATTCCGCTCTGCTCGGCGGTATTCGGCACGGAGGGGACGGTGCTTGGTTCACTGTCCGTGCCCTGCGCCACAATCTACATGTTCCTTTTTGTCATGCAGAGCTTCCGGCGGGACAAGGAGCAGAATTTGGCCCAGCAGCTCAAAAGCCTGATGACGCCGATGAATATTTCCACCGTGGTGATGCTCATCATGCTCGCCACGGGGTGGAAATTCACCGGTGCGCCGCTCCAGTTTTTGAGCGGCATGGCGAGCTGCGTCGTGCCGACGTCGATGCTCATCATCGGCTGCCTCCTTTCGGGGAGCCCGCTGATCGATGTGCTCAAGAAGCCCATTTTGTATCTCATCACGTTCCTGCGCTGCCTTGTCATGCCGCTCATTGCGGCGGTGATCCTGCACTTTTCCGGCTGGAACCGCACGGTGTGCCTCTGCATCGTAATGGTGCTCGGATGCAGCGTGGCGACGGTCATCAGCATCTTCGGCGTGCGCTATGACCGCTCGCCCGAGATGGCGAGCAAGAGCGTGCTGCAATCGAACCTGCTGCTGCCGGTCACCATGCCGCTGATGATGCTCATCGCCGAACGGATCATATAAGGAGAAACGACCATGGATCAGCTGTTTACCCCCGCAAAGCTCGGCACGTGCGAGCTTAAAAACCGCATCGTCCGCTCGGCGACGAACGAGCATCTGTCCGACGCGAAAGGACAGGTGACGCCGCTCTGGGCGGATACGCTCATCGAGCTTGCGAAAAACGAGGTCGGTCTCGTCATCACCGGCCATTTCTGCGTTGATAAGGCGCAGCGCGCCGACGCGGGCCAGCCCGTGCTGGATGAGACGACGGATGAAACGCTTCTCCGCCGCGCCTGCGACGGCGTGGATCAGTACGGCGGCAAGCTTTTCTTCCAACTCAGCCACAGCGGTATCAAGGGCGTCGAGAGCGTGAACGGCGCGCCGCCCAAGCACCCCGAGGATTTTACCTTGGAAGAGCTCGACCGGCTGGTTGAGCAGTTCGCCTTTGCGGCGAAAAAGTGCAAGGACTGCGGCGCGGACGGCGTGCAGGTCCACAACGCGCACGGGTACCTGCTCTCGAACTTTTTGAATCCTGAGGAAAACCTGCGTACGGACGAGTACGGCGGGAGCCTGGAAAACCGCTTCCGCCTCATCGAGCGCATTCTGCGCGCGGTGCGCGAGGCGTGCGGCGCGGATTTCCCGATGATCGTCAAGGCCGACAGCAACGGCTGCGGCGATCTGCCCGCGCTGCTGCGGCTCTATGAGCGCTGCGGCGTGGACGGCGTGGAGGTCAGCGGCATCGACTTCAACCGCCGCGCGGGGCAGAAGACGCCGTTCTATCTGGACGCGCTCAAGGCGGCGCGCGAGGGAATCGGCATTCCGCTCTTCCCAGTCGGCGGCGTGTTCTCGCGCGGGACCGTGGAGGAGATCCTTGCACAGGGTTTCCCGCTCGTGTCGATGAGCCGCGCGCTCATCTGCGAGCCGGACTTTGCCGCAAAGCTCAAAAGCGGCGCGCAGGACGTGAGCAAGTGCCTCGCCTGCAACGGCTGCTACACGATTTACCGCAAGCGCTTTGTGCGCTGCGTGCAGCATCAAGACGAGATCGAGCAGTTCAAAACCATCCCGTGGTAAAGAAAAACGGCAGGGCCGGCGCATTTTGCGCCGGTTCTGTTTTCACTGTTCGATGACGCTTTATCATGTTAACGAAATGAAAGGGTCGCGGGCCTGCAATTCTATCGACATTACCGATTGCATTCTGTCGGAATCTGCCATATACTGCAATAAAATTCAGCATTTCTACGCGCCGCTTGAAAAATCGGGCTGCCGCGGCGATCTGCAAGGAGGAGGCACCCATGAAGCGAAACTTTATTGCCAAGCGCTTCCAGAGCGCGGGCACCGGCCTGACGCTCGACACCGCGGCGCTGGCCAAATACAAGGACATTGTCGACCTGAGCATCGGCGACACGGACTTTACGACCGACGAGGCCATCATCAACGCGGCCTTCCGCGACGCCAAAGCGGGCTACACCCATTACGGCGACCCCAAGGGCGACCCTGAGCTCATTTCCGCGGTCTGCAAGGCGTGGGAAGAGGACTTCGACCAGAGCCTTCCGCGCGACCACGTGCTCGTGAGCGCGTCGAGTTGCCTCGGCATGTCGCTGGCAATGTTTGCAATTCTTGACCCGGGCGACGAGGTCATCGTCTTTTCCCCGTATTTCGCGCTGTATCGCGCGCAGATCGAGCTGGCGGGCGGCGTGTGTGTCGATGTGCCGACCTACGCCGAGGAGGACTATGCCATCAGCGAAGAGCGCCTGCGCGCTGCCATCACGCCGCGCACGAAGGCCATTATCTTCAATAACCCCACGAACCCCACCGGCATGGGCTACGACCTGTCCACCATGGAGATGCTTGCCCGCGTGGCGAAGGAATATGATCTTCTCATCGCGGCGGACGAAATTTACACGACCTACATCTACGAGGGCGACTTCCGCCCCATCCGCACGCTGCCCGGCATGGCCGAGCGCACCATCACGCTCAACAGCTTTTCGAAGAACTTCCTCATGACCGGCTGGCGCGTGGGCGTTATCATTGCTGAGCCGGAATTCCTCGACGTGATGAACCGTATCAACGGCTCGCTCGTCTACTCCGCGCCGTCCATCTCCCAGCGCGCGGGGATTCAGGCGCTTGAGATGCGCAAGGAAATCCGCGAGAAGTACGTGACCGCGTACCGCGACCGCATCTTCTACTCTGCCGACCGCATCGAGAAGATCCCGTATCTGAGCCTCGTGCGCCCGAAGGGCACGTTCTACCTCTTCCCCGGCGTGGAGAAGACGGGCCTCGACGATAAGCAGTTCTGCAAGGAGCTACTTGAGCGCGCGCACGTGCTCGTCAGCGCGGGCACCCCGTTCGGCAAGACCGGCGCAAACCACTTCCGCATCGCCTGCACCGTCGGCATTGACCAGCTCAAGCAGGCGTTCGACCGCATGGAGAAGCTGGAATTCTGAGAATTCCGCTTGTGTCCGTAAGACGGGCATGGTAAAATTAAAAGATAACGAAAAAGCTGCCGTTTTTCGGCAGCTTTTTTTCAAAAGGAGGGGCGCTTATGCAGGAAAAGTCGAAACCTGTGGATAACCTGCGCGCGGACGCGGAGAAGATCATCACGCGCGCCATCGCGGCGGTGCTGCCGGACGCGGCGGTCGAGCGCGCGCTGAAAGGCAAGACCTTTTTAGGAAGGGTGTACCTTGTCGCGGCGGGAAAGGCCGCGTGGCAGATGGCGCACGCCGCCCGCGCGTGTTTGCAGGATAATTTCTGCGGCGGTGTGGTCGTGACGAAGTACGGTCACGTGAAAGGTGAGATCGCGAATGTCGCGTGCTTTGAGGGCGGGCATCCCGTGCCGGACGAAAACTCCCTGCGCGGCACGGACGCCGCGCTCGCGCTGACGGAAGATTTGACCAAAAGCGACACGGTCGTCTTTCTGCTCTCGGGCGGCGGCAGCGCGCTTTTTGAAAAGCCGCTGCTTCCGCTTGCGGAATTGCAGGACGTCACGAATCAGCTCCTTGCCGCGGGCGCGGACATCGTGGAGATCAACACGATCCGCAAGCGGCTTTCCGCCGTCAAGGGCGGACGCTTCGCCCGGCACTGCGCGCCGGCGCAGGTCTTCGCTGTCGTGCTGAGCGATATTCTGGGCGACCCGCTCGACATGATCGCCTCGGGCCCCGCGTATCCCGACAGCTCAAGCTGTGCGCAGGCGCTCGATATTGCGAAAAGGTACGGCCTGCGCCTGTCGGAGCGGGCGTGGGTGCTTCTGGCGCAGGAGACGCCGAAAACGCTTACAAATGTCGAAACACAGATTACCGGCAGCGTGCGCGAGCTCTGCGCGGCGGCGTGCGAAGCGCTCGGCTACGAGCCGATGATACTCACCGATTGCCTCTGCTGTGAGGCGCGCGAGGCAGGGAGCATGCTTGCTTCCATTGCGCGCACGCATGCGCGTGACGGGAAAAACCTTGCGTTCCTCATGGGCGGCGAAACGGTCGTCCACCTGAGGGGAAAGGGCCTCGGCGGGCGCAATCAGGAGATCGCGCTGTCTGCGGCGCTCGGCATTGAGGGACTTTCGAACGCGCCCGTCTTCTCCGTCGGCTCCGACGGGACGGACGGACCGACCGACGCCGCGGGCGGCATCGCCGACGGAGAGACCGCGCAGCTGATGCGCCAAAAGGGTGTTGACGCTGTGAAGTCGCTCAATGATAACGACGCCTACCATGCGCTCGGCGCAGTCGACGGACTTCTCAAAACCGGTGCGACGGGCACGAACGTCAACGACGTCTCCGTCCTGCTGCTGCGCACGGCGGAATGAGTTTACAAAATGACGTAAACTGTGCTATACTGCCCCTTGCCCGCGCGTGTGCGGGATGAGATTTGAAACAGCGCCCAATCGGGCGGGAGGAACCTTTTATGACAGTGTTTGACAGAATTTACAACGCGGCGCTCCTGCCGCAGATCAAGACCGGCAGCGCGGACGACGCGGTGCTTGCGGCAAAAGCGCTGCTTTCCGGCGGTGTGGACGCGATGGAACTCATCTGCCGTTCGGACGACGAGGCCGCGGCCATCGCCGCGGTGCAGGAGCAGTGTCCGGATATGCTCGTAGGCGCGCAGTGCGCCACGTGGGAGGCCTGTGAAAAGGCCGCGGAGAGCGGCGCGCAGTTTTTGACCACACCCGGCTACAGCGAGAAGATCGTCGCATGGTGCGACGAGCGCGGGATTCCCGTCATCCCCGGCTGCGTGACGCCGAGCGAGATTATGGCAGCGACGGTGCAGGGCGTGCGCATCGTCAAGTTTTTCCCCGCGGAGGCGTTCGGCGGCATGAAGACGCTGGCCTCGCTCGCGGAGGTGTTTGAGGGCGTCAAGTTCCTGCCCTGCGGCGGTATCGACAACGAAAATCTTGCGGATTATGTCGAAGCGCCGTTCGTGCAGGCAGTCGGCGGCAGCTGGCTCTGCACGGCGGGCGATATCGCGGCGCGCAGCTTCGAGGTTGTCACCGAGCGCTGCAAGGCGGCGCGCGCCATCGTCCTCGGCTTTACGCTCGGCCATGTCGGCGTGAACGCGGCAAATGCGGAGGAATCGCTCGCGCTGTGCAAGACGTTCCGCGCGGCTTTTGGCTTTAACATCTGGGAGATGCCCGCATCGTTTTTCGCAAGCAGCGGCGTCGAGGTGATGAAGCACTCCGAGGTCGGTACGAACGGACATATCGCCATCCTGACGAACTCCGTCCGCCGTGCCGAAGCGGAACTGGCGAAAAAAGGTTTCGCGCTCGACCTGAGCACGGAAAAGTGCATCGGCGGCGAACCGATCGCGGTGTATTTTCAAAATGAACTCGGCGGGTTTGCTGTGCACCTTTTGAAAAAAGGTGCTTAAACTAAAGGGGGGATATTCTCTTTCCGAGGAAAGAGAATATCCCCCTT
>ENA-OOXF01002018-OOXF01002018.1-human-gut-metagenome-genome-assembly--contig:-NODE-2018-length-12088-cov-1.928447_pt1 | contig 12088 bp, 3 predicted proteins | sample MGYA00241586_ERZ501341 | MGnify/ENA primary metagenome ERZ501341 (study PRJEB25962, sample SAMEA2042985) | human gut metagenome | biome: human gut; feature: human-associated habitat; material: faeces... | reverse complement strand
GTTTCGGCATAGGTAAGTGTACTTCCTTCAATGGCATTTGAATGATACGTGCTTCTTGTAATCAAATCTTCTAAGTAATCTTTATTATTTAAAATAAATTGTAACATCTCCATCTTAATTCATCCTTTTTATTAGACTTTATTATAAAATATAATAAAAAACAAGGATGTATTTGGAAGTTTATCCAAAGTATCCTCGTTTAATGTCCCAATTTAAGGTTGGACTTCCTCATTATATATTTTAAAATATGGTCGGGGTGACAGGGATCGAACCTGCGACCTCATGGTCCCAAACCACGCGCGCTACCAACTGCGCTACACCTCGAAATAAGTACCTTTTAAAAAGTACTTATTTAATATATCACAGATTTTATTTTTTTGCAATGTTTTTTTGATATTTTATATTAAATTTTATTTATTTCCCATCTTTTCATTTTTATGTAAAGTATTTTTCTTGTTTTTTATTGCTATTAATTTCTTTTCGTGTTAAAATAATAGTATGGTTTTTCTAGAAATTCTTTTTAGAGAATTTCGCCTTACTACAATCAAAGGAGGCATTACCATGGCGAAAAAAATTAAGTGGGCAAAGTTTGTCAACAAGAATGTTCCTCAGGTATGGTTTTGTCACAATCCCAATATTGAATTGGAATTTGGGAGAGCCTACATCGTGGAAGATGAATGGAAACTCGGCAAGTATAACATAGTAAAACTTAGCGGTTTTGCTACTTACTTCTTGGCTGATGCTTTTGAGATTTCGGCCACTTAAGTTTTTCCCAAAAACCGTGTACGGTTCCTGCCTTCCGGCAGGTTTTTATTTTTTTGCAAGAGTTACTGATATTTGATATTCCTTATTGCTTCTAATAAGTTTTATGTTTACTATTTCTCCCACATTTTTTCCATATATATATGTTCTAAGTTCAGACATTTTTTCTAGCTCTATACCGTCTATTTCTAGCAATATGTCTCCCCTCTTTACTCCTACTTTTTCTGCTGGCGAATTTTTTGTTACTTCTGCTATATATATGCCTTTATCTAATTTAATATTTTGGTCAAGTTCTTGATTTATATATGGTACAATATTTTTATCATATGCAAATACCCCCAGTGAGGGCGTTATACATTCGCCTGTACTCGTTAATTTTTCTATAATTGGTTTTATTATATTTATTGGAATTGCAAAACCAATCCCTTCTGCTGATGTAATTTTTACAGAGTTTATTCCTAAGACTTCCCCATTTATATTAATTAATGGACCTCCTGGATTTATTGTTGCATCTGTTTGTATTAAATCTTCCATGTATGATGTTTTATTATCTTCTTCTATTTTAATTGTTCTGTTTAATCCACTTATTATTCCAGATGTTACGGTCCTTTGAAATTCGAAACCTATTGGGTTTCCTATTGCATAGACTTGTTCTGCAACTTTTATTTTATCTGAATCTCCTAAATCTAGATATTTCAAATTATTTACATTTATTTTTATTATGCTCAAGTCTAAATCTGTGTCTGACCATACTACACTTGCTTTATAATTTTTCCCATTTTCTAAAGTTACATAGCACGTACTATTTTTCTCTCCTGACACATGTTGATTTGTAATAATATACCCATCCTTTGAAACTATAAAGCCTGTTCCCAATCCTAGATTACTTGCACCATCTTGTAAGAAAATTGTAGTCCCTTTATTGGCAATTTTAGAGATTCCTACAACAGCATTATTTACGTTTTCTATCAATGTAGAAATATCTTTTTCTTCTGTTTTATTAGATACAGACGTCGGCTCTGCAGTGTAATCACTTGCATAATTTTTTTCTGTTGTGAAGGATATGTACACGCAATATGCTAATGCCACAAATGAAATTATTAATATTATTATTGCAATAGCTTCTAAACTTTTAATTATTTTCTGCCCTCTATATTCTCTCAAACTAATTCCTCCAATATCCATTTTTTCTTATTATTCCCATTGCGTTTCGTTTTATTCAAATCATCTTCATTTGATTTAATTTTGTTGTTTACACAATGTATTATTGCACACTTGTTATTTTGGGCTGTGTTTCATGCAATTTTGAAAATCACAATTTTTTATTACTAATAATGTCGATTTTTTTCTACGGAATTACAACTTTTTTATTGCAAAATCATCTCTACAATGGTAAAATGTGACCGTAGGTGATTTAAGTGAAAAAAAATAAAATATATAATGAAAAAACTGTTCATAGTTTTAGAGAATTAGTATCTTATTGTGCTACAAACTACGGCGATAGAACAGCTTTTACTATAAAGGACTCTAATAAGAATTTACACGATATTTCGTTTATAGAATTTGAAAATAATATTAAGGAGCTGGGGTCTGCCCTGCTTGATTTAGGGTTAGAAAATAAAAAGATTGCATTAATCTCACAAGATAGATATGAGTGGTGTTGCAGTTACTTTGCAATTTCTACATCTAATAATGTGGTAGTTCCTCTTGACCATCTGCTTCCAGAAATTGAGCTTCAAAGACTTTTGATTGAAAGTAAGGTTGATGCTATTATTTTTGATAAAAAATATACTAAATGGGTTCAAGAAATCTGCAAGCAAGAAGGCTCAGCGCTAAAATATCTTATTTGCATGGATAGCATAAATGATGAAGATAATATTCTTTCCTATTCTAAGTTAGTAGAAAAAGGCAAGAAATTAATAGAAGATAAAATGTCAAAGTATGAAAATATTAGTATTGACGTAAATGCTATGTCTATTCTAATTTATACTTCTGGTACTACAAGCAATCCTAAGGCAGTAATGCTTTCGCAGGGCAATATTTGCTCTAATTTATCTGCCATGACAACATTAATAAAATACCACCCAGATGATAGTATTTTGGTATTTTTACCATTACACCATACATTGGCATGCCTTGCAAGTTTCTTATTCTGCTATTTTATTGGTTTTAGACTTTGCTTTGCAGATAGCATCAAAGATATTGGAAAAAATTTAGTAGAATACAAAATTAGTGGTTTAGTATGCGTACCTGCTGTTTTGGAAATTATGTACAAACAAATTATGCGAGGAATAAAAAAATCTGGAAAATATATTCCTTTCAAGATATTGTCTGCAATTTCTAACTTTCTTTTGTTTTTCCACATTGATTTACGTAGAAAGTTTTTCAAAGACATTTTAGACAATCTTGGCGGAAACATGAGAACTATTATTTATGGTTCTGCATCTTCCAATAAAAAGGTTATACATTTATTTAATACTATTGGCATTGTTATGATACAGGGCTACGGATTAACAGAAACTTCTCCTGTTATCGCATGTGAAAATGACATTTATCATAGTGAGAAGGGCTCTTCTGGTTTTCCTTTATATAATGAAGAAGTTAAAATAGATAACCCTGATGAGACTGGAACAGGTGAAATTTTGGTAAAAGGTCCTAATGTTATGCTTGGATATTATAATAATCCAGATGCCAACCAGAAAGCCTTTAAAGAGGGATGGTTTTGCACTGGGGATTTAGGAAAATTTGGCAAAGATGGTTCTTTGTTTATATCTGGAAGAATAAAAGATTTAATTGTTTTAAGCAATGGGAAAAAAGTTTTCCCAGAAGAGATTGAAGCTCTTATCAACAAATTAGATTACGTTGAGGAAAGCATGGTTTATGAGCACAATGATAAAGTATGTGCAAAAATTGTATATTCTAAAGATAATCAATCATTAAAAAATCTTTCAGAAGAAGAAATACACGCTTTAATCGAGCCAGAAATAAAGACATTAAATAAATCTACCTTACCAGTTTATAAATATATTAAGGAATTTACTGTAACTGATGAACCTTTAATAAAGACTACTACACAAAAGATTAAGAGACATGAAGAGATGCGAAATTTAAAGAAATAATATAGGGTGAATTATTATGAATAGAAAATTATACGATCTAACGAATCCACAAATGAACATATGGGCTACAGAACAATATTATAATAATACTGCGGTTAATAACGTTGGTGGCACTGTGCTTTTAAAGGCAAAATTAAATTTTAATATTTTGCAAAAAGCTGTTGCCAATGTTCTGAGAAAAAATGATAATTTTCATATTCATATTACAAAAGAAAATAATGTTGTTAAACAGTATTTTGCGTTTGAAGAATATGTTCCTGCAATTGTTGAAATAAAAAACTTGCAGGAACTACATAAGGTTGAGTCTGAGCTATGCCAAGAAAGTTTTGATTTACTTTCTAGCAAGCAATTATTTGAGACCAAATTATTTAAACTTCCAAACAACCATGGCGGTGTAATTGTGGTTATGCATCACATTATATCAGATTCATGGACTTTAGGTTTGTACTGTAATGAAATAGTAAACGAATACCAATCACTGCTTGATGCTGAAAACATTGAAAGTGATAGCTCTTTATGTGGTCAATTTTCTTACAAAAGCTTTATTAAAGAAGATATTGATTATTTAAATAGTGATTCTTTTGAAAAAGATAAAAAATACTGGAATGATGTTTTCGAGACTGTTCCAGAGGTTGCTACTGTGCCTTCAACAGTAAAAAAACTAACTAACAAAATTACATGTTCTGCTGCAAGACAAGCATTTAATATTTCTAAGCAGAACTCTATTAAAATTTTAGACTATTGCAGAAAAAATAGAATTTCTGTATATAATTTTCTTATGGCTATCTATTCAATTTACATAGGTAGAGTTTCAAATCTTGCCGATTTTGTAATCGGAACTCCAATTTTAAATAGATTAAATAAAGCAAATAAACAAACTAATGGAATGTTTGTAAGTACAGTGCCTTTACGCATAAACATAGAACAAAACTCTTCTTTTATAAACTTTTCTAAGAAGATTGGAGCTTCTTGTTTTAGTATGTTAAGACACCAAAGATATCCATACCAATGTATTTTGGAAGAGTTGAGAAAAAAGGATTCTAACATTCCAAATTTATATAACATTATTTTATCTTACCAGATTACTAGTACAGTAAATGATAAGATTGATTGTGAATCTCATTGGATTTTCAACGGAAATTGTGCCGATGATATGCAAATTCACATTGTTGATTACAATGGTTCCGAAACTTTGAGTATCTTTTATGATTACAAAACTTCGAAATATGTAAAATCTGAAATAAAACAAATGCATGAACGTATTAATCATATTATTGAACAGGTTTTACAAGATGATAGCATTGATGTTGCAAACATAGAAATTATAACACCAGAAGAAAAACTTCAAATTTTAAACGAATTCAATAATACTAAAACAGATTATCCACGCAACATGTCTGTAATCGAATTATTTGAAAATCAAGTTAAGGAAACTCCAAATAAGGTAGCCGTTGTTTTTGAAGATTCAGAACTTACATATGATGAATTAAATAAAAAGGCAAATCAACTTGCAAATATTCTAATAGCAAACAAAGTTAAACAGGGCGATGTTGTCGGAATTTTCTTAGATAAGTCATTGGAGATGATTGTGTCTATTTTAGCAATATTAAAATGTGGTGCAATTTATTTACCTATTGATATACATTATCCGGATTCTAGAATTAACTACATAATTAAAAATTCTGTAGCAACTACTATTTTAACAGATACAGACACAGAAGAGTTTAATTTAAACACTATAAATGTATCACTTAGTGAAAATTTTTATAAATTAAGTAATACTTCTAATATACTACGCAAGTTTGATGCTGAAGCTCCCGCATACATTATGTATACATCTGGTTCTACTGGAACCCCTAAGGGTGTATTAATTGAAAACAGAAGCATTGTAAGGCTTGTTAAAAACACTAATTTTATAAAATTTAATAAGAATGACCGAATGTTACAAACAGGCTCGATAGTATTTGATGCTTGTACTTTTGAAATATGGGGTGCCCTTTTAAACGGACTTTCTCTATATATTATTAAGAAGGAAGATTTATTAAACGCACACACTTTAAAGAATTATATAGAAAAAAATAAAATTTCTATAATGTGGCTAACTGCCCCATTATTTAGCACGCTTTGTGAAGAAAATGCAAATATTTTTAATGGAGTAAAATATTTATTAACTGGTGGAGACGTGCTTTCTCCAAAACATATTAATAAAGTTAGAAAATATAATCCTAATTTAACAGTAATAAATGGCTATGGTCCAACAGAAAATACTACTTTTTCTTGTTGTTTCAAAATCGAAAAAAATTATGTTGATTCTGTTCCAATCGGAGGACCTATTGCAAATTCAACATGTTATGTTGTTTCTAAATCTGGAAGTCTGCAACCTGTCGGTGTCCCTGGAGAATTGTGGGTTGGTGGCGATGGAGTCGCAAAGTGCTACATAAATAACGAAGAAATGACTAAGCAAAAATTTATTGAAAATTATATGGGCAACGACAAAGTATATAAGACTGGTGATCTTGTAAAATGGCTTCCTGACGGTACAATTCAATTTATAGGAAGAATAGATAACCAGGTTAAAATTAGAGGTTTTAGAGTTGAATTAAGCGAAGTAAATAATAAAATTCTAGAATTTTCTAACGTAAAGTCTAGCTACACAACTATTTACACAAATAATAACGAAAAATTCATTTGCAGTTACATTATTCTTAAAAATGGTATTTCTACAAATGAATTAAGGAGATATTTAAAGGAAGTATTACCTATTTACATGGTTCCAACATATATTGTGCCAATGGTTAACTTTCCACTAAATGTGAATGGAAAAATAGATAAAAACTTACTTCCAACACCAACAATAACAACAAACGAAAATATCATAAGCCCTAGAAACAAAACAGATAAAACTTTGGTTTCTATTTTAAAGAAATACTTGAAATTAGAAACAGTAAATTTATCAAACTCTTTTGTAGAGCTAGGAGGAGATTCTCTTTCTGCCATAAACATTATCGCAGAAATCGAAAATAAATTACATGTTCAACTACATATAAAAGACCTTTTGAACATGGCTAGCATAATGGATATTTCTGACTATATTGCTAATACTAGAACTCAAAATACAGCTTTTGTTTTAGAGAAAGCTCCTAAAATGGATTTGTATCCACTTTCTTCTGCTCAAAGAAGAATTTACTACGCATGTAAAATGGTTGGAGACGATACTCTAGTTTATAATACACCTTGTGCACTTCTAATAAATTCTCGTTTAGACAGTAAGAGGGTTGAAGGAGCATTTAAGCAAATTATTGAAAAGCAGAGTAGCTTTAGAACTGTATTCGTATTAGATGCAGACGAAGTAAAACAAAAAATACTCGATAAAGTAGATTTTGCAATCTCGGTTTTCAATAATACATCTACAGAAAAAGATGCTATTATAAAGAATTTTTCTAAGCCTTTCGATTTAGAAAATGCACCTTTATTAAGAGTAGAATTACATTATTTAGATAACAACCAAACACTATTGCTTATCGATTCACACCATATAGTTATAGATGGCGTTTCGATGAATGTATTAATAAATGAATTTTTTGAATTATATAAAGGAAATGCATGTGAGGAAACTCCATTTGAATATATTGACTATTCAGTATGGGAAAAAGATTTTGTTAAAACAGGTGCTTACAAAAAGAGTGAAGACTATTGGATAACAAGGTTTAAAGACTACGGTTTTGAAGCATTAAACCTTCCCTATGATTATACAATTCCTGCAAACAAGACATATATTGGAAAAAAAATATTTTCTAATATACCTACTACAACTTTTGAAAGAGTTGAGGCATTCGCTAGAAAATATAAGGTTTCTAGCTACACGGTATTTCTTTCTGCATTATATATTTGCTTATATAAATATACAAAACAGTCTGATCTTGTTGTCGGTAGTCCTGTCGCAAACAGAGGAATTATTGGAACACGTAACATAATAGGAATGTTTGTAAACAATGTAGCTTTTAGAGCAAAGATTTTGCCAAACCAGAGTATTAGCACTTTTTTAAAATATGTAAATGACTGTATATTGCAAGATTTAGAAAACCAAGCATATCCATATGATGCTCTTTTAAAATCTCTGCATGTGCCAACAGACAACTCTAGGAATCCATTATTTGATATAATGTTTTCTTACCAAAATCAATCAAATGAAATCAATGTAGATGATAATGTTTCATATTTACCTGTAGAAACTAATACTTCTAAATTCAATATAACATTGGAAGTTGTTCCAAAATCTGGTCAAATAAATGTAGAATACAGAACTGATTTATTCAAAAAAGAAACTATTAACAGTTTTGTTGAGCACTATATGTTCGTTTTAGGACAAGTTCTAGAAGACTTGAGCCCTTCTGTAAGTGGCATAAACATCATAACACCTTCGGAGCAAAGGGTTTTAGACAAATTCAACGCAACCTCTGGTGAAATAGACAGAGCTCCATTATGTAAATTATTCGAGAAGCAAGTTGAAAAAACACCTAATAATATTGCTGTAATTTGTGATGATAAGACTCTTACTTATGCCGAATTGAATACTAAAGCTAACAGTCTAGCTCATTATTTAATCACTCGTGGTATAAAAAGCAACGATATTGTTGCAATTATGACAAATAGATCTTTAGAGACTATTGTTTGTATGGTTGCTATACTTAAGGCTGGGGGCGCATTTTTAAATATTGACCCTACCTACCCTGTTGATAGAACAAAATATTACATTGAAGACAGTAAGATTGAATATGTGCTTACTCAAAAATCTTTACGTGAAAAGGTTGAAGAGATAAAAAATAAGATTGAAATTGACCTTGATAATACTGAAATTTATGGAAAAAACTTTGAAAATCCAAATGTAGAAATACACGAACAAGACTTATCTTACATTATATATACATCTGGCTCTACTGGAACCCCTAAGGGCGTAATGCTTAACCAGATTGGTCTTTCTAACATGGTACAAGCCATGACAAAAGTTTTGGATTATTTAAAAGATGGACCAAAACATGCGATTGCATCTGTTACATCTACACCTTTCGACATATTTGTGTATGAAATAGTAGTTTCACTTACACATGGAATGAGAGTTGTTATGGCAAACAACGCAGAACATAGAAATCCTAAGCTTTTAGATGCATTAATACGCAAGTATAAAGTTGACGTAATGACGGTTACTCCAAGTTTAATGAAAATAAATTACGATAATCGCGAACCAGATACGGCTTTAGCACAAGTTAAAAACATGGTATTCGGTGGAGAACCTCTACCAGAAAAATTCGTAAAAGATTTACGTGCTCTATCCGATGATATTACAATATACAACATATATGGTCCTAGCGAAATAACGGTTTTATCAAACGTACAAAACCTTGATAATGAAAAAGAAATTACTGTTGGACCACCAATCTTGAACACACAAATGTATATTTTAGATAGTGACATGAAACAAGTTCCAATCGGAGTTATTGGCGAAATTTATATTGCTGGAATTCAAGTCGGCGAAGGCTACATTGGAAAGAAAGAGTTGACAGAACAACGCTTCTTAAACAATCCTTTCGGTCCTGGAAAAATATATAAATCTGGTGACATCGGTAGATGGACATTTGATGGAAAAATTCAATGTTTAGGAAGAATTGATAACCAGATAAAGCTAAGAGGTTTGCGTATTGAGCTTTCTGAAATCGAAGATGAGATTGCCAAAATGCCAGGAGTATCATCTTGTGTTGTAAATAAAATAACATTAGACAATAAAGAATGTTTATGTGCATACTATGTTTGTGACACTGATTTAACAGAACAGCAAATTAAAGAAAACTTACGTAAATTCTTGCCACAATATATGATTCCAACACATGTTGTAAAGCTTGACTCTATGCCTTACACTATAAACAGAAAAATTGATAGAAAGGCTTTACCTCTACCAAAGGTTACGCATTTAGTAGATAGCGGGCACATTGATATTTCTTCATTGAATTCAAATGAAGAAAAACTTACTCAAATTTGGAAGAGTATATTAAAAGTTGATAATATCGATGTTAATGATAATTTCTTCGATATTGGTGGAGATTCAATCTCTGCTATAAACATGCAAATTGAAGCATTAAAATATGGACTTGAATTTGAATATGCAGATATTTTTAACTATCCAACAATAAGGCAATTATCTAAAAAATTACCTAGTCCAGAAGAAAAATTTATGAGTAATTACAATTATTCAAAAATAGACAAAATTCTTCAAAACAACTGTGTTGAAAATATTAAAAATATTAGTAAATATAATGTAAAAAATATTCTTTTAATTGGTGGTACAGGTTATTTAGGCTCACATATTATTTCTACATTCTTAAAGAATGAAACTGGTATTGTTTACTGTCTAATAAGACAGAAAAATGACGAGAGTCCATTATACAGAATTAATAGAAGATTAGAATTTTACTTTGAAAAAGACTTCTTAAACAAATATTCTAATAGAATAAAAGTTATAAAAGGAGATATAACGTCAAAGAATTTAGGTTTAACAGATGAAAATTATTCTAATCTTATCAAAAATATAGACACTGTAATAAATGCGGGAGCAATCGTAAAGCACTTCGGTCAAAAAGAGAAATTTGAAAACATTAATGTACTTGGTACTAAAAATGTAATAGAATTCTGTACTAGAAATAAAAAAAGATTACTGCATATATCTACAATGAGCGTTTCTGGGTTTGGAGAAAAAGAAGAATTCTCGAATAATCCTGAAGAAGAAGGAACAAAAAAATTCAGTGAGCAGAACCTATATGTAGGCCAAAATATAAAAGGAATATATACAACAACTAAATTCAAGGCTGAAATTGCCGTACTAGAAGCAGTAAGCAATGGTTTAGATGCTCAACTTTTAAGAATTGGAAACATTACTAACAGATATTCTGATGGAAAATTCCAAATAAACATTAATGACAATGCTTTTGCAAGAAGAATAAAATCTTTTGTAGAAATTGGAGCCTTTCCAAAATACATGTTAACACATGCTATAGAACTTACGCCAGTCGATATTTGCGCAGATGCTGTATTAAAAATATTGGAACACAACAGTCCATGTAACGTATTTCATTTATACGATACAAATCTATTGCCTATAAATATTTTTTATGATACTATACTAGAAAGAGGAATAAATTTAACCCCTGTTTCTAACACACTTATGACATATATAATTAAAGGTATATTATCTGACGATTCTAAAAAATCAATCATTTCTGGAATTGTACAAGATTTAGATAAAGACAAAAAATTTACTTATATATCAAAAGTTGGATTAGACGCTACATTTACTCAAAAGTATTTAGAAGCTATTGGCTTTAATTGGTCAACTTTCAACTCAGAATATGTTAATAAATGCTTCGATTATTTTGAAAATGTTGGATTTATAGATAAAAATTTGGAGGAACACTAATGAATGAAATTTTTACACTACCACTGTTATCGCTAATAATTTCAGCGGCTTTAATTACTGGTTTGTTAGTATATGTATTAAAAATAAAAAATAAGACGTCCTTGCAGAATATTTTCTGCTTGGACCTACTTTGTGTATTTATTATATGTGTGGGAGTAATTTTACAAGCAATACTTAGTAAATTGTGTAATATTCCTGCAATCAATTTTGAAAATTATATTTATATTGGTACATGTTTTTTGCCAGTATGTATTCTATTTACTGGAAAAATCTTTAGCAACCCAAATTACAAATTAAAGAGAATCGATTTGTTTACATTAATAATTCCTATCACTTCATTAATAATTTTATGGACAAATAATTTCCATCATTTATTCTATAAAGTATATTCTACAAATATTAGTAAATGCGTTTATGGAAATTGGCTTATAATTCACAATATATATTCATACACATTATTATTAATTGGAATTATTTATATGATAAAAGCTTCTGGAAAGACCTCTGGTTTCTTTTCAAAACAATCTTTATTAATAATTGCTGGAATGAGCATTCCAATTGTGGTTAATGTACTTGGAACATTCAAAATTATACCAATGTCAGTTTTCATAACACCAATCTCATTTGCATTTGCCATGGTATTTTTTGCCGCCTGTTTGTTTCCGAGACTTGCGATCACATTTGCCGGAGGTCCGATAAATGTGATGTTGCACTGCTCACAAAGTTCTGCAAAACGGCTGTT
>ENA-OOXF01002016-OOXF01002016.1-human-gut-metagenome-genome-assembly--contig:-NODE-2016-length-12097-cov-2.880169_pt1 | contig 12097 bp, 8 predicted proteins | sample MGYA00241586_ERZ501341 | MGnify/ENA primary metagenome ERZ501341 (study PRJEB25962, sample SAMEA2042985) | human gut metagenome | biome: human gut; feature: human-associated habitat; material: faeces... | reverse complement strand
ATACGAGCGAGTAGAGCGAGTATTCAACACGCCGCGACTAAAGTCACAAATATAGCTTCTTCTACTTCATGGCGGCGTCTGTTTAAACAGATAAACGAAATTAGAAAATATATGTTGAATTTCTAGATAGATTTTGGTATACTGTTATAATATATGATGCCATAGTTCCGAATATGGATATTTCCCCGCGAATTATGGGAATCGTTTGAAAAGAAAGGAAAAGAGATATGTCTTTATTAACAGATTGGAGAGAATTTGCGTATAGCCATGATGATAGAACCAGAGAAGGACAGGAATTCTGGATTGGATATTTCAATCAGGAGAAGGCAGTATACGAACAGATTCTTGCTACACCAGAAGAACCAGTAAGTGGAACAGTTACAGAACTGGCACAGAAATATAACATGGAACTTACTTACTTTGTAGGTTTCTTAGATGGAATCAATGACAGTCTTAAGAATCCAAATCCTATCGAGGAGATGGAAGCAGATACAGTGGTATCTTTAGATTATGATAAAGAGAAGCTTTACTATAATATGGTAGCTGCTAAGGCTGACTGGTTATATGGTTTAGAGCAGTGGGATGCTCTTTTAACTCCAGAAAGACGTAAGGAGTTATATAAGGAGCAGAGAAGCTCTACAACAGTAGTTAAGCCACCTAAGATTGGACGTAATGATCCATGTCCATGCGGAAGTGGTAAGAAGTACAAAAAGTGTTGTGGCAGAAATTAATAATCACGAATGAATATGAGGCATGGCATGCCTTGTGAATGGCATCCTGTATTTACAGGGTGCTTTTCATTTAGTGAACTTATAGGCGGCAAGGAAGATTGGAGAGAATATGCAGGACAGATATGTAGCAGACGAGGCGAGAGTGAGCATCAGCAGTTTAGAAGCAGAAACGATTATGAAAAGTACGCCTGTGCAGACAGTGAAGTCAATTCTTGGCCGGATTGGAATTGAATATGAAGATGGACTGCCGAAGGAAGCATATATTTCCGCTTTGAAAGAGGAGTTTTGTTCCGAGCCGAAATGGGTTCTCCTTATGTTGCCAAAAGTAATGTTAGATTTTTTAACAGAAGTCTGGGAGAATTCTGTCATTGCGATGACAGAGGAACGCTGGAATTATATTGAGTATTTAAAAATTTTTGGATTCTTAGCTTACCAGATGGGCAATCCGGTCACAGATGAGCCGAACCGTCTTATTGTTGTGGAAGAGATGAAGGATAATTTTTATTTTCTGTTAAAGAGTAGGAAGAACAGAAAGCTTCTCTCGGTATATGATGAGTGGGAAAAGATAATTACCGGCTTCATGTATTATTATGGATTTATAGAGACAAGAACGCTGTATTCCCTGTTTTTAAAAGTATCTAAGAAGGTCATTTCTTATGAGGATTTTCTTCTCTTTATTAAGTGCCGCACTTCTTTGTGGCCGTTTGGAGCGATTTTAAAAGATACTTTCGAAAAGAATGAATATTTTCAATATCTGAATGTGGAGAATCCAGATATGCTGCTTGAATATGTCAGACAGCATGAGAATCTTCCTTATAAGCCGATAAAACTTGAAGATCTGATTTATATCAGTGATGCGGCAGGGATTGATAATCGGTGGCGAGGAGTCAGTGAGCTTGGGAATCTTTTCATTGATAAGATGGGATTGAATTATTATCGGGCAACGGTTTTAGTAAGAACATTGCTTATTATGATAAAGAATGGCAGTTCTTATGAAAAGCTGCAGGAAAAGGTAAGTATTCTGTCCTTTGAGAACGCACAGATAAGAGAGGAAGTACAGCAGGCAGTAAGACAGATTTTTGAGAATGTTCCGGTATTTGAGTATAAAGGATATTCGAGGGCAGAATATAAGCGTTTATCTTATCAAAAACAATTGAAAAAAAGAAAAAATTTGTTTACAATTATAGATGGTGGAAAAGAATAGAAGAATTCGTACAGTAGTTCGAGATTTTTTACTACCAGTCATGTCTGTGAACATACTGGGAAAACTGCCCAAAAGGTGTGATAATAACTGGTATGATAAGGGCAGGGAGTTCTGGTTTTCATAAACCGGGATATTTTACTATAGCATACTGGAAAGTAATGTAATCAAGACAATTCAGCAGATTGTCTGCAGTATTTTCTGGAATTGCGAGTATAAATAATAACTATAATAACTATAATAAGGAAAGGAAATAGGGGATTTGAGTAAAAAGAATAATGTTTATGTAATCGGTCATAAGAACCCAGATACAGATAGTATCTGTTCTGCGATTTCTTATGCATATCTTAAGAATGAATTAAGTCAGAAACAGGAAGAGGGAGCAAAGTATATCCCAACAAGAGCAGGGCATATTAATGAAGAGACACAGTATGTATTAAAGTATTTTGAGCAGGAAGCACCATTATATGTGAATGATATCCGCCCACAGGTTACAGATATTGAGATTCGTAAAACAGCAGGTATCGAAGCTGGATTATCTCTGAAAAAGGCATGGGATATTATGAGAGGCGCACGTATCGTTTCTCTTCCTATTCTTGAGGATGAAAAGCTTGCCGGAATCATTACAGTCAGTGATATTGCTTATTCAGACATGGATGTATATGACAACATGATTTTATCCAAAGCTGGTACAAGCTATAAAAATATTGTAGAGACAATTGATGGTGAGATGATTGTTGGTGATTTAGATGGTGAATTTGAAGAAGGACATGTTTTAATCGCTGCTGCAAACCCAGATATGATGGAGGGATATATTGAGCCACAGGATATGGTTATTCTTGGTAACCGTTATGAGTCCCAGCTTTGTGCGATTGAGATGGATGCACAGTGTATCGTTGTATGTATGGGTGCTACTGTTTCTAAAACTATCCGCAAGATGGCAAAGGAACATGGATGTCGTATCATCGTAAGTCCATATGATACTTACACAGTAGCAAGACTCATTAACCACAGTATGCCAGTTCGTTATTTCATGACAACAGATAACCTGATTACTTTCCATACAACAGATTATGTGGATGATATTCAAGAGATTATGGCAAAGAGAAGATTCCGTGATTTCCCTATCACAGATAATCAGGGTAACTATGTAGGAATGATTTCCAGACGTAATTTATTAGATTTAGAGAGAAAGAAACTCATCCTTGTAGACCATAACGAAAAGGCACAGGCAGTAGACGGATTTGAGGAAGCAGAAATTTTAGAGATTATCGACCATCATCGTCTTGGAAATATTGAGACAAACTCTCCAGTATATTTCAGAAACCAGCCAGTAGGATGTACCGCAACAATCATCACACAGATGTATATGGAGAATGATGTCACAATTCCAGAAAAGATTGCCGGTCTTTTATGTTCTGCCATTCTTTCTGATACATTAATGTTCCGTTCTCCAACATGTACAGCACTTGACCATCTTGTTGCAGAAAAACTTGCATCTATCGCACATATCGACATTGAGCAGTATGCAAGAGATATGTTTGATGCCGGAAGTAATTTAAGAGAAAAATCTGCAAAAGAAATCTTCTATCAGGATTTCAAGAAGTTCAATGATTCTAACATTAACTTTGGTGTAGGTCAGATCAGTTCCATGAATAAGGAAGAACTTTCTGCATGTAAAGGAAAACTTCTCCCTTACATGGAAGAGGTTCGTACTTCCTACGGTCTTGATATGGTATTCTTTATGATGACAGATATCATTAATGAATCTACAGAATTATTAATGGTAGGAGAGATGTGCAAAGAAGTTATTGAGAACGCATTTGAGACAACTGTAGAAGACAGCTCCGCAGAACTTCCAGGAGTGGTATCCAGAAAGAAACAGTTAATTCCTGCAATTCTTGGACAGTTATCATAAATAGAAGAAGCCTTTTTCAAATACATTTCAGGGAAAAAACAGTAAAACTTTGAAGAGAATGAAGTATGCGTTTTGAGAATTTTCTTGTAGTTGTTTTCATGAGAAGATTTTGGGAATTCATAGACGATAAGAAGAGAATTTTTTATTTCAAATGAAAGAATGTTGTTATCTTAATACGAATATCAATAATTTCTTGAAAATTGAACAAAAAATTCCCCTACAAAGGCATGAAATTTTTAGAGAAGTATTGTATTATAATTAAAGTAATCCCCTAAGTTAAAGGTTAGTATTATACGGAGAATGTCCACAATGAGTTTTGCCCCTCATTGTGGGCATTTTCTTTTGTGTAAAAGATTTTCCTGGGAACATTGGAAAGAAATAAAAAGAAATCAGAAAAAGCTGTATACAGGGAGAAAACAGTAGACAGGAAAGAAAAGATAAGTAGGAAAATTACGACAGCATTTCATTCAAAAGAAATAAATATGAAAAACGTAATTTATTATAGCGTAAATAATAAAAGAATTTTTATGAAATAAGAAAGAATGACAAAAAAGTATTAGAGAGCATCCAAAAAGAAGGAGGACTGTATTATGTTGTCCTATCAGAAAGGTGTCGTAAAAACTTCGGTGCGGCATCTGGTAGAATTTTTATTTCGAGGTGGCGATATTACGACGGGATCCTCGGTAAGTGCCAGCCCGGAGGCAATGCTTGAGGGTAGCAGGCTGCACCGAAAGATACAACGGGGGCAGAAAGCGACTTATCAGAGCGAAGTTCCTCTGAAAATGGAATGGCAGGAAGAAGGGTATGATTTAGTTTTAGAAGGACGAGCCGATGGAATTGACAAAACAGAGGTTAATAAGGATAGGCTTAGTGATGTTGATGGGATGAATCAGACCGAGAGTGATGAGGAGAAACTTCAGCATGTCATTGGGATGAATCAGATAGAGAGTAATGAAGAAAAACTTACCTATGTTGATGAAATTAAATGTGTATATCGCGATGTGGAAGAGATAGAGGAAGCAGACATTTTACATTTGGCACAGGCAAAGTGTTATGCGTACATGTATGGAGTGAAGCAGGATTTAGAGAAGATAGGGGTACAAATTACATATTGTCATTTAGAAACTGAGCAGATAAAGAGAATTTTTTATTGTTATACTATGGGAGAGTTATCTTTGTGGTTTGCGGAAGTATTGGATGCTTACCGGATGTGGGCAGCGTATTATGTAGAGGCAAGGGAAAAGAGAAATGCAAGCATTCAGGCATTGCAGTTTCCTTTTTCTTTTCGGCCGGGACAAAAGAAAATGACAGCGATTGCCTACCAGGCGATGGAGAATAAAAAGCACATCTTCCTGCAAGCTCCGACAGGAGTTGGAAAAACGATTTCTACGCTTTATCCTGCCCTAAAAGAACTTGGAGCAGAAAAAGCAGAAAATATTTTTTATCTCACGGCAAAGACGATTACAAGGACAGTGGCGGAGGATACGATAAAGCTGCTAAAAAAGCAGGGATTATTTCTCTCAGCAGTAACGATTACGGCAAAGGAAAAAATTTGTATTCAGGAAGAGATGCAGTGTAATCCGGAAAGTTGTGAGAGAGCAAAAGGACATTTTGACCGGATTAACGAGGCACTGTATGCACTGCTTACTGCAGAGTGCGAGATCAGCCGGGAGAATATTCTTTTATTTGCTGAAAAATATAAGGTTTGTCCATATGAACTGTCTTTTGAGGCAGCGGTGTGGGCGGACTGTATTATTTGTGATTATAATTATGTATTTGACCCGCATGTAAATAGAAAGAGTCTTATAGAAGGAAGTCTGCGGCAGAATATTTATCTTATTGATGAAGCCCATAACTTGCTTGACCGGGCGAGAGAGATGTATAGCGCAGACATTGCAAAGAGTGACTTTAAAGTACCGAAAAAATATTTTAAGGACAGGAACCGATTTTTATTTAAAAAGCTAGGTAATTGTGTTATGGCACTCAGAAAGTTAGAAAAGCAGGCACAAGATGGGACCCGTTTCAGATTACATGAGAATGTGGATGCGATGTATTTTCCTATTTTTCATCTGATTGGGCCCTTAGAAGAATATCTTGCTGACCACGATAATTTTTCGGAGCGCGAGGAGATTGTTGAATTTTATTTTAAGCTTACGCATTTCTATATGATGTTAGACAGTATGGACAGCGGTTATGAGATTTATAGTGAGAAGCGGGGACGAGACTTTTTATTACGGCTTTTTTGTGTGAATCCGTCTGATAAGCTGGAGGAATATATTGAAAATAGCCGTTCAAGTATTTTTTTCTCGGCAACACTTTTGCCAGTGCAGTATTACAGGCAGCTTCTCGGCGGTAACCGCTTTGAGGCATACCAGATAGCTTCGCCATTTGCGAAAGAGAATCGGCTTCTTGCCATCACGGAAGATGTAACGAGTCGCTATACGAGACGAGGCGAGTGGGAATACGGAAAAATGATTCGTTATCTGGAACTTTGTTTAGAAAAAAAGGCGGGGAACTATATGATATTTTTTCCTTCCTATGAAATGCTTACCAGCGTGTATGGGATGGCAGAACAAAGCAATCTTGCGCTGGTTTCGGAAATTATTGTGCAGGAACCTTCGATGGAAGAAAGAAGCAGGGAAGCTTTCCTTGAAAAGTTTCGGGAACAGTCAGGAAAGCCGCTTATCGGTTTTTGTGTTCTTGGCAGTATTTTTTCAGAGGGTATTGATCTTACAGGAAACAGTCTTATCGGCGTGCTGATTGTGGGAACTGGCCTGCCGCAAATCTGTAATGAGAGAGAAGTCATACGGGCATACTTTGACAGACAGCAAAAAAAAGGATATGATTATGCGTATCGGTATCCGGGAATGAACAAAGTGCTGCAGGCTGCTGGAAGAGTGATTCGGACAGCAGAAGATGTGGGAACGATTCTTTTAATGGATGAACGTTTTTTAGAAAGGGATAATCAAAGCCTGTTGCCGGAAGAATGGGAGAGCTATTATGCGGTGAACCGGAATAACTGCGGACAGGTTTTGGAGAATTTCTGGAATGGCTTAGATAATGATAAAGTGGAAGAAGCGGAATCCTGACTTGATTCTTGCATTTGCAACAGGATATGATAATATGTAATTATTCAGAAATATGTTGAATGTACTCTCGGAGTCTTTCCTGCACTTGCTTTTATGGCTGATTTCCCGCCAGCCGCACCCGAATTTCATCAACGTACGCATCGCGTATGCCTCAAAAATTTGGGCACAACTGACAAAAAATCTTCTCATAAAAGCAAGCACAAAAAGATTCTGAGAGTACATTTGATGAAAAAGGAGGAATAAACTATGTGGAAATATATTGTCACACCAATTATCGGGGCAATTATTGGTTATGTGACAAACTGGATTGCGGTAAAGATGTTATTTCGCCCGAGAAAGGAAGTCAGGGTATTTGGAAAGAGACTTCCCTTTACACCAGGCGTAATTCCAAGAGGACAGGCAAGGCTGGCAAAAGCCGTTGGTAATGTCGTGGAAACACAGCTTTTAACACCAGAGTATATGGGAGAGAAGCTTCTTTCTGAAGAGTCAGAAAAAGAGTTTAAAAGTCATATACAGGCATGGGTAGAAGAACAAAAACAATCTGAAGATACACTTCATTCTGCGGCAGTAAAGATTGTGGAAGAAGAGAAAGTGGATGATTTTGCTGCATCGGTTGAAGAAGATTTAACAGACTTCCTTTCAGAAAAAGTTATTGCGATGGAGCCGGGTAAGCTGATCGTAGATAAGGTAGTACAGGAGGCACAGAGAAAGCTTGCGGATTCCATGTTTGGGATGATGCTTGGCGGTTCTTTTATTGAGAAAATCGCCGGACAGATTCAGGAAGGGATTGATGCCTACATAGCAGAGAATGCCAGAGGCTATATCGAAAAAGAGGTAGTGGCAGCATCCGAAGAATTACAGGCAAAGCCAATACCGGAAGTAACAGGATTCTTTGAAGAAAAGGGAATTTATGACCCGGAATTTCTCTGGAGGCTTTATAAGAGAATCATAGAAGAAAAACTGCCGGCATTACTTTCCTCCTTAAAGCTTTCAGCTGTAGTTGAGGAGCGGATCAATGAAAGTAGAAGAAGTTGAGGAACTGGTACTTTCTATTATGAGTAAGGAACTTGGTGCGATTGTAAATCTTGGAGCGGTGATTGGCCTTATATTAGGGCTTGTGAATGTGCTTATTTTTATGATTTGATATAGAGCATGTTTGAAAAGTAATTTTTGGCAGAAATATTTTTAACAAGTATATAGATACAGTGATGTAAGGAGGTACATGTTATGAACGAAAAAATCAAAAAGTTAAAGGAAATTATTGATGGAACAGATAACCTGGTATTTTTTGGAGGTGCCGGTGTTTCTACAGAGAGCGGTATTCCAGATTTTCGAAGCACAGATGGACTATACAGCCAGAAATATGATTTTCCGCCGGAAACCATCGTCAGCCACACCTTTTTCATGAAACGAAATAAGGACTTTTTTGATTTTTATAAAGATAAGATGATGGCACTCGATGCCAAGCCGAATGCAGCACATTATAAGCTTGCAGAGTGGGAGGCACAGGGAAAATGTCGTGCGGTTGTGACGCAGAATATTGACGGGCTTCACCAGATGGCAGGAAGTAAGAATGTATTAGAGCTCCACGGAAGTATTCACAGAAATTACTGTATGCGGTGCGGCAAATTTTTTGATGCTGCTTATGTAAAAAACAGCGAGGGTGCACCAAAATGCGACGAGTGCGGCGGACTGATTAAGCCGGATGTTGTTTTATATGAAGAAGGGCTTGATGAAAATGTCATTTCCAAGACCATTCACTATATTAGTCAGGCAGATGTTCTTATTATTGGAGGAACTTCTTTAGTTGTGTACCCAGCAGCGGGACTCATTGATTATTTTAAGGGAAGCCACCTCATTTTAATTAATAAGTCAGCGACACAGAGAGATTCACAGGCAGATTTAGTCATTAACGATAAAATAGGAGAAGTATTTGGACAGTTGTAAAGATGAATGATTTTTTTAACACATTAGGAATAGAAGCGACAAAAGAAGAAAAGAAAATTAAAAAAGCATATCGGGCGAGGCTTCATGCGGTGAATCCGGAAGATGACCCGGACGGATTTAAGCGTCTGAGGGAAGCTTATGAGGAAGCGTTAAAATACGCCAGACAAAAGGAAGAAGAGCCAGAAAATCTTTCTCCGGCAGAGGAATTTATTTCCCGGTGCGAACAGCTTTACAAAGATTTTTATCGGAGAATTGACGAGCAGGAGTGGGAAAAGCTTTTTTCAGAAGATATCTGTATCAGCTTAGAAAGCGGCGAGGAAGTACGCCAGAGATTTCTTGTATTTTTAATGGAGAATTTCCGTCTGCCATCACCAGTATGGAAAAAGATTGATCAGACATTTTCTATTACAGGGAATCGAAAGGAACTCCTAGAACTGTTTCCAGAGCCTTACGTTGACTTTTTGCAGCAGGTTGTCCGCTATAATGGTGCGTTAAATTATGAATTATTTGAGGGTGATGTTAGTGAGGACGTCGATGATTATATCGAACATTACCATAAGCTTCGCCAGTATGCAGATCTTGGTATGCGGAAAGAAGCGTGGGAAGAATATCATTTTATAGAAGCAAATTATGATATTTGCCATCCTTATATTTTATTAGAAAAGGCAAGGCTTCTTTACAGTGATGAAGAGAGGAAAAAGCAGGAAGAGGGCGGTGAGATTTTCCGTTCTCTTGCAAAGAAGTATCCACAGGAAGAACGGATTGTATGCTGCTATGGACGATATTGTCAGGAAAAAGATACATGGGATGGAACGATTGCATTGTACGATGCGGTATTAGAAGCACATCCGGAATCATTTCTTGCAAGAACCGGAAAGATGGAATCAATACTTCACGAGGGACGCTACCGAGAGGCAAGAGAGTCTATTCTTGATTTGTTAGAAGAAAGCCCGGTAGATGAACGGCTTGTGGCAGATCTTAACAAGGCAAATGTGTATGTGATAGCGGAATTGGAGCCAAAATATAAAGATAGTCTTTTAGATCAGGATGGTCTTATGGAACTTGCATGGTGCTATTATCAGAATTCCAGATTTGAAGATGGCATTGCGCTGATGGATGGCTTTGTTCCAGATGAGGAGCATTATCTTGACTACCACAACTTAAAGGGCAGAATTTTCTTAACGGTTAATAAGGATGCAGAAGCGTTAGAACATCTTGTCCCGTGGCTTCACGCAATACAAAAGCTTCGTCCAGATGGAACAAAGAAAACGACCAGACAGATGGCACGCCTTGGCTATGCATATTATACGATTGCCTCTGCAAAGGCAGATTTGATTCTTGATGGACAGGAAGGCAGTCTTTTAGAAGTAATGGATTACATAGAAAAAGCGGTGGAAGCGGAGCAGGATTTTTCACAAAAAGTAAGTTATTACCATACAGCGGCGGATATCTGGCGCAGAAAAAAGGAATATGCAAAAATGTTTGATATCTGCGATAAAATTATTGCGCTTGACCCACAGTATTATCCTGCATATCTGCTTCGTCAGGAAGCCTGTCTGTATCTTGGAAGGTACCAGGAAGTAATCAATGATTATCAGAGAGCGACAGCTCTGTATCCATACCATGCAAGACCATACTGTACGTTGATTCGTATGTATCTGTCATTTGGCGAACAGGACAGAGTGAAAGATATCCTTCAACTGGCAAAAGAAAATGGAGCAAACAGTGATGAACTTGAACTACTTCGGGCAAGATATATTGCAATAAGAGCAAAGAGCCGAAAAGATTTAGAAAAGGCACTTTCCATTCTTGAAAAATTAGAAAAGAAAGGCTGGTCTTTACAATCGGAGATGGACGAAGAGGAATGGGCAGAGATTGTTTATCGAAAAGCGCAGATTTTAACAAGATTACAGGAGGAAACACGGTGATTATTGGAATTGATTTAGGAACAACAAATTCTCTTGTGGCGTATTATACAGAACATGGACCTGAAATTATTCCAAATCGATTAGGAGAAAGACTGACTCCATCAGTAGTCAGCATAGATGAAAATGATCAGGTTTATGTAGGAAAAACAGCGTTAGAGAGAATGGCGGTTTATCCAGACCAGACCGCAAATTTATTTAAGAGAAGTATGGGAAGCCGGAAGGAATTTAAGTTAGGAAATAAAATTTTTACAGCAACCGACCTTTCAGCAATGGTGCTTCGTTCTTTAAAAGAAGATGCGGAAGTGTATCTTGGAGAGGAAGTAACAGAGGCAGTTATCAGTGTTCCGGCATATTTTAATGAGGTAAAACGAAAAGCGGTAAAGCAGGCAGGAGAGTTGGCAGGACTGAAAGTCGAGCGAATTATCAGTGAGCCGACAGCGGCAGCGATTGCTTATGGCCTTTATCAGAAAAATGATAATACCCGCTTTCTTGTTTTTGACCTTGGCGGCGGCACTTTTGACGTGTCCATCCTTGAGCTGTTTGACGATATTCTTGAGGTAAGGGCTGTTGCAGGAGATAATTATCTTGGTGGCGAGGACTTTACAAATCTGATTGTTGAGGAATTTTATAAAGAACACGGACTTACAGAAGAAAGTCTTTCACTAAAAGAGAAGTCTTATTATCGTAATCAGGCAGAAAAAAGCAAATATAAGTCTGACACGCTTTTTAGTAAGCTTCTTTTCACAGCGTTTCAGAGCAATATACAACACTATCGCCGCCGCAAGGAAAAATGGTCCAAGACAAAGCATTCGTATGTTACTGCGTTTTATGTATGAGATAAACACAGTTGCAGTGCAACAGCAGCACACGATCATGCTTGTGACCGCAAAAAATCGGCCGGTTTTCTTCACAAACATTTTTATCTCCTTATTAGGATGTATCCTCATAATATATTTTTTTACATGAGTTCGCCCTGTTTTTTTATTTTGTTCTATATTTCTACATTTGAATTATATCATCAACGGAAATAAGTTTCAATTATTTTAACAACTGAAATTGAAGGAACTTTTTAAAGTTTTTTTAGTGAATAAAACAAAATAATCGCCGCTCTGTTGCAAAAAACAAAGCAGCGAGTATTAGTATAAGACTATTACTTTGTACCGAAGATCCTGTCACCTGCGTCGCCAAGACCAGGAACGATATAAGCGTCCTCGTTGAGCTTTTCATCAAGGTTGCCTACATAAATGTCGATATCAGGGTGAGCCGTTCTCAGAGCGTCAAGA
>ENA-OOXF01002013-OOXF01002013.1-human-gut-metagenome-genome-assembly--contig:-NODE-2013-length-12108-cov-4.812910_pt1 | contig 12108 bp, 8 predicted proteins | sample MGYA00241586_ERZ501341 | MGnify/ENA primary metagenome ERZ501341 (study PRJEB25962, sample SAMEA2042985) | human gut metagenome | biome: human gut; feature: human-associated habitat; material: faeces... | reverse complement strand
TGCATCGAGGCGTTGATTTATCGATACCATGATGCCGAGGCTCATGCAGGTGGCGATGACATTGTTTATCGGCACATTCATGAGGCTGGCCAAGTCGTTGGCCGTTACAAATTCGGTAAGTTTCAGTATACGGCTTTCTTCCATCTCGCGTTCGGCAGCTTCTTGTGCCTTGTTCGAGAAAGCCTCCCTTTTTTCTTTACGCCATTTTGCGCTTTTTTTCTGGCTTTTTGACGTGAGACGGGCAAGAGTTTCCTTGATTTGTTTTTGCACGTCTTCTTCATTGACTTCGGCCTTGACGGGCTTTTTCAATTTCGGGGGTTGTTTGCCGCTGTTGTGGCGATCGCTGCTATACGAGTTGTCGACGCTGTGTTCGATGTCGATACGTTCCTTTTTGATACGTTTCCGTTTTTTACGCTCGCCGTCGCTTTCTGTATTTGTATTTTCGTTTTGAGATGTAACCGGACGTTTGGTATCGGAACGTTGTTTTTCTTTGGCTTCCCGTTCTTTGCGTTTTTCTTCTTTGCTTTTTTTCTTGGGACGGGTTTGCTGGTTGATGGCCGATAAATCGATTTTACCGACGACGTTGATACCCGGTGTTTTGACCGTATTCAATTTGAATATTTCTTCGTTTCTGGGGGTAACGATTTCGGCCTCTTCTTTTTCTTCGCTCTTTTCCTCATCAGCGTTTTCGGGAATCATTTCTTTTTCATTCTCGATATTTCGTGTCGGTTTTCGGATGTGCGGGACGGAACTGTTGCAATTCGTCGCGCAGGGACTCCCGGATCATCTTCGAAAGTTGATCGGCAGTCATGCCATTCAGATAGATTTCCTTTGCCATGGTTTATTCGATTTAACGTCGCAAAGAAAATCATTTATCGAGGCTGTCTAAAATAAGTAATTGTGTTACAAAATAATGCTGCCTTCTGCCACGAACGGACATAGTCGGACAGTCTATGGAATTTTAGGAATGAATTGCATCGGTCTACCTCTGTTTTCCGTTTTGACCGCAGTGTGTAAAGTGATTGTTTCGATGAATAAAAGAAGACGGTTTTTGATAAGAACCGTCCTCCGAAACAAAGCTGTTTTTGTGAGTTTTATTTTAATTTTTCCAATGCTTCACGGACTGCGTCTGCCGAATAGCACCGTTCTCCATTCGAAAATGCGCGTGCGGTGCATCCTTCCAGCCAGCCGTTCGCAATCCACCGGTCGAGTGTCGGGCGTGTAATTCCCAGAGCTTCGGCCAAATCCTTTTTACAGAACAATCGATTGCCCGAATACGACGAGAGAAACATTTCGTTTCGATGTGCCGCCAACCAATGATCAAAATGACGAATAGCCCTTGCTGCATTTCTGATCGTCGGTTCGTAATTCTCGTATGCCCACACATGTAGACTTGTCGGGTCTAAGTCTGCAAACTCCGGCCGGGTGCGCAATGTCTCGACCAACGTGTCGAAGCATGCCAGTTCGGAGGCTTTGATCTCTATTTTGCGACGACGGGACATAGTTGATATTTTTTTGGCGGGGGGGGGTACAAGATCGTAATATGCATATTTTTAGATGTTTATAATATACAAGCGTGTAAAAAGCGTGTAAAAAGCGTGTAAAAAGCGTGTAAAATTAAACAATGAACCAATCAGAGTTCGGGCCTTGTGATTCGTTTCTTATCTTGCCTTGTCTTTTCAACTTAGCTAAAAGATTCGTAATTTTATCTTTTTTCTGTCTGTCGTCGAGCAGGTTGGAAAGAAGGTTCCACAGCAGTTTGTCGATCTCCCTGCGTGATAATGATTTGTGATCCCGCAATGCCGTCAGCAGAAACTCTTCGCAACGTTTATTTCCGAGCCCCTTATGTTCCGAATATTCGATCTTCTGCCCGACTTTTTGGGCGATATGTTTTGCAATATATATTTTGGGTTTACGACCCTCGATTAGGCGTTTGCTTCTCAATCGGGCGATCTCTTCATCGGATAACGGTTTCCCCAGTTGTACACGGTTCAGCAGCTCGATGTCGAGCAGGTTCAAATCCGCATTTCCCGCCAGAATATTGGCGTAGTTCATATCGAGAATTTTGCCCGTTATGGTAACTTCTACCCGATTGTCGGCCAAATTGTAATCCGGCAGGGGAAATAGTCTCTGTCTTTGGTAATTGTACATCTTGCGGATGCCGCTGCCGATCGTATCGACCATCTTGAGTCCCACCATAGCCGTTACCAGAAATTGATTTCGGTATCGCTCCTCCGGAGCATCGCTGACGAGTACCCGTTCGATATTGCCGGGAATAAACGAACCCTTGTTCGAGAAGACCAGTTTGTCGTCGTATTCCACTACGTTGATCTGACCGCCGAGCGTATAATCCTGATGGGCGATTGCATTGTTCAATGCCTCGCGGATGACATACGGTTCATACGTGTCGATCTCTTCGGGGAAGAGCGTCTTGTACTCCGGATTTATGTAACGGTATTTCAGATTGCGGATTTTGTCGTATATTTTGTCAACCGCCAGAATGAACGGGCAGGAGGCGATCATGTAATCGCGCTCGACATTATCCGGTCCGCGCAGAATCCATTTGATTTTGGCGACTGCCGGAGAGATCAGGTGCTCACTCTCCTCTCTGCCGAGCAACACGATGGCTGTATTGGTAATCTTTCCCCGAATCGTAATCTTTGCCTTGTTCAGAAAAGTCGTGTCATCCCATGACGCAATCTCGTCAGCTTTGTCCTTGCGGGCATTCGTGTACAACTCCCTTGCTTTGACGATGGCTGCCGGATCCAAATCCTCCAATGAGGCATTTTCGATTATTTCCGCACTCCAATCTTTCAATTTGGCTTGATTTCTTATTCTTTCGATTTTGTCCATACTCAATGCTTGCAAGGATTCTCCGTCACGACCATAATAATGGCCTTGATAGTCTATGGGAATACCTTGCGGGGCAGGTGGTATTTCGAACATCACAACTCTTTTGCCGTTCCTGTACCGCAATTCATGTATCTCGACGAACGTATGCCGACCCGTAGTCTGATCGGCAATCTTTTTCTTCATTGCGTCGAGCGCCGGACGGCTGTTCTTGTACTGGCTGCCGACAACCTCGTGCGTATGGTTCTCCACACCGAAAACCAGCCAAGCGCAAGGCCTGCCCTTCAAATTTGCTTCGTTGCTCAATGCCGAAAAGTATTGTCCCAAATCCCGATCGTCGAAATTGCGTTCGGCCCTCTTGAACTCCACCACTTCCGTTTCCGCAGGCAGAATCAGTAATGAATCGAGTATATTTGTCAGTTCCTCAACCGTCATATATTTCTATTTTCTGTAAAGTTACAATTTATTCGCAAATAAAGAGGAGTTAAAATGCTTCTTCTAAAAGCTCATTCGAGATTTTGTTATCGTCGTAAATTTTACGGTGGTAACATTTCGAACTATCTGCCGCTGAAATACGGATGATTCATCAACTCCATTGCGGTCTGCTCTTCCGTAATCTTGATGTATTTCATAAACTCCTTTTCGGTCTTGTGGCCCGTGATTTTCATGATGGCGATGGTCGGAATGCCCGCCAGATACATATTCGTCGCACCGCTGCGGCGTGCCGTATGAGTCTTTACCAAATCGCACTTCTCTACCAAGTGCGTCTTCCTTTCCCCGTTTTCGACGTATGATACCTCGATTTTTTCCGTGATACCCGCTTCCCGAGTAATCTCTTTGATGAACTTGTTTACTTTCTGTTCGTAGGATTTCGGCAAACGGTTTTCGTACTTGTCCAGTATCGCCTGCAATTCGGGTCGGACGGGAATAATGACGTGGTTGCCGGTTTTCTGCTGTTTCAAGTCTATAACCAGCTGCCCGCTCTCCAGCGTGCGTATGTTACCCTCGTTGATCGTAGAGTAATCACTGAATCGTTGTGCCGTGTAGCAGCCGACCAAAAAGACATCGCGGGCAATATCTTTGTGCTTATTGTCGGATAAGTCGAGGTTGGCAATAGCACGTATTTCCGATTCGGTCAGATAGATATTCTCGACATCGGCGGTCAGTACGCGGAATTTGCGGCTTTCGATTAGACCATTGTCGTGCAGTCCCTCTTCGCGCGCTGCCCGCATGATGATCTTCAGCTCCTTGACGTGGCGGCCGATGGTATTGATCGAATAATCTTTCGCCGTGAACCATGCCACAAAATCGTCGTAGAATTTCAGATCGATATCGCCGAAATCGAATCTCTTTCGCTTTGCTTTGCAGAACTCGTCGAATTGAATGATAAACCCTTTGTAGTTCTTGATTGTCGATGCCCCGTAGCGCAGTTTGTGGATGTTCAGTCGGGTGCCGTCCTCCATCTCGTGCGTGAAGCGGGCGATGTAGTCGCCGAGCGATTCGCGGCTGCGGACATGGCGGCCGGTGGTGAGGCTGCGCGGGTGGTGGAAACTGTAGATGATCTTCTCCAGCCGCGTCTTCGTCATTGCGTGTTCGGGATCCTTGGCAATCTCTCCGAGGATGTGGCTGCGCAGTTCGGAGAGATTCTTGGTCAGCTCGCGCCCCTGCTGCTCGGTGAAGTCGTCGGTAAAGGTGAAACGGCTCTTGACTGTCTGCCGTTTGTTGTCCCAGGCGTCCGTCAGCACCATATATTGGCAGTCGGCGTAGAACTGGTTACCACGGCCAACTGTGAAGAGAATTTGGATTTTGACCAGTTTGTTTTTCTGGGTCGAGCGGATGCGGTAGCAGAAGGATGCCATAGGTCAGGAGGTTTTGTCTATTGCAAATGTAATCATTTTTGTCATACATTTGTCATACATAGGCCGAATTTTCGAAAACTTCCAGACCTCGCAGTTGATGAAAAATGGATGTAAAATATTGATATGTAGATAAGATAAAATTAAAATCGGTAAAATTCGATTCAAATTTATGGCGTTCGCTTCAGACCTCACAGAAACCGCGTTGCAGATAGCTGCAATGCGGTTTTCGTTTGGTATAAATATAATATGTATTTTTTTCGAGGAATGGTTGCCGGTCGTTTTCGATTAGCCGGTTATGAGGTTATGGATGAAAATTATGATTTCCCATTGATTCCTCCGTATCCATTCTACTACTCTCTCTTTGTTGCAGTTTATTTTTTACCGGGCAGCATAGGCTGAGCAGGACCGTTTTGTCGGTTAGTCCCATATGCAGCGATCCGACTTTCATACAAGGATATATGATTTTCAGACGGTTATTTTGCGGTTGTATGCACCGGTATTCGGAGGAAACAGCTATGAAAACGACAAATTTTTGTCGTTTTTGTGTATATTCTTTATACATTTGGAACCGATTTTAGACACAATTATTTCGATTGTGACAAAAAAGTGACTATTTGTACGAAATTTGTGTTCTTCAGACGTATTAAAGTGTTGAAAATATGGACAAGCAAAAGATATTCGTTGTCGATGACAAGGACATGATCGGCAAAATCATCATGGCCTGCCTGGGGCGGGACTACGACTGTCGCTATTTCGACAGTCCGAAGCCTGTACTCGAGCAGATGGAGGCCGGAGATTTGCCCGATCTGATTATTTCGGATATCCGTATGCCCGACATGCGGGGAGATGAATTTCTCCATGCCGTCAAGAGTGACGAGCGGTTCCGGCATATCCGGATGGTTATGTTATCGAGCGAAGACAGTACTTCGGAGCGTATTCAGTTGTTGCAGGACGGAGCTGAAGACTATATCGTCAAACCCTTCAACCCGATGGAACTGAAGGTCCGCATCGAAAAGTTCTTGAAGTGAATCGCCTCCGAATCGGGTGCAGATCGTCCGTGTAAATTCGGTTCCGCGTCGGGATACGCGCTGTTTTTCGGCCATAGTCGGCTGTCGTTCCTTGCCTTCGATACGGTTGCCGTTTCGGAAAATTTCTTCGTACTCCGATGAAATCTGTTAGCGGTTATCTACCTCGCTTGTGTGTCACAAGGTCTGTTTTATGGAAAATCTCTCGGTCAATCCTGAAAATTATAAGATTCTTGTCGTCGATGATATTGCGACCAACGTCCTGTTGCTGAAAACCATACTTGGAAAGGCGGGATACAGGATCGTGACTGCGACAGGTGGCCGCGAAGCGCTCGAGAAGGTCGAAAGCGAATCTCCGGATCTGATTCTGCTGGATATCATGATGCCGGACATGAACGGTTATGAGGTGATCGAGCGGCTCAAGGCCGACGAGCGATTCTGCCGGATTCCCGTGATTTTTCTCTCGGCGCTCCACGATTCGGAAAACATTGTCAAAGGGTTCAAGATGGGGGCCAGCGATTACGTGTCGAAGCCTTTCAATCACGAGGAGCTGATTACGCGGGTGGCGCATCATATGTTTATTGCAGAGGCGCAGCGCGTCATCGTGCGGCAGAACGAGGAGCTGCAGGAGACCCTGGCCAGCCGCGACAAGATGTATTCGGTGATCGCCCACGACCTGCGCTCTCCGATCGGAAGCCTCAAGATGCTGTTCAACACCCTGCTCGACAGCCTGGATGCGGAGCGGGTCGGAGCCGGGAACCTCGATATGCTTCGCATGGGCAACGACATTGCCGAAGACACCTTTTCGCTGCTCGACAACCTGCTCAAGTGGACGAAGTGTCAGACCGGGAGGATGCATACGGTGTATCAGGATGTCGATCTGGCCGAAGTCGTACTCTTTTCCTCGAAAATTTCGGAGTCGGTGGCCCGGACCAAAGGAATTGTCGTCGAATACGACATTCCCGCGCCGATTCACGTGCGGTGCGATGTCGATATGGTCAAGACGATCGTCCGCAACTTGTTGAGCAATGCGATCAAATACAGCCCGGAAGGAGGAGGGAAGATTATCGTTTCCACGGCCGAAACCCCGACCCACGCCGTTGTCCGGGTGCGTGATTTCGGAGTCGGCATCAAGCCCGAAGACCTGAATAAAGTGCTCGATCCTGCGATGTATTTCACCACTTACGGGACCGGAAAAGAGGAGGGGTCGGGACTGGGGTTGCAGCTTTGCCTGGACCTGGTGCATCGCAACGGCGGCGAGATGACCGTGGAGTCGGTCTATGGCGAAGGGGCGACCTTCAGCTTCACGATCGCCAAATCTCCTGCGGACGAACGACCCGCCTCGGCCGGGGAGCCGGTTTGATGTTTAATCTCTGTTTTTTCGCTTCGGGGTCCGGTTCGGCCCTTTTTTGTTGCGGGCGGGTTGTCGCTGGCCGAACCACTCTTCGAACCAGTTTTCGGGGAGTTCGGAAGCTCTCTTCGCAGCGGTTTTCTCCGGTGTGTACGTTTTGCTGCTCGCTTTGACGGTTGTTGCGGGTTTCTTCCCGGCTTTCGTGCCGGACGTTTTTGGGCTGCGGACGGATTTCCGATGTCCGTTCCGATCGTCGGGCGCACCGAAAGCCTCCTGCACGGAGGAGTCTTGGCGATAGGATTCCCGGCTTTCGGGTTTCCGGCCGGTTTTGCGTCCGGATCGGGTGTCGGACTCCCTGCGGCGGTGGGATTGTCTTCCGCCGGATGTGCGGGCCGAAGGGCTGTCTTTCGATATTTCCGCGATGGGACGTCCGTGCGAGAGCTTATTCAAAGTCCTGACGACTTTTTCGGCTTGGTCGAAGGGAACCGTTGCGAACGAGAAGTCCTCCATGACCCGTACGTCGTCGATGTCGTGGTCGGAGAGTCCGCACTCCTGTTTGAGGAGCCGGACCGTTTTGCGGGTGTCGTAGCCGTCGCGGGCACCGAAGGCGAGGAAAATCCGGGCCTTGCCCTTGCGATCGACGTCGATCGAGCGGATTTCGGGGTAGCTGCTCTCGCTCAGCTCGTTCTTGAAGGCCAGGCGCAGCAGGGCGCTCAAGGCCACTTCGGGCGGATAACTCTCCAGTAGTTCGGCGGCCATCCCCGTACATTCGCCGTAACTTTCGCTCTCGACGATGGCGTCCAGATCTTCCTTGATCTTGTTGCGCTTGGTGGCGATGATGTCGGCCGGCGTGGGGAGCTGTTCCAGCTTGATGTCGGCCTTGATCGTCCGCTTCAGGAACCCGAATTTGCGCATCTCGGAGGGCGAGATGAAGGTGATGGCCGTTCCCTGGTTACCGGCGCGGCCCGTGCGTCCGATGCGGTGGACATAGCTGTCGGAATCCTGCGGCAGCGAGTAGTTGATTACGTGCGTGAGGTTGCTTACGTCGATGCCCCGGGCCGCCACGTCCGTAGCCACCAGGATATTGACCTGTTTTTTCTTGAATTTGCCCAGGATCTTCTCGCGCTGGGCCTGCGAAATGTCGCCGTGAAGGACTTCGGCCGCATAGCCGCGTTCCAGGAGTTTGGCCACGATATCGTCCGCGCCCGTTCGGGTGCGGGAGAAGACGATGCCGTAGAACTCAGGTTCGACGTCGATGATGCGGGTCAGGGCGTCGAATTTGTCGCCTTCGCGCACCTCGAAATAGATCTGGTTCGTCAGGTCGGTCGTGACGTGCTGCGATTCGACCTTCAGGAGGTCGGGTTCGTGCATGTAGTTGCGGGCCAGCGCCGCGATGCGGTCGGGCATCGTGGCCGAGAAGAGTAGCACCCGTTTGGGGCCGGTCATGGCGTGCATGATCTCTTCGATATCCTCGATGAAACCCATGTTGAGCATTTCGTCCGCCTCGTCGAGCACCAGGTAGGCGATCGCCGAGAGGTCGAGCGTGCCCCGGCGGATGTGGTCGAGGATGCGGCCCGGCGTGCCGACGACGATGTCGATGCCTTTTTTCAAGCGCCGCAGCTGTTCGGTCATCGAGGCGCCGCCGTAGATCGGGGCGATCGAAAGGTCGTGGGTATTGAACGAAATGAGTTCCTGCGTCACCTGCAGGGCCAGTTCGCGGGTCGGAACGAGGACGATGGCCTGCGGAATATTCCGTCGGGAAGTCAGCATCTGGATAATCGGCAGGCCGAAAGCGGCGGTTTTACCCGTGCCGGTCTGTGCTTGTGCGATGATGTCTTTGTCGGTGGTGAGCAGGTGGGGAATGGTGAGGCTCTGAATGGCCGAGGGGGTTTCGAACCCTTTTTTGGCAATGGCAGTAAGTATATCGTCGGACAGTCCTAAAGCCTTAAATTCTTCTAATTGATTCATTTATGATGATTTGTCGGGCAAAGGTACGCCAAATTATCCGGTTTGACGACTTTTCCGCGAAATCTTTTGTGACGGGGTACGTGTTTTTTCGGGTTCGAGCATAGCCCCTGTTGGCTTGCAGATGTCGGGGAGGGGTTTCCGGTGCATTTTATGGCGGGAAAAATGCCTGTTTTCGATCATCCAGGCTCTGCGGATCGTTGCGGGGGCCTTCGTTCGGACTGGTGGAACCGATTGTCGGCGAGGCGGCTTTTGTTCCGGAGGGAACGAACCGGGCCTGTATTTCTGTGCAGGCCCGGTCTCTTTTATTTAACGTAATACCGCGTCGTCAGATCTCTTTTTCGAGGGCCTGGATTTCGTCGAGGATACCTTTGACATCGGTCACCTTGAGCCGTCCATAGACCCGGGGGCCGATCATCACGACCGGAGCGAGTCCGCAGGCACCCACGCACCGCAGCGAATCGAGCGAGAAGAGCCCGTCGGGGGTCGTGCCGCCGACTTCGATGCCGAGCTGGCGTCTGAATTCGTCGAGCACCTTCTCGCCGCCCCGGACATAGCAGGCCGTGCCCATGCAGACCGAAATCGGGTATTTGCCTTTGGGCTTCATCGTGAAGAACGAATAGAACGACACCACGCCGTAAACCCGTGCGGCCGAGATGCCCAACTCCAGGGCGATGAGCTCCTGTACCTCTTTGGGCAGATAGCCCAGCGTGTCCTGCACGCCGTGCAGGATGTTGATCAGTTCGCCCGGGTCGTTGCCGTACTTTCGGCAGACGTTCTTTATCTCGTCGATTCTCCGTTGGGAGAGGCATATTTTTTCCATAACGTCTTATTTCTTGGGTTCCACGACCGGTTTGCGGTCGTAATAACGGGTGTGGAGCAGTTCGTGCGAAAGCGGTCCGCAGGGTTCGCCGAGGAACTCTTCGTAGAGTGCCTGAATGTCGGGATTCTCGTGCGACTTGCGCAGCGGTTTGGCGGCGTCTTCGGCGTAGAGGGCCTCGGCACGCCGTTTCAGAAGCTCTTCGTTGCCCCGGTGATAGGGTTGCCCGCCGCCGTTGATGCAGCCGCCGGGACAGGCCATGATTTCGATGGCGTGGTAGGGCGATCGGCCGGCGCGGATCTCTTCGACCAGCCTGCGGGCGTTACCCAGCCCGTGTGCGATGCCGATTTTGACGGGTACGCCGTCGAAGTCGATCGTCGCCGAACGGATTCCCGCCAGTCCGCGCAGTTCGGTGAAGTCGAGTTTCGGAAGCGTTTTTTTCGTTTGTATTTCGTATGCCGTACGCACGGCTGCCTCGATCACGCCGCCTGTGGTGCCGAAGATGACGCCTGCACCGGTCGATTCGCCCAGCGGACGGTCGAAATCGCTCTCCTCCAGTTCGTCGAAGTTCATGTTGGCGAAGCGGATCATGTGGGCCAGTTCGCGCGTGGTGATCGAAATGTTCACGTCCGGATCGCCGTCTTTGCCGAATTCGGGGCGTGCGGCTTCCGATTTCTTCGCCACGCAGGGCATGACCGATACGACGATGAAATTCCGGCGGTCGATGCCCAGCTTGGGCGCCAGGTAGTTTTTGGCGATCGCGCCGAACATCTGTTGCGGCGACTTGGCCGTCGAGAGGTTCTCGCCCAGTTCGGGGAAATGCTTCTCCATGAACGACACCCAGCCCGGACAGCAGGAGGTCATCAGGGGGATTTTGACCGTCCGGTCGCCCGCGAGATACTTGTTCAGGCGCTGGAGCAGTTCGGTGCCCTCCTCCATGATCGTCAGGTCGGCGGCGAAGTCGGTGTCGAAAACGTAGTCGAAGCCCAACCGACGCAGCGCTGTGGTCATCTTGCCCGTGACGCTCCGGCCTTCCAGTCCGAAATCCTGGCCGAGGGCCACGCGCACGGCGGGGGCGGTCTGCACCACGACCGTCTTGCCGGGATCGGCGAGCGCCTGCATCACCTCCCGGATGTTGCTGTTCTCCGAGAGGGCGCTGGTCGGACAGACGGCTACGCATTGGCCGCAATTGACGCAGTTGGTCGTTAGGATCGGATCGTTGAAGGCCGTGCAGAGGACCGAAGTGAATCCCCGGCCTACGACCGACAGGGCGCCGACGGTCTGGACTTGGTTGCAGACCGTTTCGCAGCGGCGGCAGAGGATGCACTTTTCCATGTTGCGCACCACCGACGGCGAGAGGTCCATCATCGGCTTGGTGGTTTCTCCCTTGTACTTGGCCTCGCGGATGCCGAGGTCTTTGGCCATGGTTTGCAGGCTGCAATAGCCGTTCTTCGAGCAGGTGAGGCATTCGTTGGGGTGGTCCGAGAGGATCAGCTCCAGAATGGTTTGCCGGGCGTTGATGACGCGGGGTGTGTGGGTGCGGACGACCATCCCTTCCGTGCAGACGGTTTTGCAGGCCGGAGCCAGGTTTTTGCGTCCTTCGACCTCTACGACGCAGATGCGGCAGACACCGGGGTCGTTCTTGCAGCCCAGCTCGTGCAGGTTGAGGTAGCAGAGCGTCGGAATTTTGATGCCGACCGAAGCGGCCGCTTCGACCAGGTTGGTGCCCGGGGCGACCTCTGCGGTTCGGTTGTCGATGGTTAGTTTTATCGTTTCCATGCGGATTTGTCTTGGAGGAGTGGTTAGCGGATGCTGATTGCGCCGAACTTGCATTTTTCGAGGCAGGTGCCGCACTTGATGCAGCGGGCCTGGTCGATGGCGTAGGGTTGTTTGGGGATGCCGCTGATGGCTCCCGGCGGACACATGCGAGCGCAGAGGGAGCAACCTTTGCAAACCTTGGGGTCGATCACGAAACTCATCAGGTCGCGGCAGCGGTGGGCCGTACAGTGGTGGTCCCGCACGTGGGCCACGTATTCGTCCCAGAAGTTTTCCAGGGTCGAAAGCACTGGATTGGGGGCCGTCTGCCCCAGGGCGCAGAGCGACGAGTCGCGGATTACGCGGGCGAGGTTCTGCAATTCGTCGAGGTCTTCGTCCCTGCCCAGTCCCCTGGTGATCCGGTCGAGAATCTCCAGCAGGCGTTTGTTTCCGATGCGGCAGGGCGGGCACTTGCCGCACGCC
>ENA-OOXF01001983-OOXF01001983.1-human-gut-metagenome-genome-assembly--contig:-NODE-1983-length-12276-cov-2.087718_pt1 | contig 12276 bp, 8 predicted proteins | sample MGYA00241586_ERZ501341 | MGnify/ENA primary metagenome ERZ501341 (study PRJEB25962, sample SAMEA2042985) | human gut metagenome | biome: human gut; feature: human-associated habitat; material: faeces... | reverse complement strand
TAATTAAAAATAATCAAACAAAAGATGAATGGAACTCCTAAATTTAATGTTTCATACATTTTATTAATGCAATTGTTAATGCGAAGAAGAATTTTTTGAAAACTTCAAAAATTAACATACAACTTATAGTCTATTTACGAGAGGAGGATCAATTATTGAAGTTTAGGAACAAATTTATATCAAAAAGGATCGGGACAAAGACACTGGCAAGTCTTCTGGCATTTGGAATGGCTCTTGGTTCGCCAATGGCGGTATTTGCCGATGATGGAGAAACGGCCGTTGTGGCAGAGAATACAGTGCAGGCAAAAAAGACAGATGGATCGGAAGTATTTGTGAGTGTATCTGATTATGTACGGGGAATGATGGAAAGAGGAGCAGTCAGGCTGAATGATGAAACCGGCTATCTGGAAGATACCTCGACTGGTCAGAAAGTGGATCCGGAGACAGGAGAACGCCTGACAGAGACACCGGATGTTCCGGAGACACCAGTCATACCGGACACCCCTGGAAATCAAGAAAATCCAGAGACTCCGGAAACCCCGGAGAATCCAGAAATTCCAGAGGCTCCAGAAAAACCGGATACACCGGAAAAACCAGAAACTCCAGAAAAGCCGGATACACCGGAAAATCCAGAGACACCGGAAAAACCAGGCACTCCGGAAAATCCGGATAGCCCGGATTCCGGCAAATCCGATTCCAAAGATCCGATTCAGAAACCGGATACTGATAAGGCAGATTCTTCCGAAGACCGGAAAGATACAAAGACCGACCCAATTCCGGGAAGTGAGATCGACCATACACAGGAGATCAGCAAAGCAGAAGAAGCAGCCGGTCAGAACGAATCAAAAACTGCAGTCAGTAATTCTGAACTGATCAACCGTCAGCAGATTGTGAAGCAGCCAGAGATGGTAGAGGATTTCCGTTTCTGGACTGTGGCAAGAAAATATGCATTTGCCAGAACAGCGATCAATGTACGGGAGGAAATTCCGGAAGCTGCAGATGGCAGGGCAGATACTTCCGAGGAAGCCAAAGAAGCAGAGCTTGAAGCGGCAAAAAAAGATGCAAAAGAGCTGAGAGCCGGATTTGATATAGAGAATCAAAAATACAACACGAAAAAAGTGAAACGTACAAAAACGGCAAAAGGTGTAAAAAAATCTACACAGATCAAACTGACCGGACTCAACATTTTTTCATCAGCGAAATTAAAAACAGAGGCGCCGAATCAGACCAATCTGAAAGCTGGAAAAAGAGCTGAAGCAGCAAGACAGGCTGAGAAGGATCTGCAGAAGCAGAAAGAAGAACAGGCGGCAAAAGTGACTGCTGACCTGGCAGCACAGCAGATGGAAGAAAAGGTCCGCTCGGTCGGAACGATTTCGCAGGACGGGCTTCTTTATATTTTGAAAGAAGAAGACAATGGCTGGTTGTATGTGGAATCCGGTAATGTCAGGGGATTTGTAAAGGCGTCTGAAATTTATACGGAAGATGCGGCACAGGAACTTCTGGATGTCTATCAGACACAGGCCAGGTTAAAAGCTTCCAAAGAAAACAAAGACTATACCGGAATCGAGGAAACCGCAAAGACGGCACAGGCACTGATAGATGCAAAAGATAATCAGGCATATACCTATCTCCGTGCGACGGTGAACCAGACGGTTGCAGATAAAGAACCGGCACTGGTAAGCGAACAGGTAGATACTGATAAAAAAGGAATCCTGGATATTCAGGAGGAGAAGAATGCGGATTCCAGAGTTGTCGGAACAATGACAGCAGGAGAGCTCTGCTACATTCTCGCAGATGAAGATTCAGACTGGGTTTATGTAGAATCCGGAGATGTCAGAGGCTTTGCGGAAAAGAAGTATTTGAAATCAGATGCTGAAACCAAAGCACAGGTGACAGAAAGAGGAGCTGATTCCTATTCGGTAGCAGATAAAAACATGGATCCGGAAGATAATAAGGCTCTTTATTATACGCTGACTTCTACAAAAGAAGGAACGCCGAGTGGTGAGATCCGCCAGTCAATGATTGAATATGCATCCCAGTTTGTCGGTAATCCTTATGTGTGGGGCGGAACCAGTCTGACAAATGGGGCGGACTGTTCCGGATTTGTACAGCAGATCTACAAGGCTTACGGATATGATCTTCCGCGTGTTGCCGAGGATCAGAGCCAGTATGGAACCAAAATTCCAGTAGAAGACGCACAGCCGGGAGACCTGATCTTCTATGCAAAGAACGGTTATGTATATCATGTTGTGATGTATGCCGGAGATGGAAAGACGATCGAAGCTGCAAATGAAGATGTGGGAATCATTTACGGAACTGTTTATAACAAAGATGCAGTATGGGCAACCCGGATCCTGGACGATCATTATACTGTTGCAGGTGGCGGAATCGGAACAGTCAATGCGACAGAAGAGATGTACGGCGCAGATCTTGGCAATTTTACGATTACATATTACTGTGCATGTGAAATCTGCTGTAACAAAGCAGACGGGATCACAGCAACCGGAACTCCGGTCATTGAGGGACAGACCATTGCGGTGGATCCGAGTGTAATCCCTTACGGAACAAAAGTCATCATCGGCGGACATGTATTTACTGCTGAAGACTGTGGTGGTGCGATCAAGAAAAACCACATTGATGTCTATGTGAACAGCCATGAAGAAGCACTTGCTCTCGGCGTGACGAATGCAGAAGTATATCTGGTTAAATAAAAATTAAGCGAAGGATAATTTGTTCTTTCGGAGTTTATCTAAAGCCATAAAAACAGGGAAATGTTCTGACGTAAAATATGTCAGGACATTTCCTTTTTCTCATTTTACCAAAATATTTTCCGAAAGAAATTACTCTCTGAGTTTGAAAAATTTTATCAGAAATATTTTTAATGAAATATGGACGGTTTTGTCAAAGAGTAGTAAAATAAAAATGTCGCGTTTCGACTAAAAGGACTGCATTTTACAGAATTTGTAAGAAGGAGCAACAGATTTTGAAATATAGAAATATACAGGTAGCAAAAATGACAGGAGTAAAAATTCTAGCAGGATTACTTGTTTTCGGACTTACTTTCAGCGCTCCGGCAACAGCTTGGGCAGCAGAGAGCGGTCTTACAGAGGTTACTTCTAATGGATCAGAAAATGGAGAAAAATTACAGGCAAAATCCATTGATGGGCGTGATACACTTACAGAAGTATCAGATCTTGTCCTGGAGATGATTCATAATGAAGAAATCAGATACAATGAAGAGACTGGATATCTGGAAGATACCGGTCTGCGTGATGCAGCGAAAACAGGATGGAAGGTTGATCCGATAACAGGAGATGAAGTAGAAGTAATCCCGGCTAATCCAGATGTGCCGGTTACGCCGGAGCAACCGACAGATCCGGTCAATCCGGATACACCACAACAGCCTTCAGATGGCAATGTGAACAATGAACAGCAGCCTTCGGAAGACCAGACAGAAGACTCAGAAGAAAACAAAGCGCAGGAGCAGGAAAAAAATGCGCAGGATAGTGAACACAAGATGACCAATGAAGAACTGGTCAAGAGACAGCAGATCGTCAGTCTTCCGGAATACGAAGAAGATTTCCGTTTCTGGACAGTTGCGAGAAAATATGCTTTTGCAAAGACAAAGATCAGCATACGTGAGGCAATTCCGGAGGATATCAGTGGAGCTGTTGATACTGATCGGATAGAAAGTGATATTCAGGAAGCAACAGCTGATGCTAAAAAACTGTTTCATAAGGAAACTTCTGTAAAGGCGAAGAAATCAAAGACGAAATCTTCTGCGAAAAAGACGAAAACAGCAAAGAAAGTACAGCTTAATACATTTTCTGCCGAGACATTAAAAAACACAGCAGACACTTCGGGAAAGAAGTCATCCTTAAACTCGGATACTGCTACAGCATTGCAGGATGATACTTTAAATGCATCCCCAGCATCCCGGCAGTTGACCGAAAAGGTGCGTTCTGTCGGAGAAATTTCACAGGATGGACTTCTCTACATTCTGAAAGAAGAAAAGAATGGATGGCTGTATGTAGAATCCGGAAAGGTCAGAGGATTTGTAAAAGAATCCGAGCTTTATACCGGAGATGCCGCACAGGTACTGCTGAGTGGATACCAGAAGCAGGCAAAAAAAGCTGCAAAAAAAGCCAAGAGTGCATATACTGGAATCGAAGGGACAGCATCTCTTGCAAAAGAAACGGTTCCGGCAAATGAAAATCAGGCATTTACCCATGTACGTGCAACCGTAAATCAGACACTGGCTACGAAAAAATACGCACTGGCAGATGCATCAAAGTCGGATGGAACTGTAGCAATCCAGGAAGAGGCAAATGGACAGTCACGTGTGATCGGAACCATGTCCCAGGGTAATCTGTGTTATATCCTTGCGGATGCAGAGAAAGACTGGATCTATGTAGAATCCGGGGATGTCCGTGGCTTTGTCTCTAAAGAGGCTGTTCAGACTGGAGATGAAGTAAAAGCGCAGGTAGAAGCAGCAGGCGAAGGTGCTTACCAGACAGCTACAGAACTGATCGCACCGGAAGATAACCAGGCACTTTATTATAGCTATGCTTCTGTAAAGCCGGGAACACCGGGGAATGCGATCCGCCAGGCAATGCTGGATTTTGCCGCACAGTTCATTGGCAATCCTTATGTATGGGGCGGTACAAGCCTGACAGAAGGGGCGGACTGCTCCGGATTTGTACAGCAGATTTATAAGACTTTTGGCTATAATCTGCCAAGAGTAGCCGAAGATCAGAGCCAGTATGGAACCAAGATTCCGGTTGAAGACGCACAGCCGGGGGATTTGATTTTCTATGCAAAAGATGGTTATGTCCATCATGTTGTGATGTATGCAGGAGACGGAAAGACCATCGAAGCTGCAAATGAAGACCAGGGAATCATTTCGGGAACGGTATATATTCCGGAAGCTGTCTGGGCAACCAGAATCCTGGAAGAAAATTATAATCTGGAAGGCACGGATGTGAACGAACAGAACGCTACAGCCGAACAGTATGGAGACAGTATTGGAGAGTATACCATTGATTATTATTGTTCCTGCGAGACTTGCCGTGCGAAGGCAAGCAAAGTCAAAGCAACCGGAACTCCGGTTGTTGAAGGGCAGACCATTGCGGTTGACCCGGATGAGATTCCGTATGGAACAAAGGTGATCATTGACGGACATGTATTTACTGCTGAAGATTACGATACTTCCGGCAAAGAAAAACATATCAGTATCTATGTCAATGAGCATGAGACTGCACAGAAGCTGAATGAGAAGAAGGCAGAAGTACATCTGGTGAAATAAAGACAATCAAAAAAAGAAATATTAAACAAGAAAAACTTCGGATCACTGGCGAAAATCCAGAATATCCGAAGTTTTTTGCATGTCTACACTATTCAGACAAGTCATTCTCCCGGCTAATGTTTGATCTTTTTCAGTTTTTCATTGTCTGCCTGACATTCGGTCGGGGAAATATGATACATTTTCTTAAAAGCACGAAAAAATGAAGAATAGTCTCCAAAACCGGACTGGACAGCAACCGTTTTAAGCGGAACATCCTGCCGGATCAGCGAGACCGCAAGTGCCAGCCGTTTCTTTAAAATATACTGATGACAGGTCGTATTCAGTTGTTTCTGAAAAAATTTGTTCAGACTGCTCTTGCTCATGTGGAAAGTACGCGCCAGATCCTCCACACCGATTTCTTTCAGAAAATGCTGATCCAGATAGCGGACGATCTGATTGGTCTGATCGGATTCGATCTCAATAAATTCGTTGGAATATTTCAGGGCATAGTTAATGACTTTTACCAGAAGACAGGTGGATGCACCACAGGCATAGGTTTCAGAAAGCTCCCCATAAGAAGCATATTCCCGGTAAAAGGTTTCAAATTCTTCCTCAAAATTACATAGCTTATTGGTAGTATGAAGAAGATGAGGTGTGTCAATATTGAAAACAGATTCCTTAAGGGCCGGAAGCTGGCTTTTCAGATTGGAAATATATGATTTTTCCAGCCATACAGTGATAAAATCATAATAGTTTGCAACGAGATCACTGGAAGTAAAGTAGTGTGGAATATCCGGTGGAATAACCAGAATATCACCATTTGTAATAAAATGCCGTTTCTGGCCGATGCGGAACAGAAAATCTCCGCTTTTACAAAAGCTGATCTCATAAAATCCGCTTTTGATCATGGAAAAATCTTCCATCAGATATCCTTTGTGGTGCGTGCATTTTACATGGCGCAGCTGGCATTTGCCGGACAGCTGCATTTCAGGGCTTTGCTCATATAATTTTTTCATTTATAAACCTTTCATATTGAATAAAATATAACAAATCTTTTGTAATCATTATACAATACACATTGCAAAAAAGGTAAAAGAAATTGTAAAAAAATTATATTTTTTACTATAGATAAAAGCAATAAATTGTTAAAAGATACAAAAATAACGGGAAATCAGCGTTTTCTGGAATTATTGATAAACGATAGCAATAAGTGCAAAAATTGATAGAAAAAAGCAATTTGCAAAGAAAAAAACATTTTGGTAGTATTTTTGAAGAGTTGTTAACGAGGGGATACACAGACAGAACAACTTAAGGAAAATACCATGGAGGAAAAAGGAAAATGAAAAGAAGAGCACTCGCATTATTGTGTGCAGGAATTTTAGCAGTCGGTATGCTTGCCGGATGTGGTGGAAGTTCCGACAAGAAAGACAGCAGCGCAAAGACAGAAGACACGAAGAAAGAGGCAAAAAGTGATGGGACTTTTACATTTGCATTGAATTATATGCCAAATTCACTTCAGCCAAGTGCACAGAGCAGTGATGACTTGGTAAGTGCAATCCGTCCAATCTATGAACCGTTATTTGCTGAGACAAAAGACGGTCTGGAATATTATCTGGCTGATAAGCTTGATATTTCAGAAGATGGTCTTACCTACACACTTCATATTAATGACAAAGCAACATGGAGTGATGGAGAACCGGTTACAGTAAAAGATATCAAATTTACCATTGATTATGGTGTATTGGTTTATGGCGGACCTACATCATTCACCAAGGTAAATGGTGGAGAAGTGCAGATCAACGAGATTGATGATAAGACAATGGAATTTGTACTTCCATCAGTATATGATAACTATGTCAGAACGTTATCTCAGTTCTATCCAATGCCGGCACATGCATTTGATAATGATCCGTCAAAGATTAATGACAGTACATACTTCAAAACACCGGGTATGGCTACATCTGGAGCATATGTAGTAAGCGAAATTAACGAAGATAGTTTTGTTTATACAGCAAGAGATGACTACTACAGAGGAACTCCTTCTGTTAAGAAAGTCGTTATAAAAACAATCGGCAGCGGAAGCACAAAACAGATCGAATTTGAAAATGGCGGAATTGATTATATGCGTGTTACAAGCGCAGAAGACCTGAAGAAATACAAAGAGGAGTCTGATAAATACAATATGTACAGTATATCAGAAGCTCGTCTTAATTACCTTCAGTTAAACCCACACGGACCGGTAATGTCTACATTATCTCAGGATGCAAGAAAAGCAATCTTCCTTGCACTTGACAAAGATGCGATTGTTGATTTTGCATGGGGATCAAATGAACTTGCAGAGCCAGCGAACAGCCTCATCACACCGGACCAGTCTATTTATAATAAAGACTGTAAAGGATATAACTTCAATCTGGAAGAAGCAAAAAAACTTGCAAAATCATCTGGATTGGAAGGAAAAGAACTTACATATATTTACAATTCAGACCGTGCAAATATGGAAGCTGTAGCAACTGTCGTACAGCAGCAGTTAGCTGAAATCGGCGTAACAGTAAATATTGAAAGCTGCGATACTTCTACATTCTTCCCACGTTTCTTTGCAAGCAAAGATAAAGAACTGGCTACAACATGGGATCTTGGTACAAACGGATGGGATTCACAGCGTGGTTCAAACTGTGGACAGGCAATCAGCTACTTTACAAATCGTCTCTGTGATTGTGGATACAGTGATGAAGTTTCAGGGCTTGCTCAGAAAGCCATAGGAACTGCAGATGCGAAAGAAAAACAGGAACTTTGGAATACAATTCAGGACAAAGCTTTGGAAGAATGTTGGGAATACCCACTTACATATACAAACTTTGTTATGGTTTCGCAGAAAAATGTTACTGGTTTAGATGGTTCGTCAGTTGTTCCTGAATTCATTGATTACTTATCTATTCATGTGGATTAAAAATTTACACTAGCTGAAAAGCATACGGAATGTGGCATGCCTTTAAAGTAAAGACAAGCCACATTCTTTCATATATTCGATTTTACAGAGAGGAATACTTATGTGGAAATATTGTTTAAAAAAGACGGCTCAGGTAGTAATCGTAATGATATTGATTTCCTTTTTTTCATTTGCAATTGTCTATTTTGCACCAGGTGACATATCGGATATGTATGTGAATCCGGAAATGACGGAAGAACAGAAAGCTAATGTGATTGCACAATTGGGATTGGATAAGAGCATGACAGAGCAGTATTTTGCCTGGGCTAAACGTGCGGTACACGGAGATTTAGGTGTATCCTTATCTAATAAGTCGGCTGTGTGGCCACAGTTTATGCAGCGTCTTCCGGCAACAATCATACTTATGGGAAGTTCTATGATCTTGTCACTTTTACTTGCAATCCCGCTTGGCTTATGGTCGGGATATAAGAAGAACTCATGGCTTGATAACTTGATAAGTTCGTTAGCGTATATGGGAATGTCCATTCCTTCTTTTTGGTTTGGTATGCTGCTTATTATTGTATTTGCTGCAGTATTAAAGGTATTACCTTCTTCCGGTATGCATACCGTTGGAAATGTATCTGCATTTGATACGTTCCAGCATATGATTCTTCCATGTATTACGCTTAGTATCGGTCATGTTGCGGTTTATATCCGTTATATCCGTGCAAATACCATCGGACAGTTAAGCGAAGAGTATGTGCTTACCGCCGAAGCAAAGGGAGATTCTCAGACGAAAATTTTATTCCGACATGTGTTGAAAAACACGCTGTTGCCTATCATTACATTGATGGGAATGAATCTGGCATCTTTGGTATGTGGATCCTTTATTGTAGAAAGTGTCTTTGGATGGCCGGGAATTGGAACCTTTGCGATGTCTGCGATTGGTTCAAGGGATTATCCAGTAATCATGGCGTATGTTATGCTTTCTGGTTTTCTTTTGGTAGTCGGTAATTTTATTGCAGATTTATTGTATGCCTTTGTTGATCCAAGAATTAAACGGGGAGGTGCATCCGGTGGAAAATAATATAGTAATAACCAACGATTCGTTTGCAAAACTGGAAAAAAAGAAAACAGTAGAAATTTCTGTGGAGAGACAGAGTGTATGGAAAGATATCTGGAAAGAACTAAAGAAAAACAAAGTTGCTATGGTAAGTGTCGTACTTCTTGCCATTCTCATCATTGCTGTTCTTTTGGCACCTCTTAGTCCTTACGATCCTTATAAGTTAGACGCCTCTCAAAAGCTGCAGGGTATTTCATCCAGTCACTGGTTTGGCACAGATGAGTACGGAAGAGATTATTTTACCAGAACCTTATATGGTGGAAGAGTTTCTTTGCTGGTGGGATTCATGTCTATGATCATGACAGTTGTAATCGGAACATCATTAGGTGTATTCTCCGGTTATGTCGGAGGAAAAGTAGATATGTTTTTGATGAGTTTTACAGATATTTTCCTTGCTCTTCCGAGTATGCTGTTAATGGTTATTTTAAATACCTTTTTAAAGCCTGGTTTACCGACTCTGATTGTTGTGTTGAGTCTGTTTTCCTGGGCATCCGTCGCAAGAATTACGAGAGCGGAGACAATGTCATTAAAGGAACGAGATTTTGTGGTGGCTACACAGAATCTGGGGGCATCAAACTTTCGTGTGATCATTAAACATATTATCCCTAATATTTTAGGACCGGTTATTGTTGCAGCAAGCTTGAGTGTGGCAAATGCAATTCTGATGGAATCTTCTCTAAGTTTCCTGGGATTAGGTGTGCAGATTCCACGTGCATCCTGGGGAAGTATGCTTCAGGGAGCACAGGCGCATATTTTGGATTACCCTTTATTGGCGGTATATCCGGGCGTAATGATCCTAATTACAGTTTTGAGCTTTAATTTACTGGGAGATATTCTGAGAAACGCATTAGAACCTAAAATTGTAGAATAACAAAATATGCAGTGACCACCTTAGTGAAAGGGATAGAAAAAATGAATAATTTATTAGAAATGAAACATGTGGCTGTGAATTTTGCTGCATATGGAGGCACTGTGCAGGCGGTGCGGGATATATCGTTTTCTATTGAAGAAGGACAGACGGTTGCACTGGTAGGTGAATCGGGCTGTGGAAAATCGATTACAGCGAAAACTATTATGGGGCTTGTAAAAAAGCCGGGGAAAGTAATGGAAGGAAGCCAGATCATATTTGAAGGTACAGATATCGCAAAATATTCTTCTAAGGAGTGGAAAAAATTCCGTGGCAAAGAATGTTCTATGATTTTTCAGGATGCACTTGTTTCTTTAAATCCGACCATGAAAATCGGAAAGCAGATCATGGAAAGTCTTGACAATCATGCCGTAACGACTTCTAAAGAAGAAAAAAAGAAAAAAGTAATCGATATGCTGAAGTTAACAGGCATTGCAGATGCTGAAAAATGTCTTGAAAAGTATCCGCATGAGTTATCTGGTGGAATGCGGCAGAGGATTATGATCGCAATTGCATTGATTTCTCATCCGAAATTGTTGATTGCTGATGAACCAACCACATCTTTGGATGTAACGATCCAGGCGCAGATTCTGGCTGAAATGAAAGCTCTGCAGAAAAAACTGAAGATGGCAATTCTGCTGATTACGCATGATTTAGGAATTGTGGCGGATGTGGCTGATAAAATTATAGTTATGTACGCCGGGAAAATTGTAGAAGAGGGTACGGTCAGAGAGATTTTCTATCATCCGGTTCATCCATATACAAAAGCCCTTTTAAATTCCGTTCCACGACTGGACAGAGACGGAAAAGAAATGCTTTGTACCATAGAAGGAAATATTCCGGATATGACAAATCCGCCGAAGGGATGTGCATTTTGTGAAAGATGTCCGCATGCCATGAATATTTGTGCACAGTATATGCCGGAGGAAAAAACGGTATCTTCCAGTCACAGGGCATCCTGCTGGATGATGGATGAACGTGCCGCAAAGGGAGGTGTTGCACATGCCTAGCCAAAAGAAAATCTTAGAAGTTAAAAATTTGAAAAAATATTTTCCGACTACTCAAAAACAACAGTTAAAGGCTGTTGATAATGTGTCATTTGATATTTACGAAGGTGAGACTCTGGGAATTGTTGGTGAATCCGGATGTGGAAAAACAACCTGTGGAAAAACCTGTCTTGGAATGTATCCGGTAACAGATGGAGAGGTTCTGTTTCACGGGAAGAACATTCATACCATGTCAAAGAAAGAACGGTTTGCATTTACAAAACGTGTGCAAATGATTTTCCAAGATCCGTATGCGTCTCTTGACCCACACCAGAAGGTTTATGATATAATAGCAGAAGGAATTCAGATTCACGGGCTGGCGAAGAACAAAACGGAAGAAAAGAAGATGGTAGCGGAACTACTTGAGATGGTTGGATTGAATGCAGAGCATGCAGCGAGAAATGTCCACGAGTTTTCAGGTGGGCAGCGTCAGAGGATTGGAATTGCCAGAGCACTTTCCGTTAATCCGGAATTCTTGTTTTGTGATGAGCCTATTTCAGCATTGGATGTTTCGATACAGGCACAGATTATAAATCTGCTTATGAAATTACAGAAAGAAAAAAATCTGACCATGTTGTTTATTGCACATGACCTGTCTATTGTAAAACATATATCAGATCGTATAGGGGTAATGTACTTGGGGAAAATGGTAGAACTTACAGAATCCTCTAAGTTATATGTTGAACCAAAACATCCCTATACGAGAGCCCTTTTATCAGCGGTTCCGATTGCGGATCCTGAGGCATCAGCACAAAAAGAGCGTATTATGTTAAAAGGCGATGTCCCAAGTCCGGTGAATCCACCAGTTGGATGCAGATTTGCAGGACGCTGTGAAAACTGTATGGAGATCTGTCGTAAGGAAGAACCTCAGATGATAGAGATTGTTCCGGGACATTATGTTGCATGTCACCTGTATGATGAGATACCAGGGTCAAAAGGTCAGAAAACCGATGCAAGCTTGCTTGCAAGAGTGCAAAGCACGTAGCAATC
>ENA-OOXF01001981-OOXF01001981.1-human-gut-metagenome-genome-assembly--contig:-NODE-1981-length-12280-cov-1.750675_pt1 | contig 12280 bp, 7 predicted proteins | sample MGYA00241586_ERZ501341 | MGnify/ENA primary metagenome ERZ501341 (study PRJEB25962, sample SAMEA2042985) | human gut metagenome | biome: human gut; feature: human-associated habitat; material: faeces... | reverse complement strand
GCCGAACCTGTGCGACCAGATGATGCTGGAGGGAACGCTGCTGCCGAGCTGCCGCAAGATGGGGCTGGACGCACAGCAGATGGTGGACAAGACGCTGCACGACCTGATGCAGAAAGCGCAGATGCCCGACCGCAAGACGAACCCGCTGGGCTGGGCGCAGATGTGCAACAGCCTGAAGCAGCAGGCGGAGGAAATGATCCTTCCGATGCTGTACGAAGTATAACGGAAGAACCCGCAGCTGCGGAGAGCGAACCATCGCCCTCCGCTTTTTCTTTGCCCGAATTTCCGGCAGAACTGCTGCCGTCCCTGCTGAAAGCAGATACGACCTCGCGCGCTTCCAATGCGGACATCCTTTCCTTTTTCAGTAAAACACCGCTGTTGATCGACCGGCTGCGGTATATCCGCGATAGTTACAAGGTCGTGTTTACGGAGCTTCTGCTGGAAGATGATACCCGCGTTGGATTCTATAAAGAAAGCAATGGTCTACTTGTCTGGCAGGGGTCCTACCTGACCCGCAGCGCGGAATCGCATCTGTCGTGGCATAGCGTTACTGCTGCTATCTCCACACTGGTCGATAACCACGAACTTATCGGAGCCATTGACCCGAAAAAAGCTGTCAGTCAGGACGAGCAGCTGTCCTTTGACCTGCCGGAAAATGCTTCTCGCGGCGATGAAGTGGGCACGTTGGAAGTGGACGACATCTATTCCGAGGAAGAACAGGATGCGAAAATCAAAGCGACCCTGCCCACTTACCACTACAAAGAACCCCAGCCGGACGCTGGCAGTTACATAACGGAAGATGATATGAATGTCATCATTACAAGAGGCAGCGTCTTTGAGGGCGGCAAATACCGCATCTATAACCATTTCCAGCAGAAGAAAACGGAAAAGGAAACCGTAGCTTTCCTCAAAAAAGAGTACGGCATCGGAGGTTTCTCTTGGACGTTTGCTGATGGTGGAAGTGGCTTCGTCAATTTTGACAGTAAAGGATTCAGCATCCTTTACGATTGCAAGGATGACCTCCGGTATGAGAAAAAGCTTAAGTGGAAGGATGTCGGCAAGCGGCTGGAATATCTTGTCAGAATGGACCGCTACCTGACGGATGCAGAGCGCGAGAAGATGCCTGCATGGATAAGCAGGCAGGCAGAGTCGAAGCCCCTGCCGCCACCCATCCCTGACAAGAAACCTGTCTGCGAAGTGGGTAGCACCGTTTACCTTGAAAATGACCAGCGGTTCACCGTAGAAAGTATCGGACGATTCGATGTTCACCTGCGCAATGAAGATTTCCCGCTGGTAGGCCGCGCCGTCAGCCGAGAACAGTTCCAACAGCTGTTGGACGCCAATCCCCGCAACGGCGGCATGGTGCTATCCGAACAGCAGCGTGAATCTCTGGTGCAGGAGCAGCGTGAGCAGGCCCTCTCCTATATCGAGGACTACCTCAAGGATGAGTTTGAAATCACAGAGCCGGATTTCTCCGACCTTGCCCAAATTGGTCTGGGCTATACCACCACCGAGGACGAGCAGCATACGATTCAGGTCAATGCGGATCTGGAGCATTGCACCATCAGCAAGTTTGTGGACGATACCCTGTATGCACAAGAGAAGTTTTCTTCTTTGGAAGAAATGAACAGAAAATTTCTCTCAAGCCCACCAATGTGGTGTTACAGCCAAGTGAAGTCCAGAAAAGAATGGTCAAAGGCTTGGCAGACCGCGCCGAAAAGGTCCGAAGCGGAAAAGTGCAGCCCACGGAAGATAATATGCTGCGCATCACCAATGACGGCAGAAAACTTGCACTGGACCAGCGGCTCATGAATCCTTTATTGCCGGATGACCCCGGCAGCAAGGCCAACGCCTGTGTGGATAAGGTATATGAGATATGGGAAAAGACCAAGGAGCAGCGATCCACTCAGATGATTTTCTGCGACCTCAGCACCCCCAAGGAGGACGGCTTTGACGTATACAACGATGTGCGCGATAAGCTGGTTGCCAAGGGCATCCCCAAAGAGGAAGTACAGTTCATCCATGATGCGGATACCGAAACAAAAAAAGCCGAACTATTTGGAAAAGTCAGAAACGGCACCGTGCGCGTCCTGATGGGCAGTACCCAGAAGATGGGCGCTGGCACCAATGTACAGACACGGCTTATTGCGTTGCACCATCTGGACTGCCCATGGCGACCTGCTGATATTGCCCAGCGCAACGGACGCATGGTCCGCCAAGGCAACCTGAACAAGGAAGTTTCCATATTTATTTACGTTACAGAGTCAACTTTTGATTCGTACAGCTGGCAGCTTGTCGAGAATAAACAGAAGTTTATTTCGCAAATTATGACGTCAAAATCCCCAGCCCGCAGCTGCGAGGATCTGGACGAAGCTGCGCTCACCTATGCCGAAGTCAAGGCTTTGGCAGCGGGTAACCCCATGATTAAGGAAAAGATGGACTTGGACATTCAAGTGGCGCGGCTGCGGACCCTGAAAGCTGCCTACACCAGCCAGCATTACCGATTGGAAGATGCGATAGCCGTGGCTTTCCCGCGCCAAATCAAAGGAGCCGAGCATCGAATCCGTGCATTTGAGCAGGATATTCAGACAGCAAAAGAACACCAGTCTTACGATGCCGATAAAAAGCTCATCTTTTCTATCGAGTTGGACGGGAAAACCTACGATAAGCGCGAGGATGCAGGTAAGGCGCTGCTGGGGCTTGTCGGTGCAGCAGTGCGGGCAACGAAACCTGTGCCGGTAGGTCACTATGCAGGCTTTGAAATCACAGTCGAATATAAACCGCTGGAAAAGGTATTCCATGCCCACCTTGTTGGCGAGGCAACGCACACGACAGAACTGGGTAATGATGCTGCCGGCAACATGATTCGCTTCCAAAATGTAGTTTCTGCTCTGCCACAGGACCTGAACCGACTGCATGGCAGTCTGGAACAGCTTACAAAACAGCTTACCAATGCAGAGGAAGAACTGAAGCAACCGTTCTTGCAGGAGCAGGAACTGAGCGATAAAAGTGCCCGCCTTGCCGAACTGGATGCCCTGCTGAATGTGGGCAACGATGCGCCCATCATTGAGGGCGAAGCGGAAGAATTGGAAGAAGAACCGGAAGATGCACTGATTCAATCGGATGATGAATTGGAACGGTAAATCGACAGCCTTGCAAAATAAAATCATTCCTGTATGATGGAGCTGGAGGTGGAAATTATGCTGATTCAACTTAGAAAAAATGTCGCTTTACTCTGGATTTTCAGAATCCTTGCGGTGCCGGTCGTGCTGGTGCTCTTTGCCGCTGGATTCATTCTCAATCTTCTGTATGGAGTTGTAGGTGCTGTTGGTGGACTGATTTCACTCCTTGGCGGCGCGGCCGCAGTGTTGGCGCTGCTGGATGGCTGCTATGGGGCAGCATCACCACCCCGGCGTGCTACGTTATGGCAAAGCCTATGGGGAAGCAGCAGCTTCTGCCGCCGTTGCATTCCTGATCAGCCCGATTGCGCTGCCGCAGTTGGTTATGTGGGCGGGCAATCTCCTGATTTGCGCCGCGTCCGCGCTGTACACTTACCTTTATAGATTGTGAGGAATCGAATGAAAAAATCTATGTTGATTTTGACCCTTATGGTTGCTGCCCTATGCGGATGCGCCGCGCAGCAGCCGACAACCCTTGAGACCCCCGAAACCAGTGTGCTGGTGGAGGTAACGCCGGAAACCAGCAGTGGAGCAACGCCGACTGCCACTCCTGCGCCAACGCCTGATCCGACGCCGGTACCAACGGCAGAGCCTACCGCAACACCGACCCCCACCGCAGCCCCGACTGCGAAACCTACCCCAGCTCCTACTGAGGCTCCTGCCGCAACCGCTGCACCTGTGCAGCAGGCGGAGGCATCGCAGCAAGTATCCATGAGCTATGGTGCAGTTCCGTTTGACCTTGCAGCAGGGACTGACCAGTGGTGGAGCATTGACAGTTCCGATTCAGCTTACTGGGCGGTAGCGGAAAATGTCAACGCCATGCGCGCCGCGGCTGGTCTGCCTGCGCTGACCGTAGATGGTGGCTTAAGTTCTATTGCAAACTCCCGTTGTGATAGTTTTGCATCTGGTGGCTCGTTTGACCATTCCGGTGCCGTCTGCGGTGAAACCATTCCAGCCGGTCCGTTTGCATCCGCAAGCAGCGTTTGTGCTGCATGGCAAAGCAGTCCCGACCACTACGCCAGCATCGTGTCGCCCAACTATTCCAGCATGGGAATCGGATGCTGGTTTTGCAGCACGGAAGCAGGACAGTATACCTATTGGGCAGTAACTTTTCAGTGAGGTCATAAACATGGAACGAAAAAAGACAAGGCTGAACGAGTCCGAAATGAAAGTTATGCAGATTATCTGGAACGCCGGGCACCCCATTACAGGGCAGCAGGTTCTAGGCCAGATCACCGAGCAATTCAAAGGTTCGTGGCATCCGCGAACGATTTACCCTCTGATGAGGAAACTAAGCGAAAAAGGGATGATCCGTGATGTTGGCAGTGCCCGCGTAGGTAAAGTCTATGCACGGCAGTTCCTGCCTGCGATCAGTCGCCCGGAGTACATGGCGCTGAGGATCATGGAAACACTGCCGGAAGCAGAACTTCCGCAGTTTCTCAGCTACTTTTCCTACTAAGTGACAATTCGTATAATAGCTTTTCCCGGCAGCAATGCCGGGACTTTTTATTGGCTTTCCAGCGTCTGTACCAACAGGCGCTGTTTTTATATAGACGAATTTTAACAAAGAAAGGACTTGTGTGTAATGAATTACAAATTCAAGACGAGGCAGCGCGTTACAGCCCTCTGCATGGCGGCGATGATGTGCTGCGGTATGCTTCCCTATGGGGCACTGGCGGAGGACGGCGCAAGACCGATTGTGGTCGCAACGCCGGAACAGTCGGTAACGCAGGAAGTGAAATCCGAGAGCGATACCAACAGTACCGCAACCCCGGAAACAGCCGATGAATCCTCGGACGAAGATGCCCCACAACAGGAACTCGAAACCGAGGGTGACACTGGCGGCAGTGACGACCTGTACGAAATCTGGCATAAGATGTACCCCAGCCTGACGCAGGCACCGACCGGATATTATCTGGATTCCTACGGCTTGCCGGTACTGATTGGTGAAACCAAAATCAGTATTGAGGGCTGGGGCAATGAGGATTATAGCAGTGTCAGTGATGATTCTTTCCAGCAGGTCGCGCTTGATGCTGCACTTCTGGATACGAGCAGCACGACCGCTGCATTCCCGCACATGGATGGCGAGGACTACGCCATCGTGCCTATCAGTATGCAGGTTATGTATCCCGCCAACGGCAGCAGCGCGGACATTACGCTGCCCGATAACGTCGAGCTGCTGGGCTATAGCTTTACCAGCGGCGATTTGACCCCGGCAACCGAGGAAGAACGCCAGAGCCAGCTGCATTATGATTTCTCTGAAATTTCCGCAAGTGTGGCGGGCATCTATGTGAAAGCCAGTGAGGATTTCAGCGTCACCATGACTTACACCGATGAAGCCCAAACACTGACGAAAACCGTCTATGTTACGCTGGACGATTCCGCACCGGTGCCGGGTATTTTGCAGGATCGTTTTGCACAGGAAACGCAGGTTGCAACGTGTTCGGCGGATGAAGGTATTGCAACTTACGGCGGATTGCAGGTTACCCAGTGCGTGAATACCTCGGTCGGTTGGATGAACTATCTGGGCGGTCAGCCTGCCCTCTGCGGTGATCGCGGCAAGTGGGCATGGGGTCCGGGTGCTACCTATAAGAACAAATATCCACCGGTAGCCAATTATACCCCCGCTGGTCAGGTGTGGGTCGAAGCTGAATACTTCAACAAAGGCTGGGTGCCGGATCAGGCCACTTTGTGGTCGAAAGGCTTCAATAACGGTGCGCCTGCGGTTGCGAGTCTTTCCTTAGATGCAGCAGATAACGCAACAGACAATTACCTCGCACTGCTGTCTTGGCAGGCAGAACAGTATCCTGACAGCATCGCTGCCGAGATCGTCAATGCACCGGAAGCCTATGCGGCACCGACCGGCAAGACCGTGTATGTGGGCACGCTGTATACGCCCAGCAATGCTGCATGGCAGCGCTTTGTGGTTCTGAACTATACCCCGGTTGTGCTTAGCGGCGACAGCGAGATTCCCGGCTTTGAAACCGGTGGCGAATCGGTGGATAAGCCGTGGAGCGCCAGCTATGAGCGCAGCGAGTCCTTGGATTTTTCCTATACGGTCAATACCGACAAAATCCAACTGGACACATTGGAAAAAGTGGATGGCGCAGGCATTGAAATTGCACCGATCCCTGCCGACATTGACAGCGGCAGCTGGACAATTACACCGGATGGGATGCAGTCCGTCACGACCAGCGGACATACGGCAGATGACAATTACCACCTGAACGGCGGCGATGGTTCTGTAACATGGACGGTGCATTTCAGCGTCAGCAAGTCGGCCTCCCAGAGCGGCAGCATTACCGCCAACAGTGAGCAGGACGCCGATGCACAGGCATCCGCCGCGCAGTCTGCTGCACAGAGCGCCTGCGAAGGTCAGGTCAACGGGGAAATTGAAGCTGCACTTTCTGCTGCGCATAACTACTTTGACAACCTGAAATTCTCCTACAACGAGGTAACGGTGCCCCACGGCTTTGATGCTTTCGGCGGCGACCTTGGCAGCAGCCAGACCATTACCGTGACTGCCAACAGCAGCAACGATTACCTCATGAAAAACGATGAGTGGTCCGTCAAAGTTGCCATCGACAAAATTGACAGCGAAACCAAACAGCGTATCAAGGGTGATGCAGCGTTCAAGATTTATGAATGGGATACCGTGCTCCAGCGCTATATCCCCGCAGGTGGCTATAACCAGTATGCGGTGGAGCGCCAGCCGGACGGCACCTACAAAGTCATCAACCACAGCAGCTATGCCAACGGTTCGGATAACATCTACTATACTCAGCGCAACGAGGGCCGTTTTGTGATTGTGGAGAGCCGTGCCCCCAGTGGCTACTATGGCGACTGGACGGATGTAACGAACCCCGGTGCGGCAGGTTCCGTTTTGGGCAAACGTGCCTACGCTTTTGAAATTACCAAGGCGCTGGATGGGCAAACTCTTTGGCTCGGCAATGCAGACTATAATGCCGATATTACCACCACCAACAACGGCGGCACTCTGATCGACACCGATGAGGCCATCGTCACGATTACGTTTGGCGACCGCGCAACCGACAAAACCTACGACACAGACCCTACTGGCATTGCCAACAATGAAAAATCCTACACGATGCACGCTGATGGCGACAAAATGCAGAACGACCGCGTTCTCGGCAGCATCACGCTCTCCAAAGTAGACTTGGATGCTGCCCGGTATCTGGTTGCGGGCAGCAACGGTGACAGCACACTCGAAGGTGCCGTATACGACCTGTACGCCGCCGAGGACATTCACCACCCGGACGGCGTTTCTGGCATCGTCGATTACTCCAAAATCACAGATGCCAGCGGCACCCCTATCTGGCATACCACTGTGCTTACCAACGGCGCATGGAAATCCGATTATCTCCCGGTGCTGAAAAAAGACCACCTTGTTGCCTCCGCCGCCATCAATGACGGCAAGTTGGCATTTTCTAATCTCTACCTGGGCCGATACTACCTTGTGGAGCGCGCCACCGGCATCGTGATCCCGATGGATTCCAACGAGCAGTATTACCTTTCCGGCCAGTATCCCCTGCTCAACAAAAAGTTGGAGCCCACCGGCAGCTATGCCGCCCTCGCCAGCAACGGAGCGGAGTACACCGACTATGTCTACCGCAACCAGTATTCTGCTGTTGCCGAAAGCCGCGCCTTAGACGGCAGTAAGACCTATGACGGCTACTACTTGTCCTTTGCGAAAGGCTATCTCTGTGATGAAGTCAACCACTACCAATCCCTTACTTATGCAGATGAATCCACTTACGTTATCCGCGCTGGAGACGAAACGCAGGATGAAGTGCTGAAATCCGGATTTTCCCTGCAAAAACTGGTGTCCACCACCGGGCAGCCCTCGCCCGCCATCAAGCTGGGTGGTGCCGGGTTTAAGGTGTACCGTATATCGCTGCTGAGCAAGGCAGACCAGTTTACCCAAAATACCGATGGCAGCTACGATGCCGCCAGCATTCTGGATGCCTACCGTAAATCCAGCTACGATCAGGACACCCTGAAATTTGATTTTTCCGCCGAAGAACAGGCTGTCGCCACGATGTACGAGAGCGACACCGCCGCCGTCAACCGCTACAATGCTACCTTGACCGCAGACGGCGATTTTGCCAATGGGCAGGGTCTCGGCTGGGTGCCGACCAACAACGCGCAGGAATACCGCTTATCCGAAATCTTCACGAACGAGGAAGGTATCCTGCGTGTGCAGGGACTTCCCTACGGCCAGTACATCGTCATGGAAACGACGGTGCCAAAAGATGTTTTTCAGGCCGAACCGTTCCTTGTCACCGTCAATGCGTCCAGCCCGCAGAGCAGCTTTACTGTGCCCGCCGGCAGCATCACAACGCCCAGCGGCAGCTACATGACCTACAACATTCTGGACGAAGAGTTGGAGGGCTACTTGCAGCTTGTCAAAATCGACATTGAGACGGGCAAGCCTGTCAAAATTGCCGACACCGCGTTCAACCTTTACTACATTGCCGAGGACGGCCGTGAAACCCTTGTGGAGATGAACGACCCGAAATCTGGTAATGCATGGGCAAAGACCAGCACTTTCTATACAGACTCCAACAGCGAAATGAAGACCCCGGAAAAACTGCCGCTGGGCAAGTACCGCATCGTTGTGGTCGAAGGCCCGCACGGGTATTTCAACGACCGCCAGTACAATGTCGTGTTTGAGTTGACCTCAGATCGTGTGTATCAGGTCAGCGGCGGCAGTGCCGACGGCATGGATGACTATGTCATCACCGAAAACTACTATAACCACGAGACATTGGGGCAAATCAAAATCCGCAAAATTGGTAACGTGCTGACCGGGTACGAAAACGGACAGTTCGTGTACGAGTCCGATAACCTTGCCAATGCCACCTATGAGATCCACGCGCAGGGCGATATTCCTACGCCGGACAATCAAGGCACGCTCTGGTATGCAGACGGTGACCTTGTTGCCACCGTTACCACAGATGGACAGGTGGACGAGGTTCAGTTCAGTCCCACGCGGACAACCGCCACCTATGATTTCTTAAAAGTGACCCACGATGGCACGAAAGGCGAAGTTGCCATTACCCTGCCGCTGGGTACTTACACAATTTCCGAAGTACAGGCTCCTTACGGATATGTCCATACCGACCACACCTATACTGTGGTGCTGGACTGGGATAACCAGTACAACGATCTGGTCCTTGCGAAGACTATCATCGACCACACGCAGGACGGCGATGTTGTGTACAATTACTCTATTATAAATGCAGGCAACGCCAGCGCCGAGCAAATTGAAAAACAGGTTCTTGTCTTTGAAAATTCCCGCGTGCTGCCGGTTGTCGAGGAGGGCAAAGTCGGCGTTGGTCTGTACAAGCTAGACCGCGACACCTGCGACTTGACTGATGAAAAGCCCTATGCAGATGGCTGCAAGACCCGCGCCTCCCTCTTGAACGGTAGCAGCAACCGCGCCGACATCCCGGCTGATGCCAAGATGGTCGCGGGCGCCGTCTATGAGCTGTACACCGCAGACGACATTTACAGCATCTCCGGCAACCTGCTGGCCGCCGCCGATACTCTGCTGGGCACAGCCACCACCGATGAAAACGGCCTTGCCTATTTTGATGTAGACGTTCCCCTGCGCGGCGAACATTACGGCAGCAGCGATGCCCACGACTGGACGACCAACAGCGGCCGCTACTATCTGCGTGAGGTCAGCGTGCCGGACGGTTACTTGATCGAGCAAAGCGTGATTCCTGTTGAGTTCACCTACGAAAACCAATTTATCGCATGCCAGATTGTTGACTGCCTGCACTCCGACAAGCAGACCACCGTGGAGATTGACAAGCGCGCTTTCACTTCTGATTCCGATGACACCTTTGCCCTTCCCGGTGCCACTTTGACCGTGACCGATTGGAACGGCAATGTGGTGGATAGCTGGGAGTGCGGCGACACGGCCCATGTGATTCGTGAGCTGCATCTTTCCCACGACTTTGCCGGGAACCGCGATACCACCAAAATCTATACCCTGACGGAGACCCGCCCGGCAGACGGCTACGTCACCGCCCGCTCGATTCAGTTCCGCTTGGAGCAGGCCACGGACGACAATGGCTACTTGCAGGAAACAGCGGTCTGGGTGCTGCGCGAATCCAAAGATTCCGAGTACCAATCCGGCAGCATTATCTCCCCCACCGCATTCTCCGATGATACTGTGGCTACGATTCCCGCCAAGCTGCGCGCATTCTGGGATAATCTAATGGGCAAGAATCCCGATGCAGACGGCGTTGTCATTGCCAACTGGTACTGCGTGAACGGCACGCTGGTGGTGAATTTCACCGATGCCGCTAATGACCGCGCCTTTGCCAAGTGCCTGCGGGAGAGCGATTTCTCCGATTTGACGTTTGATACGGTCTATCTGAACGACGCGGCAGCTCCCGCGTTCTTTGCCGATAAGCAGGTTGCAGAAAAGCCCGCCGATGCCGAAATCACCTACTCTGCAAGCTGGATTCTGCTGAAGGATTCCGATGGGTTCAGCCAGACTGTGACGATGCTGGATGCGCCCACCCACGTAAAAATCAGCAAGGCCGATATTACGACTCACGAAGAAATCCCCGGTGCCACGCTGCGTGTGCTGGATAAGGGCGGCAATGTTGTGGACGAGTGGGTGTCCGAGGACACGCCGCACTACATGGAGGCCGTGCTGGTTGCGGGCGAGACGTATACGCTGGAGGAAACCCTTGTGCCTGATAATTCTGGGTATGTGCCTGCCAATTCCATTCAGTTCACGGTCGAGGATGACGGCAAGGTTCAGCACGTTTTTATGCAGGATGACTACACGAAAGTGCAGATTTCCAAAACCGACATTGCCACCGGCACGGAAATCAGCGGTGCAAAGCTAAAAATCACGGACGCAGACGGCAAGACGGTTGCCGAATGGGTCACGGACGGCACACCCCACTATATGGAGCGCATCCCGATGGGTACGTACACCCTGACTGAGACGATGGCTCCCACTGAGCAAGGCTATGTCCGCGCCGAGAGCGTTACCTTTGAGGTTGGCCCTACGGGGGATATTCAGCGCGTGGAGATGAAAGACGACTTTACCAAGGTCGAAATCTCCAAGGCAGACATGACGGATGGCCGTGAGCTGCCCGGTGCGAAGCTGAAAATCACCGATGCCAACGGAAGCTCCATTGCCGAGTGGGAGACCAACGGCCAGCCCCACCGCATCGAGCGCCTGAAGCCCGGTGAGTACACGCTGACCGAGACGGCTGCCCCGGCCGGGTATCTGCTCAGCGAGGAAGTACACTTCACCGTGCAGGAGACCGGGGAAATTCAGAAAGTTGTGATGAAGGATGAAGCCAAGCCGATGGAAACGCCAACGGAGACATCAACAGAAACTCCTTCTGAGACACCGGAAACAACGGATACTCCATCCGGTACAATATCTACTGATGCACCAAAAACAGGTGATGACACACCTGTGATGTTCTGGATTCTACTTGCAGGATTAGGAATAATCGGATTTGGAACATCTGCGGTATATTTACGTAAAAAAAGGAAAAAATAAGTAAACTGTAAGGTTTTGAAACAGGATAGGGGCATTTATGGGCAAAAACAGTTCATAAATGCCCTTTTTGGGACAATGGATAATCTGTAGAAAACTGCCAGTGGCAGATTCGTAGAAAAGTAGGAACAGGAGGAATCAATAAGATGAAAACATTATTAATCGTTGCAGCCATCATTGTATTTCTGGTACATGGATTTGTCATGTACTGCTGTATTAAAGTAGGGGCAGAATCAGAAAAGAATTATGATGAACTTGCAAAAGGTGTTAGAAAGGAGAAGGGAAGTAAAAAAACGTTGGAAACTATGTAATGAAGATAAACTTAACATAAAGGAGCAGACGAAAATGAAAGAAAAGGATAAAGTGCTTCAGGCATTATGTGATGGTCTGGGCGAAAATTATAAACTTATGGAGATTGACCTGGAACTTTGTATTTACAGGGACTTTGGGAACCGTTTTGAAGTAGAAGTCAGTGGAGTACATACAGCCAAGCAGAATAAAAAAGCAACAATCTACCTGTGGTGCATGGATGCAACAGGTG
>ENA-OOXF01001980-OOXF01001980.1-human-gut-metagenome-genome-assembly--contig:-NODE-1980-length-12289-cov-4.416871_pt1 | contig 12289 bp, 10 predicted proteins | sample MGYA00241586_ERZ501341 | MGnify/ENA primary metagenome ERZ501341 (study PRJEB25962, sample SAMEA2042985) | human gut metagenome | biome: human gut; feature: human-associated habitat; material: faeces... | reverse complement strand
GTCTGAACTTGATTTATACGCTCCAACAGAAGCACCGCGTTTCCACTGTCGGTGAACTTCTGGCGCTGACGGATGAATACGCCGCCAAACTCTCAGCCATCACTTCGTCCGACGAGCACATCGAGGAACTGAAAGCGCGTTGCGACGCTTTATATAATAAGGTGAAAAAGCAGGCTGCCGTCCTCACCAAGGCGCGTACTGCCGCTGCCCGTGAAGTGGAGAAGCAGATGGCTGCGCGGCTGGTTCCGTTGGGCATGCCCAATGTCCGTTTCCAGGTAGAGATAGGTGCCCGCAAAGAGCCGGGCATACACGGGGCGGATACTGTGAACTTCTTGTTTTCCGCGAATAAGAACGGGGCATTGCAAAGCGTCTCCTCCGTAGCTTCGGGTGGTGAAATAGCCCGCGTCATGCTCTCCATCAAAGCAATGATAGCCGGTGCCGTCAAGCTTCCTACCATTGTATTCGACGAAATAGATACCGGAGTCTCCGGCGAGATAGCCGACCGCATGGCGGATATCATGCAGGAGATGGGCGAGCAGGACCGCCAGGTAATCAGCATTACCCATCTACCCCAGATTGCTGCCCGTGGACGCGCCCATTACAAGGTGTACAAGCAGGACAACGAAACGGAAACAAACAGTCACATCCGTCGTCTGACCGACGATGAACGCGTGGAAGAAATAGCCCATATGCTGAGTGGTGCTAAGCTGACCGAAGCCGCACTGAACAATGCCAGAGCATTGCTGGAAGTATCAAATAGTAAATAGTAAATCGTCAAATAGTAAATACCCATATATGGTTGATAACAGTGAAATGATTTTCGGCGTCCGTGCCGTGATAGAAGCCATTCAGGCAGGAAAAGAGATAGACAAGATATTGGTAAAGAAGGACATTCAGAGTGATTTGTCAAAAGAGCTGTTCGCTGTCTTGAAAGGGACTTTGATACCGGTACAGCGCGTTCCGGTGGAACGCATCAACCGCGTGACGCGTAAGAATCACCAGGGAGTGATTGCCTTCATCTCTTCAGTCACTTACCAGAAGACGGAGGACTTGGTACCTTTCCTTTTCGAGCAGGGCAAGAATCCTCTGTTTGTGATGCTTGACGGCATCACGGATGTCCGCAATTTCGGCGCCATTGCCCGTACTTGCGAGTGTGCGGCGGTAGATGCCGTGATTATCCCTGCACGGAACAGTGTATCAGTCAACGCAGACGCCATGAAAACCTCGGCAGGAGCCTTGCACACTTTGCCCGTTTGCCGCGAACACAGCCTGAAAGAGACCCTGCAATTCCTCAAGAATAGTGGTTTCCATATCGTGGCAGCCACGGAGAAAGGCGATTACGACTATACCAAAGCCGACTATACCGGTCCGATGTGCATCATTATGGGTGCCGAAGACAAGGGGGTGTCCTATGACAACCTGGCGTTGTGTGACGAGTGGGTGAAGATTCCCATGTTGGGAACCATCGAGTCCCTCAATGTTTCCGTTGCAGCCGGCATTTTGATTTATGAAGCGGTAAAACAAAGAACCAACTAAGATATGAAAAAGAAATTGCTGTTGATGCTCACTCTCTGTTTATTGGCTCAGTGGAGTGTGGCACAAGCCCCGAAGTGGGTAGACAAAGCCAAACGTGCCGTTTTTTCGGTGGTGACCTACGACCAGAACGATAAGATACTGAATACTGGAAACGGCTTTTTTGTCACTGAAGATGGCGTTGCGCTTTCTGACTACACCTTGTTCAAAGGTGCCCAGCGCGCCGTTGTGATGAGCTCGGACGGGGCACAGATGCCGGTGGAGGCCATTATGGGGGCCGATGACATGTACGATGTTGTCAAGTTCCGTGTCGGCATCCCCGGAAAGAAAGTCACGGCACTCACTTTGGCTGCTGTGGCTCCGGCTGCCGGTGCGGATGTATATCTGCTGCCTTATTCCACCCAGAAGGACCGTTCCTTCACTGCCGGGAAAGTAAAGGAAGCTGATAAGATTTCCGGCAACTATTCCTATTATACGCTCGATATGCGTCTGAAGGACAAGATGGTGAGTTGTCCGCTGATGACTGTGGACGGGCAGGTCTTCGGCCTTGCGCAGAAGTCCTCCGGACAAGACACGGCTACCATCTGCTATGCCATTGATGCCAATTTCGCCATGTCGCAGAATATCTCCGCATTGTCTTATGGAGATATGTCATTAAAGGGCATCGGTATCAAGAAGGCATTGCCCGATACCGAAGAGCAGGCTTTGGTGTTCCTCTACATGGCTTCTTCCCAACTGTCTCCGGAGAAGTATATGGAGACTCTGAACGATTTCATTGCACAATATCCTGCCAGTGCCGACGGTTATCTGCGCCGTGCTTCCCAGCATCTGTTCATGTCCCGTGAAGATGCTTCCATGGATAAGGTCGCCGCAGATATGGATAAGGCTTTGGAGGTTGCCGCAAAGAAAGATGATGTGTATTACAACCGGGCCAAGATAATCTATAATTATGCATTGGGCAAGCCCGAGAAAGTTTATAAGGACTGGTCGCTCGACAAGGCTTTGGACGAGGTACGGAAAGCGATAGCCATTGACGAGCTTCCGGTTTATGTCCAGTTGGAGGGTGACATCCTGTTTGCCAAGCAGGACTATCCGTCGGCATTTACCAGATATGATAAAGTGAATAAGACCATTCTGGCCTCTCCGGCTACCTTCTTCAGTGCTGCCAAGACCAAGGAACTGATGCAGGCGCCTGCCGAAGAGGTACTGGCTCTGATGGACAGTTGTGTGGCCCGCTTTACCCAGCCCTATACGGAGGAAGCCGCCCCTTACTTGCTGGAGCGTGCCCAAGCCCGTATGAATGCAGACCAGGCGCGTAATGCCATGCTGGATTATGACGCCTATTACAATGCCGTGAACGGTAAAGTGAACGACATGTTCTACTATTACCGTGAGCAGGCTGCTTTGAAGGCCAAGCAGTACCAGCGTGCGCTGGACGATATGGCGAAGGCCATCGAACTGAATCCGGAGGATTTGACTTACCGTGCCGAACTGGCAGTGGTGAATCTTCGCGTGGGACGTTACGAAGAGGCGTTGAATGTGCTGAAGACTGCCTTGGAGAAAGACCCTAAGTATGCCGAGGCCTACCGTCTGATGGGTATCGCCCAGCTGCAGATGAAGAAGGACAAGGAAGCTTGTGTCAGCTTTGCCAAGGCAAAGGAATTGGGTGACCCCAATGTGGATGCTTTGATTGAGAAGCATTGCAAGTAAAGGGATGGGATAGAATAAAGGCTCTGCTTTCGCAAGCAGAGCCTCTGTTTTGGGGAACTCCCCCGTGTTAAATGAGTTAAGTCTAGGTATAACAGGTTATGAGTGAAATTACGTTGTTTTATTTATAAAATGCGTGGATTTCCGGAATACTGCATATACTTCGGATTTTTTTTATTTCAAAAAAGAAAATAGACTCGATTATTAATAAAAACAAACTTTGACAATTATGAAGAAAGTGATTTGCAGCCAGCAGGCACCGGGCGCCATAGGCCCTTATAGCCAGGCTATCGAAGCTGGCGGAATGGTATTTGTATCAGGCCAGTTGCCCATTGACGCAGCTACCGGAATGATGGCTGAAGGTGCGGAAGCGCAAGCCCGCCAGTCCTTGGAGAATATAAAGCATATCCTGGAAGAGGCAGGGCTGGGTATGGCGAATATTGTGAAGACAACCGTTTTTCTGGCAGACATGTCCTTGTTCGCTGATATGAACAAGGTATATGCCACTTATTTTGACGGTGCTTTCCCGGCACGTTCGGCTGTGGCAGTGAAGGCGCTGCCTAAAGACGCCTTAGTAGAGATTGAGTGCATCGCGGTTCGCTAACAAGTCGGCAACAATGAAACTGCTGCCTCCCACGAAGATGAAATCTTCCGGGAGGCTTTTTTCTTGTGCGGCCCGCACAGCGGCAGGTACATCAGGATAGCAATGTCCTTCCAGACCTGCTGTTTCGGCAAGCTCCTGCAGTTCGCTTTCGGGCAATGCCCGCTTCACGCTGGCTTTGGTGAAGTAGTAGGTCGCTTCCCGGGGCAGCAGGGCCAGTACCCCCCGTATATCCTTGTCATTGACCATGCCTATGATGATGTGTAGCTGGCGGTAAGTTTGCTGTTTCAGTTGTTCTGTAATGTAGGTGATGCCTCCCACATTGTGGCCGGTGTCACAAATCAGGGTGGGCGAGTCCTGCAGTTTTTGCCAGCGTCCCATCAAGCCCGTCAGTTCCACCACACGGGCAAAGCCACTGCGCACTGCTTGTCCGTCCAGCCGGTAGCCGGCTTCTTTCAGTAGCGGGAGGGCGGTGAGGATGGTCCGGGCATTTTTCTGCTGGTAGAGTCCTTTCAGTTCGTATTCTATTCCGGGATAGTCTTCACGGTCATTCTCCTCGGCAAAGTAGATGGGAGCACCCGTTGTCTGTGCTTTTTCCAGAAATACCGGTTTCGTTTCGGGAGTGGTCTCGCCGATTACAACGGGGATACCGCTTTTAATGATTCCTGCCTTCTCTCCTGCGATTTTTGCCAAGGTGTCCCCCAGGAATTGGGTATGGTCAAAACTGATGTTGGTGATGATGCATACATCCGGACGGATGATATTGGTGCAGTCCAGGCGTCCGCCTAGTCCCACCTCGATTACGGCTACATCCACCTTTTCATCGGCAAAGTAGCGGAAGGCCATGGCGGTGGTCAGCTCAAAGAAAGAGGGATGGAGGGGTTCGAAGAAGCCACGTTCCTGCTCTACAAAACGGATGACGTATTCCTCGGGTATAGGCTGTCCGTTAATCCGGATGCGCTCCCGGAAATCCACCAGATGGGGCGAGGTATAGAGCCCGACCCTGTATCCTGCCTCTTGCAGTATGGCGGCAAGTGTATGTGAGCAGGAACCTTTTCCATTGGTACCGGCCACATGAATACTGCGGAAACTGCGGTGGGGATGTTCGAAGTGTGCGTCCAGGGTCAGAGTGTTTTCCAATCCTTCCTTGTATGCTGAGCCGCCCACTTGCTGAAACATGGGCACACTGTTATATAAGTAAGTTAAAGTGTCCTGATAATCCATCTTTTATAATATTTAACGGAGAAGCAATCCTTTCTCCCTATTAATTTGTTATCTTTAAAAGCGACAAAGATAATGCAGACCGAACGCAATCAAGCTTGCTTGAAATTGCTTGCAGTGTAGCTTATCTTAAGCTTATGCAAAGGTATTAACAATTTAAATCTAACGTGTATGGGAGCTAAGAAAAATTTTGTGATTGATACGAATGTGATTCTTCACGATTATAATTGTTTGAAGAATTTTCAAGAGAATGACATTTATCTTCCCATCGTAGTCCTTGAAGAACTGGACAAATTCAAGAAAGGTAATGAGCAGATTAATTTCAATGCGCGTGAGTTCGTCCGTGAACTAGATTTGATTACCGATGACAATCTGTTCACCAAAGGGGCGCCATTGGGAGAGGGCTTGGGCCGTCTGTTTGTGGTGGCAGGCATGGTGGACTCTCCCCGGGTACGTGATTCCTTTCCCGAACGCATTCCCGACCATCAGATTCTGTCGGTAGTGGACTGGCTTTCTACCAAAAAGCCTAAAATGAAAACCATTCTTGTCACGAAAGACGTGAATCTGCGCATGAAGGCGCGTTCCATCGGTCTGCTGTGCGAAGACTACATCAATGATAAGGTAATCAATGTGGATATATTCGAAAAGTCGAATGAAGTGTTCGAGGGTATTGACCCTGCGCTGATAGACCGCATTTATTCTTCCAAAGAAGGACTGGACATCAACGAGTTTGATTTTAAGGACATCATTCGTCCTAATGAATGCTTTGTGCTGAAGAGTGACCGCAGCAGTGTGCTTGCACGTTATAATCCCTTTACCCATTCGATTTGCCGGGTCAACAAGACAAAGAACTATGGCATTGAACCGCGCAATGCTGAGCAGAGCTTTGCTTTTGAGGTGCTGAATGACCCGAACATCAAGCTGGTTGCCCTGACTGGTAAGGCGGGAACCGGCAAGACCCTGCTGGCACTGGCCGCTGCATTGGGAAAACTTACCGACTACAAGCAGATTCTTCTGGCACGTCCCATCGTAGCCCTATCCAATAAGGACCTTGGATTCCTTCCCGGTGATGCCAATGAGAAAGTGGCTCCTTACATGCAGCCTTTGTTTGATAATTTGAATGTAATCAAGCATCAGTTCGCTGCCAATTCCTCTGAAGTGAAACGCTTGGAGGATATGCAAAAAAGTGAACAATTGGTCATCGAGGCATTAGCCTTTATCCGTGGGCGCAGCTTGAGCGAAACCTACTGTATTATCGATGAAGCCCAGAACCTGACCCCACATGAGATTAAGACCATCATCACCCGTGCCGGCGAAGGTACAAAAATGGTGTTTACCGGTGATATTCAGCAGATAGACCAACCCTATCTGGACAGTCAGTCCAACGGGCTTGTCTATATGATAGACCGCATGAGAGACCAGAATTTGTTTGCCCATGTCAATCTGGTGAAAGGGGAGCGCAGCCAGTTGAGCGAGTTGGCAAGTAATCTGATGTAGCGGATACCGCATTTTCCGGGGCAAAACTATTTCTATCCCGCTTTCTGACTGTTAAAACGGGGGAGGTGGGATGGTTTCTTTATAGACGATAAATAATTGTTATAACATTTTTTTATCGATTTTTTGCCCGTTTTGACTAAAATAGTGTATCTTTGCCTCGCCTAAAACAAAACTGTCAAGCAAAATGAAGCGAAATTTTTTTCATCGGTATCTTTCCGCGAAAGTGCTTCCGATATGGACTATTCTATTAATTGACGTATTTATCATCGTCATATCCAGTCTGTTGGCCTATGCTCTCCGATATGATTTCAGAAGCATTTTTTTGGAATCCTCTACCATTGACAAGACCATTTTATGGACGGTTGTTGTCAACTTGATTTTCTTCCGTGTTTTCCGTACGTATTCCAATGTGTTGCGCTTTTCCTCCTTTGTGGATATCATGCGCATTTTTGTGTCATTAACAGTGTCGTATGCACTGCTGATGATAACAAGCGTCTTGACAGAAAGCTATTTGGAGTTCAACCTGGCTCCGGTCAGCGTGCTGTTCATGTCTTATATCATCAGCTTTGCCATGATGGCATGCTCCCGTGTGATTGTCAAGACTTTCTTCGAGGCGCTGAACTTCGACGGCACCCATAGTGCCAATGTGTTCATTTACGGTGCCAAGGAAGCCGGGGTCAACATTGCCAAGGCATTGCGTGTCAATCTGCGCAACCACTACCGTCTGCGCGGATTCATTGCGGACGAACCTGAGCTTATCAACAAGGTGATGATGGGTGTCAGGGTGTTCCCCAACGATGATACGCTGATTGATGTGCTGAACGACCGCGATGTGCAGACCATCATCATTTCTCCTGCCAAGATGGAGGAACTGAAGAAGTCCGACATGGCTGACCGCCTGCTGGTGCACAACATCAAACTGATGACCGCGCCTCCTTTGAGCGAGTGGAACGGTCAGGCGCTGAGCCGCACACAGTTGAAGGAAATTCAGATTGAGGACCTGCTTCAGCGCAATCCTATCGAGATAGATATCCATAAGGTTGCCTCTCATCTGGAGGGCAAGCGTGTGATGATTACGGGCGCCGCCGGCTCCATCGGCAGTGAAATCATGCGCCAGGTGGCTTCGTTCAATCCCTATAAGCTTATTTTAGTGGACCAGGCCGAGACCCCTCTGCACGACATCCGTCTGGAACTTCAGGACCGTTGGCGCGACATCGATGCTGAGATCATCATAGCCGACATCTCCAATGCCACGCGCATGGAGGATATCTTCAGGGAGTTCAAGCCCCAGTATATTTTCCATGCGGCCGCCTACAAGCATGTGCCGATGATGGAGGACAACGTTTCCGAGTCCATCCAGGTGAACGTATTCGGTACGCGCACCGTTGCCGATCTAGCCGTGAAATACGGTGCCGAGAAGTTTGTGATGATTTCTACGGACAAGGCTGTTAACCCTACAAACGTGATGGGCTGTTCCAAGCGTATTTGCGAGATTTATGTGCAGTCTCTTGCGAAGAAGTTGCAGAAGGAGGGAGGCCATGCCACTCAGTTCATCACTACGCGTTTCGGCAATGTGCTGGGTTCCAACGGTTCTGTCATTCCCCGTTTCCGTGACCAGATTCAGCGTGGCGGTCCGGTGACGGTGACCCATCCTGAGATAATCCGTTACTTCATGACCATTCCCGAAGCTTGCCGCCTTGTTCTTGAGGCCGGCAGTATGGGCAACGGCGGTGAAATCTATATCTTCGACATGGGTAAGCCGGTGAAGATTGTGGACCTTGCCAAGCGTATGATCAGCCTTTCCGGACGTACGGATGTGAAGATTGAATTTACCGGTCTCCGTCATGGCGAGAAGCTCTACGAGGAACTCTTGAATGTGAAGGAGCTTACAAAGCCCACCTATCATGAGAAGATTATGATTGCCACGGTGCGTGAGTATGACTATGACGAGGTGAAGGAGCGTATCCAGAAGCTGATTGATGTAAGTTACACTTATGACCAGATGAAAATTGTTGCTGCCATGAAGGATATTGTTCCGGAGTTCGTGAGCAAGAATTCCTGCTTTGAGGCGCTGGATAAGAAGAAATAAAAAGATAGGGTAAGTATAAAATGAAAGGGTGATAACACAGCAATGATGTTATCACCCTTTCATTTTTATTGTCTTCTTGTCACCCTTTTGTCTCATTCATGTGAAGAGAAGTATTTCAAGAACTGTGTACGTTCGAAGGTATTGACTCCCTTCGGGTCGTTTACGTTCAGAATACCTTTGAACTGGCTGATGGTTTCCATACCTTTGCGGTCCATCCACAAGTTGAGGAAGCGGATGTATTCTTCAATGATGGTAGCTGAATTCTGATAAAGCACACTGCATATCTCTACGGCCGAAGCACCTGCCAATATTGCCTTGACAACGCCTTCGGGCGAGTGGATACCACCGGAAGCAGCATAATCGAGTTTGTTTACGGCTGCCGAAGCGATGCCTATCCAGCGCAGGGCTTTGGACAAATCGGCTTCATTGCTGAATACGTTGCCGGATACTTGTATCATTTTCTCAATGTTGATGTCCGGCTGGTAGAAGCGGTTGAACAGCACTACTGCGGCGGCACCGTTGGCATACAGCTGGTCTATCAGAGCTATCGGATTGGTCAGGTTGTCACCCAGCTTCATGATGACGGGTATCTTGACCGTCTTCTTGATGTGGCTCAGAATGTCGATGTGGCGTTGCTCGAAGGTTCCATATGTATACTGTACATCCGTCTGCAGTGCAAGGATATTGATTTCCAGTGCGTCTGCACCGGCTTCTTCTATTTTGGTGGCAAATTCCACCCAGTCGGCATTCTGATAGCAGTTGATGCTGGCTATGATGGGGATATTGCAAACCTTTTTGCTTTCCTTAATCAGGTTCAGATATTCACCCAGCTTATGTTCGCGGATATATCCTACAAGGTAGTCACTGCCTTCGGGGTACATGTTCGGGTCTCCCATCCAGTCAGCCTCCATCATGATTTGCTCTTCAAAGAGTGATTTTAGCACAATGGCACCTGCGCCGGCCTCAGATAGTTTCTGATTCTTGGCAGCGCTGTCTGTCAGTCCGGAGCTGCTGACGATAATGGGGTTTCTGAGTTTCAGCCCTGCAAAAGTAGTTTCTAATGTTGCCATGATAATGATTTTTTATGGTTAATAGTTTCTTTCTCCAAAAATCTTGCTTCCTACACGTATCAAGGTGCTCCCGGCTGCAATGGCTTCGTGGTAATCGTGAGACATTCCCATGGACAGTTCCCGGAATGACTCTGCATCGGCAAACCACTTGGCTTTCACTTCATTGAAGAAGCTACTTAAAGAACAAAACTCTGTTTTGATTTGTTCGTCATTGTCCGTATTCGTGGCCATGCCCATCAATCCGCATATCCGGATATGCTTGAGCTCTCTCCATTCACCAGCCGCCAGCATTTCCCGGCATTCGTCAAAGCTGAATCCAAACTTGGTCTCTTCCCGGGCAATGTGCAACTGCAGCAGGCAGTTGACGGTTTTTCCGGCTTTGGCAGCCTGCTTGTCCACTTCGGCCAACAGCTTGTAGGAGTCTATGCCATGAATCAGCGCTACGTAAGGAACGATATATTTTATTTTGTTTGTTTGCAGATGCCCGATGAAATGCCATTCTATGTCTTTGGGCAGACTTTCGCATTTGGCAGTCATTTCCTGCACCTTACTTTCTCCGAACACACGCTGGCCGGCACGATACGCTTCTTCTATCGCCTCGTTGGGGTGAAATTTGGAAACAGCCACCAGCCGTACCTTTTCAGGCAGTTCGCTCAGTACTTGTTTTAAATTCTCTGCAATCATCGTTTTTTTGAGTTATGAGTTATGAGTTATAAGTTATGGCTCGCAATAATAATTCATAACTTATAACTCATCACTTAAATTAAACTTCCGGTTTGTCGTCGGGCTCTGCACTGTACGGATATACATCCATAATGGCGGTTTCCGCTACAGATGCTATCTGATAGTCGGCCATTGTGCCTTTCATGCCCTCATCCAGTTTCTTCACTGCATCACGCAGGTCGGCAGCCTGCACCAATACCTGGGTAGAGGTTTTCTTTTCCGCACCGCTTTTCTCGTCTAGTGTGATGAAAACCAGTTTACATTTAAACCAGCGGTCGGCAGCTTCCTCTTCGCTGGGGAACAATTCGCTATAGTTGGCACGTTTGATGTCCGATACGGTGAACTCTCCCGAAATGAACGGCGTCATCTCTTCGATGATGCGTGCTTCCGCTTCCGTAAAACTGAGGGCATCCACCAGGTACGGTTCGGTCACCTTCTTGTTCATTCCATTTTCCATTGTTTTCTCGTAACGGATCTTACATTCAAACCATGTATGCATTGCCATAATCTTCTGATTTTAGTTAGTATTTTAATTAGTAAATGATTGTTTCCTCTTCCTGCCTTTTGCGGCTTGCTGAAGAAACCCTTTCCTTTTTTATCATGAAAGGATGTACAAAGATAAACGAAAAAGGGGAAAAAAGTTTGATATAGCCGGAAGAAGATTATGTTAATGCAAAACTTTTTATCTGTTTGGCGTCTGTTTGGGAACAAACCCGTATTTTGAAAACGGTTGGCAAAGGATATGACGGACCGGTTGGCTATTTTATTGGAATAACCGTTCTTTGGCGGCGTTAAACCAATAAAACAACAACAAAATTTATGGCAGTAGTAGCTTATTTAAGAGTAAGTACAGAAAAACAGTTTTTGGAAAACCAGCGAGAGGAAATTGTACGCTTCGCAGAAAGGAACGGGATGAGCATTGACAAGTGGTATACGGAAACGGTCAGCGGAAGCGTCAGCAGTAAAGAACGTAAGTTGTCGGGGGTGTTGGATAAGATGCGTCCAGGCGATTCTTTGATTGTTACGGAGATATCACGGCTCAGCCGTACGCTGCTTGAGATTATGACTATTCTCAATTCGTGTATAAAAAAGGGGGTGATATTGCACAGCACCAAAGAGGGATACGTTTTTCAGAATGACATTAACAGCAAAGTGCTGGGGTTTGCATTCGGACTGATGGCCGAGATAGAGCGTAATCTGATTTCAATGCGTACTAAAGAGGCGCTGGCCCGTAGAAAGCAGGAAGGAAAGCATTTGGGGCGTAAAAAGGGGGATATGCCTAAGATGAAGATACTTGCGGAGAACAAGAAACAATTGCTTAAAGAGCAGAAGAAAGGAACATCCTGCTCTGAACTCGCCCGGCGGATGGGAGTGTCCAGAACAACCATGTTCCGTTTTCTGCATCATAAAAGATAAACCGGAAGTCTCTAACCGGGATGTACTGTGATTCACTGCGGATTATGCCGATTATTACAGACGGATTTTAAGCGTCCGAGGCTTACTCAAGAATATCTAATCTGTACATATCTGTGTAATCTGTGGCGAATTATGAATTGCGGAAACTTCGTTTGTGCAGATTCTTCAGTTCGAAAGAGAGCATGATACGGAAGAATCCTATGATAAGGAATGCAAACGAAATCATATAAACGGCGTAGATAGCTCCGACCGTCGGTTGCCACAGGATAATAAGCGAGCATACGATGGCAAGAATGCCGAATGCTGTATACCAGCCCCACTCTTTTGTCCCGTACCTCTTTAAGTCCATAGCATAGCCTACCGAGGAAAATCCCCGGAACATCAGCCAGAAGGCGATGATAAACGGAATGACTTCCATGCTGACCATGGGAT
>ENA-OOXF01001975-OOXF01001975.1-human-gut-metagenome-genome-assembly--contig:-NODE-1975-length-12334-cov-3.899585_pt1 | contig 12334 bp, 12 predicted proteins | sample MGYA00241586_ERZ501341 | MGnify/ENA primary metagenome ERZ501341 (study PRJEB25962, sample SAMEA2042985) | human gut metagenome | biome: human gut; feature: human-associated habitat; material: faeces... | reverse complement strand
GTATAAGCGTGGGTTCATCATATTTGGTGTGGTATCTTTAACTATGGGAAACTCCACATTCCCATCTGGAAACAGACTGCCTTGTTACGTATAATTGCTCTGCAAGAGATTGTTGAGTCATTCCCTTACCTTCTCTTGCTCTTCTTAGTTGTTCGCCAAATTCGACCATATCAAATCTGCTCCTTTCATTTTGATTTTATCATCTGCAGATGTGATTATAGTATCACCTAAATCCAAAATAACATCAAGCACCACCTTAAATTATGGTGTCACCATTATGGTGCGTTGCTTCAATATCACTCAACTCCCTTAATTCTCTCAACAACAGTTCCATTCTTTTCCAAAACAATCCAAGTAAGCACTGGAACCATAGTACAAACCAGCAAACTGATTCCCAGTTGCGGCATATTGCCCTGTGCTTTTTCAATCTCATCTGCATCTTCAATTTTGGGTTCCCAGGAAAAGTCTTTTGCATTGTCATTTTCTTCTAATAACGCCAGGATTTCTTGTTCTGTATCTCTATCATATTCCTTGTGATATTTTATGCTGGTCTTTAGTGTAATTGGATGATTGGCAAATGTTTTCACCACCTGATCACAGGCTATAATCGTCGGTGGGTATCCAAGGAGTGCCGTATAATAATTCTCGTCCGTAATTCCTTCTATGGTAAAGGTTTTTGTCGTTTGTTGATCTTCATACAAAGCACATGTCACATTTTTTCCTATGATATCAGCATCTGCGAGATCCAAACCATTTCGATAAACAATACATACTTTTCCCGAAAGGAAGTCCTCTTTCTTTATCGGATGCGTAAGACTGTTATTTAAATAATCAAATTCCTGTTCATCAATTCCAATCAGAGAGGATCCAAAATTCTCAGGATGATTCTGATACTCGTCCTTTTCCTTACCATATGGAATGCTGTCTTCTGATTTTTCTTTACATGCCGTATCATTTTTAATGACCATATCCGTATCCATATAATTTGACACTATGGTTCTTGCTGCCTGACTGTCCAGCATGGTCACAATACAAAGGTACACAGACAGACTGGTGGCCAAAGACAACAGTACCACCGCAGTTCTTTTCTTATCCTTTGTAAACTGCTCCATAGAAAGTCTTGCTATTACTTTCCCCTTTCCTGCTCTTCTTACTTTTACGTTTTTGTGGGTCGGACAATAACCAAGCGCTTCTATTGGAGAAATATCTGCTGCCATTTTTATCGGTTTTTGGCTTGCCAGAAAGATGGTAACCCCAACCAGTAAGATGGTTGCCAGCAGAACTGCCGGATGAAAACGAACCATATCTGCTCCAACATAGCCACTTTTGATTCCAAGTGATTTTACAACAACAGGAATCAGGAAAAAGGATACCATCCCACCTGACAGACATCCAAGTACTGTCCCTGCAGATCCAATCAGAAGCATCTGTTCCTTCATCATCCTTTTTATCTGCTTTTCCGTCATTCCGACCGTCTGAAGCAGACCATAATAACGAACTTTTCCAGTTACAGAAAGATACATAATATTATAAATAAGCAGATACGCACACAAACAGGTAACTGCAATCAAGCCAATAAGACCTGCCAATATCTGAACCGATGCGCCAAGATCTTCCATGAAGAAAAGATTCTGCTGCTTTCCAAGATTCATATTTTCGATAAAAGCATTCTGCTCTTTTTTTGTCATGATTTTTTGCTTAAAATCCATAAAGTAACGACCGGAAGCTGCCTGCGAAAGCTTCCATCCCGATTGATCATAGAATTCTTTCGAGACATAAAACTGTTTCTTGGGTCCATATCCGTCCCAGATCCCACAGATTCGAAAAGTCCCTGTAAAGATTCCCTCATGTGTTCCATAAGACATAGCAAGGGTATCGCCTACATCAAGATCTTCGTAACCACATTCTTTTAAAGCGGAGTTTGTTACCATTATCTCATCCAAAGCTGTCGGATATCTTCCTTCCAACTTTTCTCTGACCGGCTCCATCATCTGTGTCCAATATCCATCATCTGCCCAGATCAGTCCCACATTCAGTGTGGAATCCTGATCTGTTTTTTCTACCCATCCACAGACTCCCACTGTACCTGTCAGAACGATATCCGGGTTGTTCTCACACATTTGCCTCTGTTCATCCGTCACTCCATACATGATTGCATCAAATTCTGCTCCTGACATACGGATGTTCTGAATTTTCTGAAGTCTAAAATAAGAATCTCCGACTGTGAATATTGTGAATACCAAAAAGGAAGAAAGAAGAACCGCAAGGAGCAAAGTAATGGTCTTTCTCCTGTTTACTTTTAAAGCGTTCCATGCCATCCTTTTAATCACTTTCTGATTCGGATTCTTAAGCATAGGAATCACTTCCCTTCCCGGTATCTCCTACAATCTTTCCGTCCTCAATATGTACGATACGATCTGCAAGCTGTGCAATGTCTCTGTCATGCGTGATAAGAATCAAGGTCTGGCTGAACTGTTTTGCTGCCATTTTCAAAAGTCCAAGTACATCATGGCTGGTAACCGAATCCAGATTTCCTGTCGGTTCATCAGCCAGAATAATGGCGGGCTTCGCCGCAAGTGCCCTGGCAATCGCAGCCCTCTGCTGCTGTCCACCAGATAATGTTCCAGGAAGAGCTTCCCTCTTCTCTGACAGTCCTAAAAGTTCCAGTATCCCATCCACATATTCCGCGTCAACCTTTCTCCCATCCAGTTCCGCCGGAAGAATGACATTCTCATATACATTAAGATCCGGGACAAGATTATAATTCTGAAAAATAAACCCGATTTTTCTCCTGCGAAATATGGCAAGCTGTTCTTTTTTCATTCCCAGAAGGCACTTACCCTCTACCAACACTTCCCCATCTGTTGGCACATCCAGTCCACCCAGCATATGCAAAAGTGTACTTTTCCCGGATCCGCTTTTTCCGATAATAGCAACGAATTCCTGATCTTTCACACGAAAATCTACGCCATCCAATGCCTTTACCGTATTTTCACCCATTTGATAGTATTTTTTTAAGCTTCTTGTCTCTACAATGTATTCTTTCATTGGTTTGCCTCCTTCTTTTGATATTCTATAGAATATCTCCTAAAAATCACAAACCTGTCTCAATTTTTAATTATCACAATATTGTGACCATCCCCGATCGGTTATGTTACGATTCATTCACCGGTAAATACAAGCGAAAACACGCTCCTTTTCCCACTTCAGACTGTACTTCTATGTAGCCCTTCTGAAGTTCCATGATTGTTCTTGCAAGATATAATCCGATCCCAACCCCTGGTTTATCATGCACCTCCGGCTCACGGTAAAATCTTGTAAAGATCTCTGCCTGCCTCTCCGGGGCAATCCCTTTTCCAGTATCAGAAATGCTGATCTTTAAAAATAATTCCTGTCTTTCTGTCTGAATATGGATCTTTCCAGCTGGTTCGGTATACTTGAGTGCATTGTCCAGAATATTATAAATTACTTCCTCCGTCCATTTGCTGTCATGACGGATCATCATATTTTCTTCGCAGTTCACATATAGATCAATCCCCTTCAACGCCGCCTCCGGAACCACATCGGCAACTGCATGGCGGATTGTTTCGTATAGATTTTGGTCTTCCTTATGTATTTGCAGAATTCCCGTTTCAAGCCTTGACATTTTTACCATGCTCTGCATTAAAAAATCAATTTTTTCCATCTGCCCTTTGATTTTTCCCAAAAACTCCTGACCGTTTTGCGAAAACTCTTCATCCTCAAGGAGTTCCAGGTATAGTTTTATATTGGCAATGGGCGTCCTTGCCTGATGGGATATATCAGAAATCAATCCCTTTACTCTTTCTTTCTCACGAAAACCGTCTTCTTCTTTTTTCCGAAATACATTCCCGGCTTTCGCTAATTGTGTTCCTGTTCTTCCCCAGAGGCTATCCTCCAATTCTTCTTCCATATTCCATTCTTTTCCTGTTACGATAGCATCCAGAGCATCTTCCACCTTTTCAGCAAACAACTTCGCTTCTTTTTTTATCCGGTAGTTTTTCCATAACAATACCAGTACTGCTGCAAATAAAATTATCATCATGATACACATCAGCCAATCCATTGATATCCCATCCCATATACATTTGAAATATACCTGTGATTCTTATCTTCAATCTTTCCTCTCAGACGATTCACATTTACTGCCAGTGTGTGCTTGTCCACAAACTGTCCTCCACTGTCCCACAACCGCTCCAATAACAGATCATAAGTCAGAAGCTGTCCTCGGTTCATAAGAAATTGACAAAGCAGACGGCACTCTGTCGGTGTGACGGGGCATTCCTGACCTTTTACCGTTACTCGTGCATTATCCAAATCTATATATAAGTACTCATCTGCAAAAATCAGACGATTGACCGAAGCAGTTCTTTTTAAAATGACTTCTATTTTTCTAAGTAAAATCTTCATTGAAAATGGTTTAGTAACGTAATCTTCTGCCCCGGATTCATATCCTGCCAGAGCATCCTCCTCCATATCCCTGGCTGTCAGGTAAATGACCGGAACTTCTCTTTGCTTTTTTACCCACTGGCAAAAAGAGAAGCCCTCGCCATCTGGAAGATTCACATCCAGAAGGACCATATCTATCTGATTCTCAAAAAAAATCTGCTTCCCTTTTTCCATAAAAGTCACACCATAAACTCCATATCCTGACTTTTTCAAAAAATAACAGATTGCCTGATTCAAATCAAAATCATCTTCTACAACTAATATATACTGCATATCCTAATTCCTCCGATACAGATTCTCACAAAGAAATCTCTGCATAGCAATGATACCTTTCAATATTGTACCACAGACTTTTCCTGGGTATGAAAAAAAAAGAAAGAATCTCAATTTTGTGATTATTCAGTGCGCAAAAAAAGAAAATATTTTATAAGTCTTTTCATATATCGTTTGTTTTTTTGTTTACCTTATTAATTTCCTCTCTGAAATTCTTTTTTGCCATGAAAGTTTTCTGTCTTTCTTCTGCCACCTGATTCAAAGCATCATCTCTTTCTCTTCTCATCTTTTTCGTATGCAGTTACGTTCGACATATTTGTTTTCCTTTTGTCTCAATCACTTATAAAAAGTTGCTCTACAAATCAGCAAATAGCCCAGATATTCCTGAATGGTTGGGATATCCTCTTCCTCAACCAGATCCTTTAAATACTTCAACCACATTTCGGGTTTAGGAGCTTCCGGATTATAATTGACATTTAACCGGTTTCTACAGAACTGTTTTTCTTCTTCAAACTTCCCATTCAGATAATAGACTCCATTTACAACATGAATTGGAATTAAGTGGTCGCCACACTGTACGCGCCACACTACAATTTCCATGATGAAAGAACACAGCATTGATGAAACTACCATCAAGAAGATTGTTGGACATTCTGGAGCTATGACGCTTACAGAACGTGTCTACACTCATCTTGATGTCCAGGTTCTGATCGATGCCATAAACAAAATTGTGGGAGACATTCCATAAAGATTCGAGGGTAAAGAAAAACCCCAGAAACACATGGTTTCTGAGGTTTTGTATGCATTTTTTCGTTCCAAACGATTATCTCTTTGTGAACAGAAATTAACGTTTAGAGAACTGTGGTGCTCTACGAGCTGCTTTGAGACCGTATTTCTTACGTTCTTTCATACGTGGATCACGTGTAAGGAATCCAGCTTTCTTAAGAACTGGTCTGTAATCAACATCAGCCTCAAGAAGTGCTCTTGCAACACCGTGACGGATTGCTCCAGCCTGTCCTGTGTATCCACCACCCTTAACATTAACGATTACATCAAATTTTCCTTCTGTGTCTGTTGCAGCTAATGGCTGGCGAACAACAACCTTTAATGTCTCAAGTCCAAAATACTCATCGATATCTCTTTTATTGATAGTAATTTTACCTGTTCCTGGTACTAAATATACTCTAGCAACAGATTTTTTTCTTCTACCTGTTCCGTAAAATTTTGCAGTAGCCATTGTAAAATCCTCCTTTTAACCTTTCTTAGAATTTCAGTTCAACTGGTTTCTGAGCCTGCTGAGCGTGCTCTGGTCCAGCGTATACGTGAAGTTTCTTGATCATAGATCTTCCTAAAGGTCCCTTTGGAAGCATTCCCTTAACAGCAAGTTCGATAACCTTCTCTGGTTTCTTAGCCATCATCTCTGCTAATGTAGTCTCTTTCATTCCACCTACATATTCAGAGTGATTGTAATAAATCTTCTGATTCAGTTTCTTACCTGTTACATTAACCTTTTCTGCATTTACAACGATTACATAATCGCCTGTATCAACGTGTGGTGTGAACTCCGGTTTGTTCTTTCCTCTTAAAACCTTAGCAACTTCTGATGCTAAACGTCCTAATGTATATTCCGAAGCGTCAACTACATACCATTTTCTTTCAATCTTATCTGGATTAGCCATATAAGTTTTCATTGTGGTTTACCTCCTGTGAATCATTAACATTTTCATGATAATATATCAGAATCAGCAAGATTCCGGGGCTTTGGCCTCTTACTGTTTCTCCTTTTGTCATACTTGCTTATTATATTATACTGTACCGTGTGTGTCAACTGTTTTTTGACATATTTTTCTTATATTTTTACTTATTTTCGTTGATCAAATGTACTTTTCCCGAGAATCTTCCCGTACATTTTTCATACTAAAATTTTAAATACTGTACACTATATGGTTTCAGTTCAAGCTGACCATTCATCGTAACCGTTTCCCCGGTCAGCAGATCTGCTGCCGTTCCATTCAGTTCTCCTGCATTGGCAGTGTATGGATAATCCGCAGCATTGATTGCAACGATCACTCGTTCTTTCTCTGAGCAGCGCTCGAATACCAGCTGATGATTCTGGATCACTACATTCTTATAAGCACCATTGCAAAGTGCATCACTTTCCTGGCGTACACGGATCAGTTTCTTAATAAACTCTGTCAGCTCATTTGGCTTTGGTTCTTCAAAGCAAGGGCGAAGCGCATAGTCATTATCCGGTGCTTTCTCCCCCGGCTCAGCCCATTCACTTCCATAATACAGGCACGGGATTCCCGGCATACCCATAAGCAGTCCGTATGCCAGCGGAATATGTTTCTTATTCGTCAGAATGCTTGCCAGTCTTGTAACATCATGATTATCCACAAATGTCATCAGGTGCTTTCCTCTGTAAATACACCACTGATCACTTCCGAACTGGCGGTGCAGGGAATGTGCGATCTCGAACATATTCATACTGTTAAAGCTGGAATATAATCCCTTGTAGCACTCATAATTCGTGCAGCTGTGAAGCATCTCATCATTCACGATAATATTATAATCGCCAAACAATACCTCTCCGATCAGTGCAAAGTCCGGTTTTAATTCCTGTGTATAAGAGCGGAGACGTCTCATGAAATTGTGATCCAGACTATAAGCCACATCCAGACGGAGACCGTCGATATCAAATTCGTCAATCCAGTATTTTACACATTCCATCAGATAATCTACGACTGCCGGATTCTGAAGGTTTAATTTGACCAGCTCAAAATGGCCTTCCCATCCTTCATACCAGAATCCGTCATTATAGCAGCTGTTGCCGTCAAAGCTGATATGGAACCAGTCTTTGTACGGTGAATCCCATTTCTTCTCCTGTACATCTTTAAATGCCCAGAAGCCTCGTCCCACATGGTTAAATACACCATCCAGTACAATTTTTACGTTATGTTTATGCAGATCTTCACAGACCTCTTTAAAATCTTCATTCGTTCCAAGCCTGCAGTCGATCGTCTTAAAATCTCTTGTATCATATCCATGATTGTCCGATTCAAAGATCGGATTTAACAGAATTGAATCTACTCCTAATGTCTGAAGATACTCAGACCAGTCCATAAGTTTGCGGATACGAGGAACACACACACCGTCATTGTGCACCGGTGCCCCACAGAATCCGATCGGATAAATCTGATAAAAAATACTATTGTAAGCCCACATTACTCATCCATCCTTTCTGTGTCTGCCATAAACTATGCTCCGGCAGATCACTCACTGTTCTATTATACCACATTTCGTTCTTTAAAGACACAAAAGACACTGCCACTGGCAGTGCCTCTTGCATACTTCCCTATCTGAAAGACCTGCCGCTGGCAGGTTATTTCCTGTTATATATAAGTTTCTCTCCCCGCATGAATATGTAGAACCATACAAACAGCAGCACACCTTTCAGAATACTCGAAATCGTAATACTCCACCAGATCCCGTTCAGCGCAAGTGTTGTATGAACCAGTATCAGCGCAAGCGGAATCCTGAGCGCCGTAAATACAATACTGATCACAGATGGCGGCACGGTCTTTCCATACCCCGAAAATGCACCTGCCGTCGTAATCTCAAGACTCATAAAAAGCTGCGATACACCAAGGATCCGAAGATAATCCACTCCAAGCGGAATTACATCTTTTTCTGTAATAAAAATCCGGAATACCGGAGCCGGACAGCATATTAATAATAGCGTACAGAAAATCCCCCATACAAATACTACTTTTAATGCGCTGACATATCCCTGATAGATCCGTCTCTTCTTACCTGCGCCATGGTTCTGCGATGTAAATGAATTCACCGCTGCTGCAAAACCATCCGCTGTCATCCACGAAATTGATTCTATCTGTGAACCAACTTTCTGGACAGCCACCGCCGCATCTCCATATCCCGCGACCAGACGTGCAATGATCATCGATATTCCGGTAAACAGCATACTCTGAACAGACGTTGGAAAACCGATTCTGACAATTCCTTTCATATGATGCAGATCCGGCTTCTTCAGATATCTTACATATTGAAAAAGTACGGTATCCTTCATCGCAAATATAAAAAACATAACTGTAACGATCATCTGCGCGATTACCGTAGCAATTGCTGCACCTGTCACTCGAAGAACCGGAAATGGTCCGATTCCAAAAATCAGAACCGGATCCAGGATGATATTAACAACCAGTCCGGTCGTTGTTGCCAGAAATACCGGCCTGCTGTTACCGATTGCCGTAAATAATCCGGTATACGTCTGATTTAAAAAGGAAAACAAGACAAGACCGCAAGTAATTTCAAGATAATATATGGCATCCCGGATCACCTGTGCCTGATTCAGATGGAAAAAATGAATCAGTGGTTTTGCCCCTAATATACAGACAAGTCCATAAATAATCCCCAAAATCAACGTAAGCTGTAACGCGTTGGATGCATATTCTGCGGCCTCTTCACTATTAGATGCCCCAAGTGCATGTCCGACATTAACCTGCCCTCCCATTTTTGCAAGCGCAGCAAGTCCGTTGGAAAGCCACATATACATTCCTGCTGCCCCAACAGACGCTACCGCCGAACTTCCGATACGGCCGATCCAGATCATGTCGGTCATATTGTACGCCATCTGGATCAATGACGTCGCCATGATCGGGACAGCCAGTCTGGTAAGAGATGATAATACAGGTCCGTTTACCAAATCAATTTTCTTTTGCATGATTGGCTATACTCTTTTCAATACTTTCACGATCTCGCCCATATACATTGTATGATAATCCTTATCCGGATACCATTTCTCATCATTTTCCTTAACATCGAAACATTCCGGTTTCATATCCTGTGTATACTGAGTCTTGCATACGAAGATCAGATCTGCTTCTTCAACTGCAGTTGTTCCGTCTACCGCATATGGATGAAGACCTGCTTCTTTCCATTTATCTTCTACGTCTTTTCCTGATACAGATCCGCATACGCTTAATGCTTTTCTGTAATCTTCTGACAGGAAAGAAAGCGTGTACATACCGGTCTCATCCATGAATTTCTTCGTGTATCTCTGTGGGCGGATATATGCAGTTGCGATATTCTTTCCCCACATGATTCCGACACCACCCCAGCTTGCTGTCATGGTGTTACTCTTTTTTTCATCTCCTGCTGTTACCAGCATCCACTCTTTTGAAATCTTTGTGAATGGGTTGAATTCCAGACTTTCAATTGCTACTTCTTTAAATGCCATTTCCATATCCTCCTTATCGTCTTTATGTACTCTCACAAAATTAAGTATGAAACAGTAGCAAGAGTACATCTTTGCTTTTAGAATTACAGACAGTGAGTATTCACTGCCTGCAATTTTACTGTATTCTTTTATAATTATACTACTTTACTAACACTTTACGGAAGTTTTTCTTACCCTTTTTCAGGACTACGCCTTCTCCACTTAATGCTTCTCCGGCAAATGTCTGGAATACATCTGTCACCTTCTCACCATCTACAGATACTCCACCCTGCTGTACGGCACGGCGTGCTTCTGACTTAGAAGCTGTCAGTCCTGATTTTACTAACATCGTCAGGATATCGATGTTACCGTCTGTAAGGTCTTCTTCTGTCAGTTCTGTCTTTGGCATATCTGCTGCTGCACCTGTTGAGAATAATGCTCTTGCTGCCTCCTGTGCCTTCTGTGCTTCTTCTTCACCGTGAACCAGTTTTGTAAGCTCGAATGCAAGGATCTCTTTTGCTGTGTTAAGCTGTGCACCTTCCCAGCTGTCCATCTTGTCGATCTCTTCTAATGGAAGGAATGTCAGCATACGGATGCATTTTAACACGTCTGCATCTGCAACATTTCTCCAGTACTGGTAGAATTCGAATGGTGATGTCTTGTTAGGATCAAGCCATACAGCACCGCTCTGTGTCTTACCCATCTTTTTACCTTCTGAGTTCAGAAGCAGTGTGATCGTCATAGCAGAAGCGTCTTTTCCGAGTTTACGACGGATCAGTTCTGTACCTGCAAGCATGTTGCTCCACTGATCGTCCCCGCCAAACTCAAGGTTACATCCGTATTTCTGGTATAACTCATAGAAGTCATATGCCTGCATGATCATATAGTTGAACTCAAGAAAGCTGAGTCCTTTTTCCATTCTCTGCTTGTAGCACTCTGCTGTCAGCATACGGTTAACGGAGAAATGTGCTCCGACTTCACGTAATACTTCGATGTAGTTCAGTCCCATCAACCAGTCAGCGTTATTAACCATCAATGCTTTTCCATCTGAAAAATCGATAAATCGACTCATCTGTTTCTTAAAGCAGTCACAGTTGTGCTGGATTGTCTCCGGTGTCATCATCTGACGCATATCTGTTCTTCCGGATGGATCACCGATCATAGCTGTTCCTCCACCGATCAGTGCGATTGGTTTATTTCCTGCTTCCTGCAGACGTTTCATCAGGCACAGTGCCATGAAATGTCCTACGTGAAGGCTGTCTGCTGTCGGGTCAAATCCGATGTAGAATGTAGCCTTTCCATTGTTGACCAAGTCTTTGATCCTGTCTTCGTCTGTTACCTGTGCGATCAGACCTCTTGCAACGAGTTCTTCATAAATTCCCATTTTTATTCTCCTTTTATTATGTTAATGATTTACAGAATTCTCACTTTACTTCAGCTTGCAAATATGCTTTTCAGAAAGCAATTTTCCCTCATAACTGGTCAAAAAAAGTCCTTATCCAATCAATATTGGATAAGGACGATATTAACCGTGGTACCACCTTATTTCGCTGATTACCTGCGTATTCAGCCTCATTCAATCTGCGTGTTCACAGACCTTTGCACTATAACGTGTGCCCGACGTCACAGCCTACTTTCAAAAACACTCATAATTCTTATCGTGTATCATTTCGGTGTGCAGCTCCAAGACGTATTCATTCTTCACTCTTTCATGCGCCTCTCATCAACCGGCAGCTTTCTGTATGGGTGTGTGAATCACTACTTCTTCTTTTCCAAGCCTTTGTGATATCTGTATATTATTTTCCTGTCTGTGTTAAAGACTAACTGATTTGATGAACTTTGTCAAGATGATTTTTAATCTCCATCTTTTATTTTTTCAAAAAGTTGCAGCCATGCTCCTGCAATTATTTCATTTCCATATTCTGTCAGATGAATACCATCCGTTGTAACACTCTCATATCCTGCTTTTTCTGCTTTCAATATTATCATGTCCTGAAGCGCAAGAAAGTCCGCATGATATTTTTCTGCAATCTTTTTTTCGATTCTTTCTGTCTGTTTTATTCCCGGAATCCAGTTTTCATACATTCTGGGATATGGCACTATAAATGGCGACATACAGATAAGCTTTGCATCCGATTGCTCTGTAATTTCTTTCACAATGGCTTCATAACAGGCTTCAAACTGCTGTTCTTCCAGGCTCTTTCCTGTATTCATCATAACTCCGACGTCATTGCATCCTATCAGAATGCTTACGACATCCGGTCGTTTTAAAATGCATTCCTTCTCCAATATACGTTTCACTCCATGAATCGTGAATCCATCATGTCCTCGATTCATAATGTCGTACTTCTTCCTTCC
>ENA-OOXF01001972-OOXF01001972.1-human-gut-metagenome-genome-assembly--contig:-NODE-1972-length-12337-cov-1.894317_pt1 | contig 12337 bp, 8 predicted proteins | sample MGYA00241586_ERZ501341 | MGnify/ENA primary metagenome ERZ501341 (study PRJEB25962, sample SAMEA2042985) | human gut metagenome | biome: human gut; feature: human-associated habitat; material: faeces... | reverse complement strand
AAAATACTCGCAAAGAAATTCGATGTTTCCAAACTCGATTAACCGGAGGATAACGCAGACGCAGCAGCGCCTGCAGAATGGAGAATTCATGAGCAATATCAAAATCAGCACGAAGAACCTCGATCTGTATTACGGCGAAAATCACGCCCTTAAAAACATCAATATGAATATCAAGGCCGGAGCGATCACCGCCTTTATCGGTCCCTCCGGCTGCGGTAAATCCACCTTTTTAAAAACCTTAAATCGTATGAATGACCTCGTGGACAATGTAAAGATCACCGGTGAAGTCAAAATTGACGGCGAGGACATCTACGATCCCCACGTAGATGTCACTCTGCTGCGTAAAAAAGCCGGTATGGTATTCCAGCAGCCCAATCCTTTTCCCATGAGCATTTACGACAATATCGCTTACGGTCCCAGGATCCACGGTATCAAAAACAAGGCTCAGCTGGACGAAATCGTTGAAACCAGTCTGAAAAACGCTGCGATCTTCGATGAAGTCAAGGATCGCCTGAAAAAATCTGCCCTCGGTCTTTCCGGCGGTCAGCAGCAGCGTCTCTGCATTGCCCGTGCCCTTGCTGTTTCACCGGAAATCCTGTTGATGGATGAACCCACCTCCGCCCTTGATCCGATCTCTACAATGAAAATCGAGGACCTGATGGCAGACCTGCGGGAAAAATACACGGTTGTCATTGTCACTCACAATATGCAGCAGGCTGCCCGTATTTCTGACGATCTCGCTTTTTTCCTTGTGGGAGAAATGGTGGAATTCGGCGATACGAAGCAGATCTTTTCCCATCCGCAGGATAAACGCACAGAGGATTATATCAGCGGACGGTTCGGCTGATCCTGACAGACCCTACCCGTTTTTCTCTTTCCCAGCATAGTAAACAGGCATTACATTGCGATTTTTCATTTTAAATGGAGGTATCTATGACAACAAGAAAATTATATAGTGAAGAGCTGGTACAGCTTTCCGAAAGCCTGGAGGAAATGGGAAACCTCGTTGAAGCTTCCCTGAAAAATTTATTTTTTTCCATCGAAAACAAGGATATGCAGCTGGCAGAGCGGATCGTGGCCGATGACCGCAATGTCAACAACCTGGAGCGCAGCATCGAAGCTCAGTGCCTGATGCTCATTACAACCCAGCAGCCCATCGCACAGGATCTGCGCACGGTTTCTTCTATTCTGAAGGTCGTTACGGATATCGAACGCATTGGAGACCACGCCTCTGATATCGCAGAGCTGATTCAGCAGATGGATCACAAGCAGCTGGAACGCTATTCCGGACATCTGCAGCCAATGATCGCAGCTTCCCGGGAGATGGTACACGAGGCAGTCAGCGCCTTTGTCGCCCGGGATCAGAAAAAAGCGAATGATGTCATCGCTTCCGATGATATCATCGACAAGCTTTTTGATAAGGTAAAGAATGATATCGTTATCCACATAAAAGAAGATCGTTCCGATGCGATAGAGAGCCTCGATGCCCTGATGCTGGCCAAATACCTCGAACGCATCGGAGATCATGCGGTCAATATCTGCGAATGGGAAATTTTCCGGGAAACCGGAACCATTCAGAATACAAAAGTATTCTGAAGCTCCATCCGGCTGTCAACAGCTATTTTCACAATTCCTTCGCAATTTTTCCTCATAATCCTCACACTTTTCCAACACATTCCTCACAAATCCTTTTTATACTGTTTCTCAGATAAAGAGAAAGACCAATGGTTCAGCATAAATCTTTGCGCTGAACCGTTTTTCCCGGCAGACTGATACCGATCAGGCAGCTTACCGGCAGAATAAGAAAAGGAGTGACAGTTATGTACGAAAATGAAAACCAGAGCTTCGACAACAGAGAGCAGGATTATCATTATACCAATACCCCGGAACAGCAGGCACCGACTCGTCCCCGCAAAAAAAATACGAGTGCAGCACGCATTGCAAAAAAAGCCGGTGCAATTGCACTGAGCGCTGTTTTGTTTGGCGGCGTTGCATCCGGTACCTTTCTGGGTGTCAACTACGCGGCAGGCTATCGGAACAATGCTTCAACAGCTGCATCCTCGGAAAGTGCTTCCGCTTCTTCCCAGACAACAAGCTCTTCCAGCAGCCTGTTAAAGGCTACCACACCGGTCAGCACAGGCAGCGCAGCATCCTCCGGAAGTCTGGACGTCTCCAGCGTTGCGGAATCCGTTATGCCTTCTATCGTATCCATCACAAATAAATCTGTACAGGAGGTACAGAACTATTTCAGCATGTTCGGCTACGGCGGTCAGGCTCAGGAGGTAGAAAGCACCAGCGTTGGTTCCGGTATTATCATTGGAAAAAACGATACAGAGCTGCTGATTGTCACCAATAATCACGTTGTAGAAGGCGCGGATACCCTTTCTGCAAGCTTCATTGACAACTCCGTTTATGAAGCAACTATCAAGGGTACAGATTCCGACAACGACCTGGCAGTTATCGCCGTTCCGCTTTCCAGCATTTCCGATGATACAATGTCCCAGATCGCAGTGGCTGCAGTGGGCGATTCCGATTCCTTAAAGGTCGGTGAACAGGTTGTTGCCATCGGCAACGCACTCGGCTATGGTCAGTCCGTTACAACCGGCATTGTCAGCGCCACAGACCGTACCCTTTCCTCTTCGGATTCCGATGACAGCAATGCCCTCATTTCCAGCACTGTTACCACAAAAGAGACACCTACCTACATCCAGACAGATGCGGCCATCAACCCCGGCAACAGCGGCGGCGCACTGGTCAATATGAAGGGTGAGGTTATTGGTATCAACTCTGCAAAGCTTGCCAGCACAGAGGTGGAAGGCATGGGCTATGCAATCCCCATCACCAGAGTATCCAGCATCATCGAAGAGCTGATGAATGAGACGACCAGAACCAAGGTTGCTGACAGCCAGAAATCCAGCATCGGTATCGCAGGCATCACCGTGGATTCCAACATCAACGCAGCCTATGGCATCCCCGCAGGTGTTTATGTAGCAAGCGTTACTCCGGGCAGCGGTGCAGAAGCGGCCGGCATCCGCAAGGGTGACGTCATCACAAAATTCGATGGTAAGACCGTCAGCACCATTCAGGAGCTGAAAGAAAAGCTGCAGTACTACGCAGCCGGAGAAGCGGTTTCTATTACGGTACAGTCTCCCGGCGAGGGCGGCATTTATACAGAAAAGGAGCTGACCATCACCCTTTCCTCCGCACAGAGCTCTGAAGAAAGCCAGTCTACTGACAACACACAGGCCTCTCCTGAAAAAGGAAACGGAACGCACAAAGCGATGGGATATCAGAACTGAAGCTGACAATAGCTTATCTGAAAAAGCCGGTCGGCATGGAAGAAAATTCTTCTGTGCCGACCGGCTTTTTATGTTCGTTACAGCTTACTCTTCCTCTTCTTTCTCTGGCAGGATCTTGCTGACCAGTGCAGATTCCACTCTCTGATCCTCCATTTTTTCCACATGAATATTCAGTCCGTTGACCTGCACATCAAACTGGCTGCCGTCCGCAGGAATGATCCGCAAGCAGCTGAAGATCATGCCGCCCAGCGTGTCATAATCGATATCCTCCGGCAGATCCAGATCCAGTGCTTCCGCAATGTCCTCAACATATGCGCCGCCTGAGATCCTCCACAAATTGTCCTCCAGCTGAACGATTTCCGGCGGCTCCTCGGAATCGAACTCATCGTAAATATTTCCGACGATCTCCTCCAGAAGATCCTCCATTGTAATAACCCCCGCCGTCTGTCCGTATTCGTCGATGACGATGGCCATATGGATTTTTCCTTTTTGCATATCCCGGAACAGGTCATCTGCATGAATCGTATCCGGTACAAAATAAGGCTCTCGCAAAAGCTCCTTTAACCCTGACGGGCTGTCATTTTTACGATCCAGGAGATAATCCCTGGCATTCAGAATACCTATAATATCGTTAATATCTTCATCGTAAACCGGATATCTGGATAAACCGCTTTCCCGGATCGTCGAAATGATGTCCTCGTCCGCCTCATCCAGCGAAAAACAGACCATATCTGCTTCTCTCGTCATCGCATCCCGCACCGAAATGTCGTCAAACCGGAACACGTTTTGAATCCACTCCTGCTCATCGTGGTCTATCGTTCCTTTTTCCCCGCCAAGGTCAACCAGCCGCCGGATCTCTTCCTCCGTAACGCTGCGTTCTACGGATTCCGTTTTAAAGTGAAGCAGCTTTAAGATCAGCTTTGCAGACCTCGACAACAGCCATACCGCCGGATGCAGTACCACCGTCAGCACACCGACTACACTGCAGGTCATTCTTTCTGCAGCTTCAGGCCGCTGCATCGCGATCCGACGCGGCACCAGCTCGCCAAACAACAATGCAAAATAGGAAAGCACGACTGTCACCAGCACAACTGCCAGCACATGACAGACAGAAAGGCTTATGCCGCTTGTTCCCAACCGTTCATACAACCATGCCATCAATCCGCCTGCAAATCCGTCCGCCGCAGCTGCACTGGCCAGAAATCCTGCCAGTGTAATCCCGACCTGAATCGTAGATAGAAAAATATTCGGCTCCTCTGCAAACTTCAGCAGCCGCTGTGCTTTCCGATCGCCGTCCTCTGCCAGCTCCCGCAGCCTGTTTTTATTCAGCGATACAACAGAAACCTCGGACGCCGCCAAAAAGGCATTGACCAGAATCAGAATGATCAGTAACAAAAGTAGTTTTACCATGAATTTAAAATCTCTCCTTTTTCTACGACAAAGAGACATAACCCATTGGGAACTCCCAACAGGCTATGCCTCCTATAGCTTTCTCCAACAGAGCACAGACTCTGTCCATTTTGTATTGTGATTGGAATTCAGAAAATTCGTTTCCCCGTCAGGGTCCGCGTTATCCATGAAATTCGGTTCCTTCCCTGTCTGAAATAAATCCTGTGCGAAGCGAACTTTATACAAAGCCGTTTTCTCTGCTTTATTTCAGGCAATCCGCTTTTGACATGTTTACTTTACCCATTATACAGAATCAGGAAAGGAGCTGTCAAGATTTTATTCTATCCCCTTCACTTCGTAGCCGGCATCTACGATTGCTGCAGTCAACGCTTCATCGGTTGCTGTGCCTTCTACAACTGCCTGCTTATCCTCCAGGCTTACGGTTACAGCGGTCACGCCCGCTACGCCCTCCAGCGCTTTTGTTGCTGCCTTTACGCAGTGCTGACACATCATGCCTTCGATTTTGATTGTTTTTTTCATGGTAGTCTCTCCTTTTGATTCATCATTTTGGGCTATTCTATCCGCAATTTCCGCGGCTGCCGTGCTTTGCTCCATCATACCGCCATTTCCGGTTGTCTGCAAATCTGCAGTACCGCTCTCATGCTTCCACTTCGGCGTAAAGAACCGGAGGCGGAGCGCATTCGATACGACGGATACAGAAGAGAAGCTCATCGCCGCCGCACCGATCATCGGGTTTAATAAAATATGGAACGCCGGATACAGCACGCCTGCTGCCACCGGAATGCCGATCGCATTGTAGAAAAATGCCCAGAACAGGTTCTGCTTGATGTTGCGCATCACCGCACGGCTTAAGCTTACCGCAGATGCTGCGTCCATCAGATCGCTCTTCATCAGTACGATATCCGCTGATTCGATCGCCACATCTGTTCCTGCGCCGATCGCAATTCCGACATCCGCCCTCGCCAGTGCCGGCGCGTCGTTGATACCGTCTCCCACCATCGCAACCTTATGTCCCTGCTCCTGCAGCTGCCGAACCTTTTCCTCTTTATCCTGCGGAAGCACATCCGCAATAACCGTCTTGATGCCAACCTGCTTTTTGATTGCCTCTGCCGTTCTTGCATTGTCGCCGGTCAGCATAATGACGTCCATTCCCATCTCCTGCAGTCTGGCAATTGCCTCCCTGCTGGTGGGTTTTACAACGTCCGCAGCAGCAATCACGCCGAGGAACTTTCCTCCCTGTGCAAAATACAACGGCGTCTTGCCTTCATCCGCCAGTTTTTCCTGCAATCCTGCCGCTACGGAAATGTCGATCCGGTTGGTTTCCATCAGTTTTCGGTTTCCCGCAAGGCATCGTGCCTTGTCGATCGTTCCCGCAATGCCCTGTCCCGGGATCATCTCATAATCCGAAACCTCCTGGAACGCTGCTGAGCATGCTTCCGCTTTTTTGACAATTGCCTCTGCAAGTGGATGGCTGGACATTTTTTCCAGAGAAAAGGCCAGCTGCAAAAGCTCTGTATACGCCTGCGTGTTTTCACCTGCTGTTTTTCCGTCTGCTTCCAGCGCGATCACGTCCGTCACAACCGGCTTGCCCTGGGTTACCGTGCCGGTTTTATCCAGAACAACCGTATCGATGCTATGTGTAATCTCCAACGCTTCCGCAGATTTAATCAAAATACCCTTCGCCGCACCCCGTCCGGTTCCCACCATGATCGCCGTAGGCGTTGCCAGTCCGAGGGCACACGGACAGGAAATTACCAGCACAGAAATCGCAACAGAAAGTGCAAACTCAAAGCTCTGACCGGCAAGCAGCCAAAGGATTGCCGCCAACAGCGCTATTGTAATGACAACCGGCACAAACACACTGCTGACCCTGTCCGCCAGCTTTGCAATCGGCGCTTTGGAGGATGTCGCATCATCCACCAGCTGAATGATCTTTGACAGTGTCGTATGTTCTCCAACAGCAGTTGCTTCCATCTGAAAATATCCGGTTCGGTTGATCGTACCTCCGGTCACAGGATCTCCGGTCTGCTTGTCCACCGGAAGGCTTTCGCCGGTGATCGCAGATTCATCCACAGAAGCAAAGCCTTCTGTAATTTTTCCATCCACCGGAACCGTATCACCATCCCGGACAACCAGAATATCTCCATTCTGTACATCGTCTACGGAAATTTCTTCTTCCTGTCCATTCCTTAATACCTTCGCGGTCTTCGGTGCCAGATCCATCAGCTTCGTGATCGCCTCGGACGTCTTGGATTTTGCCCGGGCCTCCATGAATTTTCCCAGAGTGATCAGTGTCAGGATCATCGCCGAGGATTCAAAATACAAATTCATGCCAAATGTCTCGACCATATCCATATCTTCGATGGAAAAGCCCCAGGCGATTTTGTAAATCGCATAGATGCCATACACAAACGCCGCGCCGGAGCCCAATGCGATCAGCGAATCCATATTCGGAGAGCGATGCCACAGATTTTTCAATCCGTTTTTAAAATAATGTCCGCCTGCAATCAAAACCGGCAGCACCAGCAAAAACTGGGTAAATGCAAAAATCATATGATTTCTTGCTCCCAGCAGCCACGACGGCAGCGGCCAGTCAGCCATATGTCCCATCGAAATGTAAAACAGCGGGATCGTAAAGACTAACGAAACGATCAGTCTCTGCTTCATCTGCTTTGCTGCTTCCGCAGCCGCATCTGTTGCACCGTTTTTTCCTCTGCCTGATGCTCCTGTCGTTTTGCTGCCCTGTGTCTGGTGAAGCGAAGCGCCATAGCCGATGTCTTCTACCTGATGAATAATTTTCCCGGAATCCAGTTCGGCTTCATCATAGGAAACCGTCATGCTGTTTTTCAGCAGATTGACGCTGCATTGCTGCATGCCCTCCATTCCGGAAATTCCTTTTTCAATTCGCGCTGAGCATGCCGCGCATGACATGCCGGTAATATCATAGGTTTCTTTTTTCATATATCTCCATTCTGCAGCCGTCCTGTATAGTCTTTCCTGCTTTACAGCTTTTAAAAGCTGCCCTTAAAGAACTCATCTTGTCTTTTTTTCTATCCTCTGCTACCATTATAACAATTAGGATAGAAAAATAAAGAATGCACTATTTTGTAATATACTACCCAAAAGGATAGTGTTCACCTCACAACAATAGTATGCACGTTCTGCGAGCATTCTATTGTCATGAATAAGAATGGAGAAATCGCTATGGCTTCAAAAGAAAATCCCTCGGTCAATAAAAATTGCCCCGTTTCCGCTACAATCCGCTTAATCGGCGGCAAATATAAAGCGCTGCTGCTCTGGCACCTGACCGGTCAGACGCTGCGCTTCAACCAGCTGCACCGTCTCGTCCCCGAAGCGACGCCTAAAATGCTGACCCAGCAGCTCCGCGAACTGGAAGAAGACAGTCTGATTTCCCGCACAGTTTATCCGGTCGTTCCGCCCCGCGTCGATTACTCGCTGACGGCGCTCGGTGAAAGCCTTTTCCCGATTCTCGAAGCGATGTATCGTTGGGGCAGCGCCCTGATGCAGGACGAAGGGCTTACGCCGGCATGTACGATGACCGACAGCCATGCTATGGCTGCATCCTCTACAGCTTCTGCACCAAATGCCGTGTTGCAGAACACTCCGTCCGCGGCATGCTGCGAAAGCGACAACGTTTTGTCCCGCCGCAGCACGACAAAAAAAGAACAGGAGAGCTGTCCCTCCTGTTCCTGTCATGCACGTTTAAAATCCTGAGCTACACCTTGGCATGCCGGACAATTCCAATCCCGATGGGATACGGTCCGGTATGCACTCCAATTGTTGCACCGATCTGATAAATGCCGATTTCTTCAATTCCAAGCCGTTCCCGGATCAGGTCCTTCAACATCTCCCGGAAGCCGACAGCCTCTTCATAGTCATAGCCATAGCCGATACAAAAGCTGTATTCTCCCGGCTTTGCCTGTACCTCATCCAGGTATTTTTCCGTCATCTCCACAACCTTCTGCATCGATTTCTGACGGCTTCTGGTAATGCCGGAATTGAAAATTTCTCCCTCTTTCAGTGTGATGAGAGGTTTGATTTTCAACGCACTGGCCGCAATTCCCGCAAGCTTTCCAATGCGTCCGCCATGCTTTAAGTAATCAATGCTGCCGATCGTAAAAAAGATCCTGCCGCTCTCCCGGATCGAAAGCAGAGCTTCTGTAATCTGCTCATATTCCAGTCCGAGATCCCGCAGTCTGCACGCTTCCAGCACAAACAGTCCCTGCAGTACCGTATCAAATGTCGAATCAATGACCGCAATCTTTGCCTCCGGATACTCCTCCAGGATCATATCCTTTGCTGTAGTTGCCGACTGCAAAGAGCCACTGAACTTCGCCGTGATGCAAATGCAGATCACCGGAATATTTTCTTTTACAGATTTTTCAAACACCTCATAAAAATCCTGTACAGACGGCATGGATGTCTTCGGGAACACATCCGGATGATCCACCATCTGCTGATAAAAATCGCGTACTGTGATCTCTTCTATTTCTTTATAATAGTGTTCCCCGTCAAACGAAACATAAAAGGGAACAACCTCAATATCCTTTTCTTTGGATAACTCCGACGATAAATCCTGAGAACCGTCACTGATGATCTGTACCTTTTTCTGCATAAGCCCCTCACACAACATATGGTTTTAAAAACTACTTTTTGTAACTGTATGATTATATCACAACCTTCAGGAAAGATACAAGTCATTTTCAGTGGTTGCTTCCTCTTTTCATGGCAGATGGTGTTGCTGCGCCACGCGTACCATTTTCAAAACCAAAACTTTACTTTAATATTTCTTCCATCTCATATTTCTTTGTCATCGCTTCCATCACCTCTTTTTCCGACAAACGGACAATAAATTCTGCATCTCCACCTGCCGCCATCCTGGAAATCAGCTCCAGCAAACTCGCTCTTCCCTCATTTCTACACTCCTCTGCCCAGTCTTCCATAGCCTTACACATATCATATTCCTCGCTTTCTTCCTTTAAATATTTCGTTTTCTTTTCCAATAAATCTTCCCTGTTTAACATAATACAGATCATATCGTATGCGGACGCGTCCATCCGACTGATCCGTTCTTCATTGTCTTTGCAATATTTCCGAAGCTCTTCCTTGTTTTTCTGTCGTTTCATCAGTCCGATCAGTTCCCGCAGATTTGTATGGAAATACTCTTCCTGCAGGTCTTTTAAACAAAATACATGGATCGGGTAATCTGTGATCAGGCTCTTTAGCTTTTCATCAATCCCCTGCAGCTTGAGCATATCACTTAGCCTCTTTGGCGCATTCCACTCCTCCTCTCCATGGTAAATCACAAGCGTAACGACCGGAATCAACCGATCCGTCCGCCTTAGGCGGCTTAAATATTCTGTGCTGTCTGTCAGCATCCCGCTGTTCTCCTCGTACAGTTTCTTTAGTTGCCTGCTGTATTCCTCCGTGTCGTATTCCATACACCGAAACGGCATCGCAAGGTGCAGATTGTTCTGTGCTTCCGCTGCCAACAGCACCATCATTTTCCGGTTCGAAAACATTTTAATAGCGTCCCGTTCCCGGTGTTTTCTCAGTCCATTTCTGCCGTAGTTCATCAATGTCCTCGAATAGTTTTTCTGCACCTCGCTCAACTGCCCCGGCAAGATCACCTCCTCCCCTTCATACAGGCACCCATTGTACAAGTCTGCCAAAATTTCATCCCGGTTTAAATACCCCACAAATGCGTCATTTTGTCTTCCCATCCACACTCCTCTTCTCTCTTTCCAGCAGAAATCTATCACACCTAAAAATTTACGATACCCGGCACATTTAAGAAATTGTAACCACTTCCACACAACCTCCCCACAGTATTCCGTCAAAGTATCCTTTTCAAATGATTCCTCTCCGCTGCGCATTATTCTCTTGTCCCAAACAAATTGAATTCCGGCAGTCCTGCCGTCATGAAGCGCACAGCCCATCTATGCTGTACCCCTGGAAAATGGAAACGCTGCAACCGTTATAAGCCCGTTTCGCATTTTTAATATGAATATAGTGATGATAGAATAGATTCAAAGCGCTCTGCCTTGACAACTTCATTATAACAGCTTTTTTCATTCTGACAAGTCGTGAAAATACGGCAGCAAAAAATCGCCACAGCCCAGTAAATACAAGGGCTGCAGCGATTTTATTTTTACTCAACTGTCAAAGATTGGATTATAGCACAACTTTCAGGAAAGATACAAGTCATTTTCCGTACTCTTCTCAGCCCTCGCCAATCTTATTGACCTGTTCCAGAAGCTCTGCCAGCTGTTTTCTGCTATAGCGTCCCTCTGTAAAGGTTACAAGAGTTTTCAGCGGAAAGTCGCAGATCACACGGAATGCGAAGTCCTCCGCATTTTCTCCCATCTCGAAATCAATACCGGACTCCCGTTTAAAATAATCCATCCTTTCCTCTGCGATCGGTCTGGTCGGCAGATATGCATACAACTCACCAAAGGTTGTATTGGCATGGAAATGCTTGTGGATCTTCGCTGTCGAAGTCACTGTAACGGTCTTTTTCAGGCGAATGTCCCGGCTCGATGCACCGACTAAAATTTCGAACTGCCCGCTCTGCACCAGAAAATCCTTCTGCTCCACATCGTAGTAGGCAAAACTTCTTTTATTCAGCACAAACTCTGCGGTTTTGGTTTCTCCCGGCTCCAGAGAAAGCTTTACAAAGCCTTTCAGCTCCTTTTCCGGACGGATGATTTCATTCTGACAGTCGTGAACATAGAGCTGCACCGTCTCTTTTCCGGCACGTTTCCCGGTATTGGTCACCCGCACCTTAACGCGCAGCTGGTCGGTATCCAAGATGCTCTCCTGATCCGTTTCGATGTTGTCATAGGAAAAGGTCGTGTAACTCAAACCCTCGCCAAATGCAAACTGCGGACGAATTTTTTTCGAATCATAATGGCGGTATCCGACAAAGACACCCTCCCGGTATTCTACCTGATAGCCCTCTCCCGGGAAATTCAGGTATGCAGGAGTATCCTCCAGACGCATCGGGAAAGTCTCTGCCAGCTTACCGCTGGGATTCACCTCTCCATAAAGGATCGATGCCATGGCACCGCTTCCCGCCTGTCCCAGCAGGTAGCCTTCTACAATCGCTTTTACATCGTCTTCAAATGGCATCACCACCGGAGCACCATTGTTCAATACAACGATCAGATTCGGATTATACTGCTTCAGCACACGGATCATTTCCAGCTGTGCGCCGGGCAGATTCAGATGCTTACGGTCAAGTCCCTCCGTCTCATAGCTTTCCGGAAGTCCCATGCATAAAACAACCTTGTCTGCTGCCTTTGCCGCCGCGATCGCCCGTTCCAGTTCCGCTTCATCCAGACTTTCCGCATCCACAGAAAATCCTTTTTCATATAAAACAGCATCGCCGCCGCGCTTTTGCATTTCCTCCAGCAGCGTGTCCAGAAACGTCGGGTTGATATGGGAGCTTCCCCCGCCCTGAATCCTGCTCTTTACCGCAAACTCACCGATCAGCGCTATTTTTTCCGTTTTGGCAAGCGGAAGCTGCTGTTCTTCATTTTTCAGAAGCACGATACATTCCGATGCGATCTTCTGTGCCAGTTCATGATGGGTTTTGGGAACAAACG
>ENA-OOXF01001967-OOXF01001967.1-human-gut-metagenome-genome-assembly--contig:-NODE-1967-length-12356-cov-2.195431_pt1 | contig 12356 bp, 11 predicted proteins | sample MGYA00241586_ERZ501341 | MGnify/ENA primary metagenome ERZ501341 (study PRJEB25962, sample SAMEA2042985) | human gut metagenome | biome: human gut; feature: human-associated habitat; material: faeces... | reverse complement strand
ATACTCTGAAAAAAGAGTATTCCGGGGATCCTTTTTTCTATGGGAAATCTTGTTGAAAGTTTCTGCGGAGAAAAAGGACCCTTCGGGCAGGATCACACTGCGCGGAAAAAATTGTGCCATCTGCGATAGTTATGACGGAGCGGTTTACGACCGGAAAAAATGGAATGTAAAATGGAAAAATTTTTATTTTACATAAACTTAACCTCTTCGAGATTTTGCATTTTACACGCCGTTGTTATGATGATACCTGTAAAAACGAAATGTAAAAAACATCGGGATTGCGATTTTACAAAATAGAAATCACAAAAATCCCGTGTGAAAAGAGGAGAAAAGAATATTATGAAGAGAAAAGTAATTGCAATCACCTTAACCGCAATGATGGCTGCAGGAATGCTTGCAGGATGTGGAAGCAGCGACAGCAGCAGTTCTTTGGCAGCAGACACTACAAAAGAGGCTTCTGCAACAGAGGCAGATGGCAGCACAGACGGTGACAGCAACGCAGCAGGCGGAGATTTCTCCGGACAGATCAGCGTGATCTCCCGTGAGGATGGTTCCGGTACCAGAGGTGCATTCATCGAGCTGTTCGGTGTAGAAGAGAAAAACGATGCAGGTGAGAAAGTAGACAACACCACCGTTGATGCACAGATCACCAACAATACTTCCGTTATGATGAGCACGGTGGCAGGTAACCAGTACGCAATCGGTTATATCTCCCTTGGATCCTTAAATGATGAAGTCAAAGCACTGAAAATCGACGGAGCAGAGGCAAGCGCAGAGAACGTAGAAAACGGTTCCTATAAAGTAAGCCGTCCGTTCAACATTGTAACAAAAGACGGTCTTTCCGCAGATGCGCAGGATTTCATGGACTACATCTTAAGCACCGACGGACAGCAGGTTGTTTCAGATGACGGATATATTGCAATCAAAGATACCAAAGCCTACGAAGGAAGCTGCAGCGGTGAAAAGGTTGTGGTAGCAGGATCTTCCTCTGTAACACCACTGATGGAAAAATTAAAAGAGGCTTATACAAAAGTAAATTCAAACGCTAACATCGAAGTACAGCAGAGCGACTCCACAACAGGTATCACTTCCGCAAGCGACGGTCTCTGCGACATCGGTATGGCATCCCGTGAACTGAAAGATGAAGAAACGAAAGAAAACCTTACAGCTACTAAGATTGCAAGAGATGGTATTGCAGTAGTAGTAAACAATGACAATGACATTGATGAACTGACAAGTGACCAGGTAAAAGCAATCTTCACAGGTGAAACAACAGATTGGGAAGACCTTGCGAAATAAGTAAGACCGATAGATATAGACTTAAGCAGGAAGCCCGGATTTCCGGGCTTCGTGTATGTCTGGTATTGTATATCAAAAGAAACACCAGTGGTGTTATCTGATGATGAGTATAAGAGAGGAAGAGTCCTGTATGAATAGATTTAAAGAACAGGCCATGAAAATTGTTTTTATGGTGGCTGCCTGTGCTTCAGTCCTGGCAGTATTTCTGATTTGTTTGTTCCTGTTTGCCAATGGAATTCCGGCGATTGCCAAGATCGGACCGCTGAAATTCTTACTCGGGACAGCCTGGAAACCATCCAATGACAAATTTCCAATGATCATTGCCAGTATTTATGTAACAGGTGGAGCGATTCTGGTTGGAGTTCCGATCGCCTTATTTACTTCAGTATTTATGGCTCGCTATTGTCCGAAAAAAATCTATCGTCCACTGAAATCCGGAATTGAGCTGATGGCAGGTGTTCCTTCTATCGTATATGGATTTTTCGGACTGGTACTTATGGTTCCACTGATCAGAAACACATTTGGCGGAACCGGAACTAGCTGGCTGGCGGCATCCCTCCTTCTGGGAATCATGATCCTGCCGACGATCATCGGACCTACAGAATCTGCACTTCGCAGTGTATCGGAAAGTTATTATGAAGGTTCGCTTGCACTGGGAGCAACAAAAGAAAGAAGTATTTTTGTGGTTATGCTTCCGGCAGCAAAATCCGGAATTCTGGCAGCAGTCGTTCTTGGTATTGGACGTGCGATCGGTGAAACCATGGCGGTGATCATGGTAGCCGGAAATCAGCCGGTGATACCGGGAAACCTGGCTATGGGTGTTCGAACCCTTACTTCCAACATCGTTATGGAGATGGGATATGCAACGGATCTTCACAGAGAAGCACTGATTGCAACGGCAGTAGTGTTATTTGTACTGATCCTGATCATTAATCTGTGCTGCAGTGCACTGCAAAGGAGGAGCGGACAGTGATGGAAAAGATAAAAGGTCAGCTGGAAAGTTACAAAGAACAGCCATTTTCTCTGGTGCTGCGGTTTCTGATGTGGATTGCCACATTTCTTACCGTGGGGATCACAGTCTGTATCGTAGGTTATATCCTCATTCGTGGAATACCGAACCTTTCACCGGAGATGTTTGCCTGGGAATATAATACAGAGAATGTATCCATGATGCCAGCAATCATCAATACCGTTCTGATGGTACTTCTGGTATTACTGATCGCAGTTCCGGTGGGTATCGGCGCAGCTATTTATCTGGTGGAATACGCAAAAAGAGGAAGCAAACTGGTAAAACTCGTAAGGATCACAGCGGAAACGCTTTCCGGAATTCCATCGATCGTCTATGGTCTGTTCGGTTATCTGTTATTTGCAACAACATTCAGATGGGGTTATACCTTCCTGGGAGGTGCGCTCACTCTGGCGATTATGATACTGCCTTTGATTCTTCGAACTACAGAAGAAGCACTGAAAGCAGTACCGGATTCCTTTCGTGAGGGAAGTTTTGGTCTGGGAGCGGGAAGTCTGCGGACAATCTTCCGCATCATTCTTCCTTCTGCGGTACCGGGTATCGTATCAGGTGTGATTCTGGGTATCGGCCGTGTGGTAGGAGAGACGGCAGCACTGATGTATACAGCAGGTACTATCGCAAAAGTACCTGGACTGATGAGTTCGGGAAGAACGCTGGCTGTTCATATGTACGCATTGTTGTCCGAGGGACTGTATATGAAACAGGCATATGCAACGGCAGTGGTACTCCTGGTAGTAGTACTTCTGATCAATGCCGGTTCCGGCTGGATCGCGAAAAAACTGACAAAGAGGTAAGAAAATGGAGAAAGATAAATTTACGATAAAAGATCTGGATTTGTTTTACGGGGATTTTCAGGCACTGAAAAAGATTTCCATGCATATCCCGGAAAAAGAGATTACTGCATTTATCGGACCTTCCGGATGCGGAAAATCCACATTGTTAAAGTCCTTAAACCGAATGAATGATCTGGTAGAAAGATGTAAGATCACCGGAACACTGCTTCTGGACGGTGAACCGATCAACCAGATGAAAAATGTCAATCTGCTGAGAAAACGGGTAGGCATGGTATTCCAGAAGCCGAATCCGTTTCCTATGAGTATCTATGATAATGTTGCCTATGGACCGAGAACACACGGAATCCGTAAAAAAAGCGAACTGGATGCGATTGTGGAAGATTCTCTGAAAAAGGCGGCAATCTGGGATGAGACAAAAGACCGGCTGAAAAAGAGTGCACTTGGTATGTCCGGTGGACAGCAGCAGAGACTGTGTATCGCCAGAGCGCTGGCGGTACAGCCGGAAGTCCTTCTGATGGATGAGCCGACCAGTGCGCTTGATCCGATTTCTACTACGAAAATCGAGGATCTGGCACTGGAACTGAAAAACCAGTATACTATTGTTATGGTTACCCATAATATGCAGCAGGCAGCCAGAATCTCAGACAAAACCGCATTTTTCCTTCTGGGAGAGATGGTGGAGATGAATGATACAGAAACCATATTTTCAAAACCGCAAGATAAACGGACAGATGATTATATCACAGGGAGGTTTGGCTGATGGCAAGACAGGCATATCAGGAGCAGCTGCTTAAGCTGAATGGAGAATTGATTGAGATGGGTGACCTCTGTGAGGAGGCCATGTCACTGGTGATGAAAGCACTCCGGGAAAAAGACGAGGAGATTGCGGTCAGTGTACATAAGATTGAACAGAAGATCGATCAAAAAGAAAGGGATATCGAAGCCATGTGTATGACACTGCTGCTTCGCCAGCAGCCGGTATCCGGGGATCTGAGAAGTATCTCTTCCGCACTTCGCATGATCGCGGATATGGAACGGATCGGAGATCAGACAGCAGATATCGCAGATGTATCCAGGCATCTGACAGATTTTCAGCTGGAAGTGCATCCGAAGATTTTTCATATGGGTAAAATTGCATCCAAGATGGTCAATGACAGTGTTAATGCGTTTGTACGCAAGGATGACAAACTGGCAGCAGAAGTGATTGCCACGGACGATCAGGTGGATCGGCTTTTTGAAGAGATCAAAATGGAACTGATGGAAGAAATTGCAAAAAATCCAAATAGTTCCGGCAGTGAACTGGACGTACTGATGATTGCAAAATATATGGAACGTATTGGCGATCATGCCGTGAATCTTGGAGAGTGGGTACACTATTATGTCTACGGTGAAAAAGTAGAAGGTAAAGACTGACAGTTATCTGAGACGACCGGAACAAAAAGAAAAATCCCGTACATGACAAAAAATCGATAAACGATTCTGTCATGTACGGGATTTTTATGCGGTCACAAACCAAGGTCTGTGACCGTGGTGTTTCTTACAGTTCTTTACCGTCAACCACTTCGTCATATTCAGCACTGTCTAACAGTTCGTCGAAAGCATCGGCAGCGATTTCATATTCGTCATCGTCTTCGATGTTCTCGAGAGTTGGCTGCTGACCTTCTTCCTGGAAGAAACGGTATAAGAATACTTCACCGTCCTGGTTTTCGCCGTTCTCATCTAATGGCAGCAGAGCAATATATTTATGCTCGCCGGCAGGGAAGATGGTCAGGACGGCACAGACCAGTTCACTGTCATCGTCCAGGGTCAGGGTTACGGTTGCATTTGGGTTGGATAAATCAAGGTTGCAGTCGGACCCGCAGGTATCGCAGGAACCGGTGCATGCGCTGTTTTCCAGATCACTCATAATAATAAAAACCTCACTCTTTCTTAATATGGTAGCTGTTCTGTATCAGCATAAAGATTGCAGAAAAAACAACTATATCTATGTATACTTTAACAGAAGAAATCATAAAAAGCAATGGATTTTCTATTGACGGGAGAAAAATGTAGTTTTATACTTAACATATGTTGTCGAAGCAGACTGGCTCCGGCAGAATGTAAGAATGTAAAAATACATTCGAGAAAAGCAGGAGGAGAGATATTATGGATATCAAATTTATTAAAAGAGAAGAACTGCAGGAAAAACCGGATCAGAAGAAACTTGGTTTCGGCAAATATTTCGCTGATTACATGTTCACTATGGACTATGATGAAGGAATTGGCTGGCATGACGCAACCATTCGTCCGTACGGACCAATTGAGATGAATCCGGCTACTGTAGTTTTGCATTATGCACAGGAAACATTTGAGGGACTGAAAGCATACAGAAGAGCAGATGGCCAGATCCAGTTATTCCGTCCGGAGATGAATGCACGTCGTATGATCAATTCCAATGAACGTCTGTGTATGGCAACTATTCCGGAAGATATGTTTATCGAAGCCGTAAACGCACTGGTAAAAGCAGAAGAAGACTGGGTTCCGTCTGAACCGGAAACTTCTCTGTACATCCGTCCGTTTGCATTTGCATGTGAGTCTTCTCTGGGCGTACACAAATCAAAAGCATATAAGTTCGTAATCATCCTTTCTCCTGTAGGTGCTTACTATGCAGAAGGTCTGGCTCCGGTTAAGATCATGGTTGAAGATGAATATGTTCGTGCCGTACAGGGTGGTACCGGATTTACAAAATGTGGCGGTAACTATGCAGGATCTATTATCGGTCAGGTAAAAGCTGAAAAATATGGTTGCTCTCAGGTACTGTGGCTGGATGGCCGTGAAAGAAAATATGTAGAAGAAGTTGGTGCAATGAACATTATGTTCAAGATCGACGGCGAAATCTACACAGCTCCGATCGAAGGAACAGTACTTCCTGGTGTAACCAGAGATTCTATCATTCATATCCTGAAAGACTGGGGATACAAAGTAAATGAAACGCATCTGTCTGTAGATGATCTTATGCAGGCCGGAAGAGACGGAAGACTGGAAGAAGTATACGGAACCGGTACAGCAGCAGTTATCTCCCCTGTAGGCGCACTGGTTTACAAAGGAGAAGAAATCACAATTAATAACTTCAAGATTGGTGAACTGACTCAGAAACTGTATGATTATCTGACAGGCATCCAGTGGGGTAAAGAAGAAGACAAATACGGCTGGACAAGACTGGTAAAATAATAAAGAATAATTGTGCTGATATGCATAAGGAATATAAGGAAGGGCTGTCGCAGAAGATAATGATGCGAGAGCTCTTTCTTTATTGCGTTGCATATTAATAATTGGTTCGGTGGACCAATTTTGATTATGTTATCAAAGAGTTAAAGATTATGATTGCATGAGAAAAAAGGACGACTGTTGATATAGGACAGAAAGTCAGTGAGAAAAGAGCAGGAGAACAATATGGAACAAAGAAAAACACCATTACTGGATGCGATTGTTGATTATACAACAAACAGACCGGTATATTTTAAGATTCCAGGGCATCGATACGAAAAGGGAATCAGTCCCCGCTGGCGACAGTGGACAGGAGATGGCATCTTCCGGTTTGATCTGACAGAGGCAGAGGGACTGGATGATCTGCATGAACCGGAAAGCGTGATCCGGGAGGCACAGGAGCTGGCAGCGGAGGTATTTCAGGCAAAAAAAACCTATTTTCTGGTCAATGGAACAACCTGTGGAAATGAAGCGATGGTGCTTGCCTCGGTAAAGGAGGGCGAGAAGATCATGGTAGCAAGAAATGCCCACAAATCCGTACTGATGGGGCTGACGCTTAGTGGGGCGGTTCCGGTTTATCTGATGCCGAAGCAGGATCCGGTCACCGGCCTTTGGGGAAGCCTGGATCCGGAGACTGTGGAAGAGGGATTCCGACAATATCCGGATTGTAAGGCTGTTTTTCTGGTAAGTCCAACCTATTATGGTGTGTGCAGCAATATCCGGTCCATTGCCGATATCTGTCACAGACACGGGGCGTTGCTTTTGGTAGATGAGGCACATGGAGGCCATCTGTATTTTCAGAAGGAAGGGACAGCTACGGAGACACTTCCCCGGGGAGCAATTCTTCAGGATGCAGATATGTGCGCGCAGAGCATGCATAAGGTGACGGGATCTCTGACCCAGAGTTCCCTGTTGCATGTGGGAAGTGACCGGGTGGATCTTGGAAGACTGGAAGCCTGTCTGCATATGGTGCAGAGTACCAGTCCGTCCTATCTTCTGATGACATCCCTGGATGCGGCCCGGTATGAGCTGGCTCTTCACGGGGAGGAGATGCTGCAACGAGGTCTGGCACTGGCACAGATGGCAAGAGAAGCAATGAAAAAGATTCCGGGAATTACCTGTGTGGGAGAAGCATCTCGCGGAAAAGCCATCTATGACCTGGATCTGGTGCGTCTGGTGATCTCTGCTTCGGATCTTGGACTTTCCGGTTATCAGCTGGCAGACCGCCTTTATGAGAAATACAAGATCGGTATGGAACTGGCAGATGATCGATATGTGGTTGCTGTTGTAACATATGCCAATGAAGAGAGTGATATGAGGCAGCTGGTGGAGGCACTGGAAGACATCAGCAGGAAAATGACGGGAAAGAACAATGTGGATGTTGTGAATGCGGAGACACGTCTGATTCCACAGATTCCACCGATGATCGATACTCCGCGACAGGCATTTTTTAAAGAAAAGAAACGGATTCCCTGGCGGGAAGCAAAAGGAAAGATTGCGGCAGAAGCATTGATTCCGTATCCGCCGGGAATACCACTGGTCAATCCGGGAGAACTGGTGACGGAGGAAATCTGGGAATATATGGAAGAATACAGAAAAAAAGGACTTCACTTTCACGGACCATCGGATGCTTCACTGGACAGCTTTTGTGTGTTATAATAAAACCAGACTTGACAAAACAGGAGGACAGATGTTTGAAACTGATATCATGGAATGTAAATGGGCTGCGGGCCTGTGTGACGAAAGGATTCAAGGAACGCTTTCAGGAATTGGATGCAGACATTTTCTGTATTCAGGAGAGTAAACTGCAGGAAGGACAGATTGAGCTGGAACTTCCGGGATATTATCAGTACTGGAATTATGCAGTGAAAAAGGGATATTCAGGTACGGCGATTTTTACAAAGCAGGAGCCGCTGTCTGTGCGATATGGAATCAACATCGAGGAACATGACCAGGAGGGACGGGTGATCACACTGGAATACCCGGATTTTTTCATGGTGACCGTATACACACCAAATTCTCAGAACGAACTGGCCAGACTTCCTTACAGGATGCAATGGGAAGATGATTTTCTTGCATATCTGAAAGGACTGGAGAAAGAGAAACCTGTTATTTTTTGCGGTGACCTTAATGTCGCACACTGTGAGCGAGACTTAAAGAACCCGAAAACCAATCGGAAAAATGCCGGATTCACCGATGAAGAGCGTGCAAAATTCTCAAGAGTCCTGGAATCCGGTTTCATCGATACTTTTCGTTATTTTTACCCGGAGCAGGAAGGAATCTACTCCTGGTGGTCTTATCGATTCAAAGCGAGAGAAAAGAATGCAGGATGGCGGATCGACTATTTCTGTGTGTCCGAAAGCCTGAAAGACCGGCTGGAAGATGCGAAGATCCACACAGAGATTTTTGGATCCGATCATTGTCCGGTAGAACTGGATATTTGTTTATAGAGGGGGAAAAAGATGGGAACAGAAAGAAAACCCTGGAAGATCAGTCCGGGTGATCCATCCCGTCCGGGAGTGACCGGAAAAGGAAACCGGTATAATTTTGCTGTGGATACCAGAACAGGAGAATCACCGGAACTTCTGTTTTATAGGGACGGGAGAGAAGAGCAGCGTATCTTGCTGGATGAGACTTATCGCACCGGCAGACGGTATGCGGTGATGGTCGAAAAACCGGGGCTGCACCAGTATGAGTATCGGTACCGGCAGGGAGAGATAACATTTACTGATCCTGCGGCAAGACTGGTGACGGGGGAACCGTGTTTTGGCGAAAAAGCGGAAGGGGAAGTGATGACCTCGGCAAAAGTGCTGAGAGGATACGAAGTGGTGCCCCTTGAGGAACCGATTCCCTATGAAAATATGGTGATTTATAAGGTTCATCCGAGAGGCTACACGATGCAGAAGACCTCCGGGGTGCGGGCAAAGGGAACGTTTCAGGGACTCGCGGAAAAGATCCCGTACTGGAAAGAACTGGGGATTACCTCGCTGGAACTGATGCCGTCGTATGATTTTGAAGAATATCCGTCAAAAACCGGCGAAAAAGACCGGTATGGGTATGATAAAACGATACGGTATCAGGAAGAAAAACTTAATTACTGGGGATATACGAAAGGAAATTATTTTGCTCCGAAGGCATCTTACTGTAAGAGTAATCAGCCGGAGAAGGAGCTAAAAAGCTTTTTCAGCGCTCTTCATGAGGCTGGCATCGAGTATCTGATGGATTTTTATTTTCCGGTGGAGACGGATCCACAGATGGTGTTGGAAGTGCTGCGGTTCTGGCGGATGGAATACCGGGTGGACGGATTTGTCCTGATGGGTGATGGTGTCTGGATGGAACTTTTGGCAAGAGATTCGGTACTTGCGGATGTGAAACTGATTGGCTGTGGCTATGATATGGGTGGAATCGCAAGAAAACTGGGCGGAAAAAAACGTCTGGCAGCCTGTCACAGCGGATTCCAGAGCGTGATGCGCCGTTTTCTCAGAGGTGATGAGGATCAGGTGAATGGATTCTTATATTATACCAGAGAAAATCCCCAGGATCACGGTGAGGTTCATTATCTGGCAAACCACGATGGTTTTACCCTGGCAGATATGACCAGTTATGATACCCGTCATAATATGGAGAACGGTGAGGAAAACCGGGACGGCAGTGCGTATAATTACAGCTGGAACTGTGGTGTGGAAGGCCCGACAAGAAAAACGTCGATTCTGGAACTTCGAAGAAGACAGATGAGGAATGCCATGCTGCTGTTGTTTTTGTCACAGGGGACTCCGTTGTTATACGGCGGTGACGAACTGGAAAACAGCCAGATGGGTAATAACAATGCATATTGTCAGGACAATGAAATCGGATGGATAGACTGGAAAAAGGGCAGATCTTACAGCCAGTTTACCGGGTTTGTAAAGGATCTGATCCGTTTTCGAAAAGATCATCCGATCCTGCATATGCCACAGGAGCTACGCCCGACCGATTACAAATCCCTGGGCTGGCCGGAAATCTCCTATCATTCGGAACGCGCCTGGTTTGCAGACACGGAGAGCAGCAGCCGGCAGATCGGGATTCTGTACTGTGGTGGTTACGCAAAAGAGATGACCGGGAAAGAAGATGTGTTTATCTATGTGATCTACAACATGCACTGGAATGAACACAAATTTGCCCTGCCGGATATCCCGGAGGGGATGCGATGGTATCTGGCGATTGATTCTTCGAAAAAAAACAGTGTCTGCCCGAAAGGAGAGGAACTGCTGTTGGAAGAGAAGAAATCAATCTATGTAAAACCGCGGACGATACTGGTATTATTAGGGGATGCCAGAGAACCGGGGGCAAAAGCCTGACGCAAGCTTGCCGGCAGGAAGGTTTCTGCCTTCGTACTCATCAAAAATGTGAGTAAGTGAGCAAAATACTTTTTGCCCACAAAATCTTAGAAAAACAGGGAGATAAGTAATATGAACGCATGGGGACATTTTAAGACGATCACATCCCATAAATTTCTGGTTATGAAGTATTGTTTTAAGGTGGGATTGTATAAGCAGGGACTTATGCATGACCTGTCGAAATATTCTCCTACCGAGTTCATGGTGGGAGCAAAATACTATCAGGGGACCAGAAGCCCTAACAATGCAGAGAGAGAAGCCACCGGAGTATCTACTTCCTGGCTGCATCACAAAGGAAGAAACAAACATCATTTTGAATATTGGGTAGATTACGGAATCGGAGCGGAGCATGTACTTGCAGGTATGCCGATGCCAAGAAAATATATCGCCGAGATGATCATGGATCGGATCAGCGCATCACGGACCTATCACCCGGAAACCTATACAGATGCCTCACCGCTGGAATATTTTCTGAAAAGCAAGCCGAAGCTGTGGTTTGTACATCCCCAGACCAAAAAAGAGTTAGAGGGGCTGCTTCGGATACTCAATGACAAAGGGGAAGAAAAGGCTTTGTGGTATATTAAGCATGTTTATCTGAAAGGGAAGGATAAGTAGTTTCATATTCTGTGTTTATAAAACGCATACTTTCAAAAAAATATATAATATCACTTGCACTTTCATACTCTTCTGTGGTAAAGTATGAAATATGTTATTTTGCTGTCTGGATGATTTGGAGACGGCAGATTTTATAACAGAGGAGGAGAAAAAATTGAGTGGTACAACAGTGATAATTCTGATTGCTTTTGTGTTTTACCTTGCCATGATGATCGTCATCGGCGCGGTTTACATGAAAAAGACCTCCAGCTCAGAGGATTATTTCCTTGGAGGAAGAGGACTGAACGGATGGGTGGCAGCCCTTTCTGCACAGGCTTCTGATATGAGCGGATGGCTTCTGATGGGTCTTCCAGGAGCCATTTATTCTTTTGGATCCGGACAGATCTGGATCGCAGTGGGACTTTTTATCGGAACTGTCCTCAACTGGGTATGTATTTCCGGAAGACTTCGTAAATACACCATCGTGGCTAATAATTCCATGACTATCCCGGCATTTTTTGAGAATCGGTACCGTGATAAGAAAAAGATTCTGCTTCTGATCTCATCTATTGTTATCGTAGTCTTTTTTCTGGTATATACAGCATCTGCCCTGGCAGCAGGCGGAAAACTGTTTAACACCGTATTCGGACTGGATTACCATGTGGCACTTGCCATTGGAGCAGCAGTTATCCTCTGCTACACCTTTATGGGAGGATTTATGGCAGTGTGCGTCACAGACTTTGTACAGGGTACTCTGATGCTTATTGGCCTTCTGGTCGTACCATTGGTAGCATATTTCCTGCTTCCTGGCAATCTGACAGATCTGATCACACAAAGTGGTGTCACTGGGGGCGCAAATGCTTACCTGAATCCTTTTATAAATGGAGACAGACCATATACCTTTGTGGAAATCTTTTCCCAGCTGGCATGGGGCTTTGGATACTGTGGAATGCCTCACGTACTGGTAAGATTTATGGCAGTTAAGAACGAGAAGGAACTGAAGAAATCCTGGGCGATTGC
>ENA-OOXF01001962-OOXF01001962.1-human-gut-metagenome-genome-assembly--contig:-NODE-1962-length-12372-cov-2.532841_pt1 | contig 12372 bp, 9 predicted proteins | sample MGYA00241586_ERZ501341 | MGnify/ENA primary metagenome ERZ501341 (study PRJEB25962, sample SAMEA2042985) | human gut metagenome | biome: human gut; feature: human-associated habitat; material: faeces... | reverse complement strand
CCATGCAGATAACCACAATAATCATCATGACAAGGGAAATTGCCGCGCCAAGCTGGGGATTATAGGCGCCGCCGAGAAATTGACGTTCAATAAGGTCGCCCAGCAGCATTTCTGTGCCGCCGCCCAGCATCGTGCTGATAGCAAAAGTGGACACGGAGGGGACAAAAACCATGGTGATACCGGAGAGCACACCGGGGAGAGACAGGGGCAGGATCACCCGCCGGAACACCTGGGCGGAGTTGGCCCCCAGGTCCTGGGCCGCCTCGATGAGGCGGTGGTCCATCTTCTCGATGACGGAGAAGATGGGCAGCACCATGAAGGGCAGGAAGTTATATACCATGCCCAGCACCACGGCGGCCTGGGTGTCGATGATGTCCAGCTTCGGAAGGCCCACGGTCTCCAGCAGGGTATTGAAAAAGCCGTTGCGCTCCAGAAGAAACACCCAGGAGTAGGTGCGCAGCAAGAAATTCATCCACATGGGCAGCATGATGAGCATGGTGGCCATCTGCCGCAGACGGCCCCGCTCCCGTGCCAGGAAGTAGGCCATGGGATAGCCCAGCAGGATGCACACCACGGTGGCCACAAAGGCCAGCAGGAAGGACCGGCCGAACACCGAGGCGTACTGGGTCATGGAGGCGAAGTTCTCCGCCGTGAGGCTTCCGTCCCGGTTGGTGATGGCGTAGACCACCACCAGGATCAGAGGCGCCACCACAAAGATGGCCATCCACACCACATAGGGGATGGCGATGCCCTTACTCTTCATAGCCTTCCTCCCGGTCCTCCAGGGCCTCTTCCTCGTCCAGGGCTTCCACGTCGGAAAGCTCGTCGTATTCTTCACTGTAAGAGCTGTAGTCGCCGAACATGCCGGAGTACTTGCTCTTTTTCATGATGTGGAACCCATCGGGGTCGATCTTCACGCCGATACGGGCGCCCACGGGGGAGTGGTCCGTGGTCTGGATCAGCCACTTGAAGCCCCGGAAGTCCACGATGATGTCGTACTGCATGCCCTTGAAGGTGACGGAGGTGACCGTACCCACCAGCTGGCCCTGCTCCACAGGGACGATGTCGATGTCCTCGGGGCGGATGACCACATCCACCGGCTCATTTTCGGCAAAGCCGCCGTCCAGGCAGGAAAACTCCCGGCCGTACATCTTCACCACCTTGTCCCGCACCATGACGCCGTCGATGATGTTGGACTCGCCGATGAAGTCCGCCACGAAGGCGTTTTTCGGTTCGTTGTAGATGTCCTCGGGAGTGCCGATCTGCTGGATGGAGCCCTTATCCATGACCACAATGGTGTCGGACATGGTCAGGGCCTCCTCCTGGTCGTGGGTGACATAGATAAAGGTGATTCCCAGCTCATTTTTCAGACGGATCAGTTCGTACTGCATGTCCTGGCGCATCTTGAGATCCAGAGCACCCAGGGGCTCGTCGAGAAGAAGCACTTTCGGTTCATTGACAATGGCACGGGCAATGGCGATTCTCTGTTGCTGACCACCGCTCAAAGCATCGATTTTACGCTTTTCATAGCCATCCAGATTCACCAGTTTCAGTGCATATTTGATCTTGTCATCAATATAGGCTTTGCTTTTCTTTTTTATCCTGAGACCGAAGGCAATGTTTTCTGCCACATTCATATTCGGGAAGAGGGCGTATTTCTGAAATACGGTATTCAACTGGCGTTTATTCGGAGCCAGTTGTGTGATGTTTTTTCCGTCAAAGATAACACTTCCCTCATCCGGAAATAAAAAACCGCCGATGATTCGAAGCGTTGTAGTTTTACCACAGCCGGACGGACCGAGAAGGGTGAGAAATTCGTTCTCGCGGATATAGAGATTCAGATCGTCGAGAATCTTTTCACCGTCAAAGATTTTGGTAATATGCTGTAAATCTATTAATCGATTGCTCATAGTATCTCCTTTTGTAACTATTCAGTTACCTCCTTTTTATCATCAGAAATTTGGCGGGGAGGAGATCCACAGGATCGTAGCACCCCATTTTCCGGCTTCCAGCCAGTGTTCCTGGCCGGCGGGAAAATAAAACGTTTCTCCTTTTTGTATGCGGTAGGTTTTCTTACCCAGCGTAAGAAGGATACTTCCTTCCAGCACATAGCCCATTTCCTCGCCTGCATGAGGGGGTTCCACACAGGAACGCCCCCGGGGAGCAAGGGTCATACGGATGGGTTCCATCTGATTTTTCTGTGCGTTTGGAACCAGCCATTCAATCTGGTGTCCAAGTTCAGGATCATCTTTCAGAAAATAATCTTCTTCCCGAAAGACAATCTGTTCCGGTGTGTCATCTGTAAAAAATTCCTGAAGGCTGCTGCCAAGACACTGCAGGATATCTGCGAGGGTACTGATGGATGGTGAGGTAAGGTTTCGCTCAACCTGGGAGATGAATCCTTTGGTAAGTTCAGCCCGGTCTGCCAGTTCCTGCTGAGTCAGTCCATTCTGTGTCCGCAGACTTTTCAGTTTTGTTCCAATGTCCATAAAAACTCCTTTAAAAGGCACACGAAAATCCCGATTATCAGCCATGTGGCAGGTAAAGAGCCCCGTCTTACCGATAATCGGGAAAGTATCGTATTACTAAATTCTGTGTTTACTATTATTAAAATTAATTATAAAAAAAAAACAATATTTGTCAATGGAAATTTATTAAAAAAGTACTGAATATTTTTGCGATTCATAGACTGAAAAAAAAGCGTGTAAAATCTATGAAAAAAGTACAAAAAGAAGGGAAGGAAGATGAGCTTCTGATCCTTTTCGTAGCGATATTGACACTGGCCGGATTATTTTTTTTATATAGTACAGGTACATATAATGGAAAAGTAAAGTTTGGAGATGCAGGATACTATCTGAAAAAGCAGTTATTTGCCAGTGTGCTGGGCATGATTGCTTTTTGGGTGATGGCACGGATCGATTATCATCGGGTGGCGGCTTTTGCCACGGTACTGTATCTGTGTTCCATCGTGTTGTCTACGGCTGTCTTATTTGTAGGAAGATCCTATAATGGGTCAAAACGCTGGCTGGCACTGGGACCATTGTCGTTTCAGCCGGCGGAATTTGCAAAAGCAGCGGTAATACTGTTTCTGTCATTCAGGATCAGCAACCGGAAGAAAAAGACAGACAGTCTCTGGTTTATGCTCCGGACGATGGCGGCGCTGTTACCGATTGTCGGGCTGGTGGGAACAAATAATCTGAGTACGGCGATTATTATTCTTGGTATCGGCGTGATTCTGATCTTTGTGGCACACCCGAGGTATCTGCCTTTTCTTGGAATCGGAGCCGCGGGGATTGGATTTGTCGCGATTTTTTTGAGTATGGAAAGTTATCGGCTCGAACGCCTTGCTATCTGGAGGGATCCGGAAAAATATGAAAAAGGGTTTCAGACGATCCAGGGCTTGTATGCGATCGGAAGTGGGGGAATCTTCGGGCGTGGGATGGGAAACAGTCTGCAAAAATTGGGATTTGTACCCGAAGCACAAAATGATATGATTTTTTCCATCATCTGTGAGGAAACAGGACTGTTTGGAGCTATACTGGTTATCCTTCTGTTTGGAGGCCTGATCTGGAGACTCATGGTGGCAGCAGTTCGGGCAGAGGATCTGCTGGGAGAACTGATAGGCGCCGGAATCATGGGCCATATTGCACTCCAGGTAATCCTGAATATTGCTGTTGTTACAAATACGATTCCCAATACCGGGATTACATTGCCGTTTATCAGTTATGGAGGAACATCTGTATTGTTTTTGATGGGAGAGATGGGGCTTGCATTGTCAGTCACCAGATATTCCCGTGCTGCATAGAATAAGATAACAGGGCATGTGGGAGCAAACGAGTGAGTGAAATATGGATGCGTGGAAATGGTCCGCTGGAAGGAGAAGTAAAGGTTCAGGGATCGAAGAATGCTGCCCTGCCAATGATGGCGGCTGCAGTGCTGCATGAGGGAAGGACCGTGCTTCACAACTGTCCCCGGATTGCAGATGTGTTTGAAATGGAAGCAATCCTGCGGTCGCTGGGAGTAAAGACCGCATGGAGTGGCCATACACTGGAGCTGGACTGTAATAAGATCTGTGAGACCGGTATTCCCGGAGAAGAGACGCGCACGATGCGATCTTCCATCCTGCTGCTCGGAAGTATGCTTGGAAGATGTAAGCGGATCCGGATCGGTTATCCTGGCGGCTGTACGATCGGGGCACGTCCTGTTGATCTGCATCTGGATGCAATGAAAAAAATGGGTGTCCTGATCAGGGAAACAGAGGGGGAGATCTGCGGAGAATGTCCGGAGGGTCTTTCCGGTGCACATATTCATTTTCCGATTTCCAGTGTGGGGGCTACGGAAAATGCTTTGCTTGCAGGTGTTACGGCACGGGGGGAAACGCTTCTTGAAAACTGTGCCCTGGAGCCGGAAATCATGCATCTGTGTCATTTTTTACAGGCGATGGGAGCGGAAATCCGTGGGATCGGAACAAGAAAAATCTGGATGCGCAGAGCCGCGGCTTTGCGGGATGTAGAATATACGATTCCTACAGACCGGATCGTAGCGGGAACCTGTCTGTATGCTGCTGCAGCCACAAGAGGTCAGATCGGCCTGAAGGATGTGGATCCGCAGGAAATGAAATCTGTACTTTGGGTATATGAGAAAATGGGTGGACAATGGGAGATGAGGAGTGGTACACTAAGGGCGAATGCAGCCGGAATTCGTTTTCCGGTGGAGCAGGTGTGTACGATGCCGTATCCCGGATTTCCCACGGATATGCAGTCAATTCTGATGTCGGTGCTTCTTACAGTTCCGGGAGAAAGCAGGATCGAAGAAAGGATTTTTGAAAAACGCTTTCAGATAGTGGAAGAACTGAGAAAAATGGGAGGCAGGATCACGGTTACCGGCAGACAGGCGGTTGTCTGTGGTGGCAGAAAACTGACGGGGACAACGGTATGTGCCAGGGAACTGCGTGGAGGTGCTGCGCTTGTGGTGGCGGGGCTTTCAGCACAGGGAGAAAGCGTCGTGAAACATGCGGAGTATATAGAACGGGGATATGAACGACCGGATCAGTTGTTCGGGCAATTGGGTGCGGTAATCAGAATAAGGGAACAGGTGGAAGAATGAAAAAAAGATTCAGAAGAATAGAGCTGACAAAAGAAGGAAAAATGATTACAGCCGGAGCTGTGGCAGCCATCGTGCTGCTGGCTCTGCTGGCATTTTTCTTTTTGTTTCGGGTAGACAAAGTGTATGTGGTGGGAAATACCAGATACACCGATGAAGAAGTAAAAGAATATGTGATGACAACACCATTGACATCTAACACGGTGCTTGCGATGTTATTTGAAAGACATAAAAATGCAGAAAATATTCCGTTTGTGGATTCTTTTGATCTTGAGAGAGTCAATGCCCATACCATTCGGATCCATGTAAATGAGAAAAAAATTGTTGGTTATATCACTCAGGGAACAGAGAGGCTGTATTTTAACAAGGACGGACTTGTGGTGGAAGTGACTGCTATGGAACAGGATGAAATTGAGTCCATGGATCAGGAAGAAGAAGAACTGAATCAGTTAAAGGAGCAGGCCGCACAGGAAGCTGCCGCAAAAGAAGCGGATGCGGCACTGGAAGCTCTGACAGGAGAAAGTGCCGATACAACGGACAGGGCAGATACAGAAGATGCACAGAAAGAAGATGGTACAGAGAGTGATACGCAACAGGCAGACAGTACAGAGGGACAGGTACTGCAGGCTGTAGAGTCTGATACCGGGAATGAAAACGCGACAAAATTTAAGGCAGCAGTAACAGATGTGCCAAGAGTTATCGGCATCACAGACAAGGAAAAAGGTATCGCACTCGGAGATACGATTCCGGCGATTGCAGATGGTATCTATAATACAATTCTTGGAATCACCCGTATGGTGGAAAAGTATGAAATTCTTCCGGAGATGGTGTGTTTTGATGAGAATCAGGAGATTATTCTGGTGTATAACAATGGAAACATCCACTGCAATCTGGGAAAAGATACGCTGTTGGAGGAAAAGATTACCAGAGTAGCGGCAATTCTTCCAAAATTATCTGATTTTACGGGTATTCTCCACCTGGAAGATTATGAAACGGATATTACCAACATTATCTTTTCGAAAGAGACGCTGTATACACTGAAAATGGAAATTGCACAGATTGAGGGAAGAGACTTCGGCGAAGATACGGAAGATCCGGCGGCAGATACACAAACTGAAGACGGATCTCAGGATCCGGCAGGAGCGGGAGAGGGCAGCACAGATTCTGCAACAGATGAAAGTGATACACAAGGAGACACCGTGACAGATCCTGATTCTGATGCTTCCGGTGAAGATACAAAGACACAGGATGACAGCACACAGGACAACGGATCCGGAGACGGAAGCGATAACAGTACTACCGAAGAAGACGGGGGGATGACGGACACCGGGGCAGGAACAGAACAAAACGGTACAGATACGTCGGAGACACAGAAAACTGCGGGGGAGTAAACCGCAGGAAAACAAAATCCGGAAAAACCTTACAAAATTCGAAAAAAAACATGAAATCTGAAAAAAATAGTTGATTAATCAGAGAAGAAATTATATTATATAACCATATGTAACTCTTTAAGATAAGGCAAAAGTACCCTGAAGGGAATAAATATAAGCGCAAGCAAAAAAGGAGGAAGTACTTTGTTAGAGATTATGACAAATGAAGCGGAATCATCTGCAAAGATTATAGTAATTGGTGTAGGTGGAGCCGGTAATAATGCAGTAAACCGCATGGTAGAAGAAACAATCGGCGGTGTGGAGTTTATCGGGGTAAACACTGATAAACAGGCTTTGACTCTTTGCAAAGCTCCTACCGTATTACAGATAGGTGAGAAACTGACAAAAGGTCTTGGAGCCGGAGCAAAGCCTGAGATCGGTGAAAAAGCGGCAGAAGAGAGTATGGAAGAGATCCGTCAGCTGATGGAAGGTGCTGACATGGTATTCGTTACCTGTGGTATGGGTGGCGGAACCGGAACAGGTGCTGCACCGGTTGTTGCAGGTATTGCAAAAGAGATGGGCATCCTGACTGTCGGTGTTGTGACAAAACCGTTCCGTTTTGAGGCAAAAACCCGTATGAGCAACGCTCTGATGGGAATTGATAAATTAAAAGACAACGTAGACACTCTGATCGTTATCCCGAATGATAAACTGCTTGAGATCGTTGACCGTCGGACTACGATGCCGGAAGCACTGAAGAAAGCAGATGAAGTTTTACAGCAGGCAGTACAGGGCATCACAGACCTGATCAACATGCCGGCACTGATCAACCTGGATTTCGCAGATGTTCAGACTGTCATGAAAGACAAAGGAATCGCTCATATCGGTATCGGCGAGGCAAAGGGCGACGACAAAGCACTGGAAGCTGTACAGCAGGCTGTATCCAGTCCGTTGCTTGAGACAACCATCCAGGGTGCAAGCCATGTGATCATTAACATCTCCGGAGATATCTCCCTGATGGATGCAAATGATGCTGCAAGCTATGTACAGAACCTGGCAGGCGAAGATGCAAACATCATCTTTGGTGCTATGTATGATGATACCGCAGTAGATTCTGCTAAGATCACGGTTATTGCAACCGGACTGAATGATGCAACTGCAAAACAGGCAAGCGTAAGCAAAGCTTCTGCAGTACCTGCTCAGCCAGTACAGACTGCCCAGGTAAAAGAAGCAGCACCGGAAAAACCTGCATTTTCCCAGGGTATGACGATGCCGAGCTTCCAGATGCCAAAAGCAAATCCGGGAGCACCGACCAGCAGTACTGTTCCGAGAAAAGATATCCAGATTCCGGATTTCCTGAAAAGAAGATAAAACGCAACTATTCAGTAGGTAGCATTCTGCGAGAGTACTGAACAGTTACGATAAAACAGAAAAATAAAAACCCCGGGGTGAACTCCGGGGTTTTTTGACTCTTACGTAAAAAGCAGACAGAAAGGAACAGATATGGAAAAAGAAGAATTACTGTTGATTCATGGAACAGAGTATAAAGAGATGACAAAAGAGATCCTGTATGCTGCCGGACTGGAAGCACAGATCGGAGCGAGGGACAAAAAGATTGGGATCAAGCCGAACCTGGTGGCTCCGTCGGAGGCTTTTCTTGGGGCAACAACTCATCCTGAAATTGTGGCTGGAATCATCGAATATCTGCAGGAAGCGGGATTTCAGAATATCATCATGCTGGAAGGTTCCTGGGTAGGGGATAAGACGAGAGAATCCATGAAAGTCTGTGGATATGAGAAGCTGAGCGAAATGTACAAGGTTCCGTTTAAAGATATGCAGGCAGATCCCGGAGAACTGACGGAGTGCGGAGGGATGGAACTTGAGATCTGCCGGGAGGCAAAAAGTCTCGATTTTCTGATCAATGTACCGGTGATGAAGGGGCATTGCCAGACGAAGATCACCTGTGCACTGAAGAATATGAAGGGACTGCTTCCAAACCGGGAAAAACGTCATTTTCACGCGATGGGACTGCATAAACCGATTGCACACCTGGCAGTCGGGCTGCATCAGGATTTTATTCTGGTTGACAATATCTGCGGGGACTGGGACTTTGAGGACGGAGGCAATCCGGTGGAGATGAATCGTCTGATCGCCGGAAGAGATCCGGTACTGGTTGATGCATTTGTCTGCCATGAGATGGGGTATGGAGTGGAAGAAGTGCCGTATATCCGAATGGCAGAAGCACTGGGGGCCGGATGTGCAGACTGGACACAGGCCCGGATCCGGGAACTGAATCCACCGGTTTCACAGGTGGTAAAGACCGGAAGGAGAAAAGTAGTGGAAGTAGCGGATGCCGTAGAGGAGGTGGAGTCCTGCAGTGCCTGTTACGGGTATCTGATCCCTGCACTCGACCGGTTAAAAGAAGAAGGCGTTCTGGAAAAACTGGATACAAAGATATGTATCGGACAGGGATATCGGGGAAAGACAGGAACACTTGGAATCGGCAGCTGTACCAGGGGTTTTGCTGCCTGTCTGCAGGGATGTCCGCCTACTGATGAGGAAATCTATCAATTTCTAAAAAAATGTATACAGGAAAAAGAAGAAAGGATATAATAAGAAAGACAGAAAACTGTCTGGAAAATAATCTTTCTGTATGGAAAAGACAGAAAAAAGGAGGAACATGCTGTGAAGATTTTATTTTATGATACAAAAAGTTATGATAAAGAGTCTTTTGAAGCAAAAGCAAAAGACTATCCGGATATTCAGATCGAATACCTGAAATCTGAACTGGTTCCGAGTACTGCAAAACTGGCAAAAGGATACGATGCGATCTGTGCATTTGTCAGCAGTGATGTGGGAACCGAAACGATCGATGTCCTGTCTGCGTGTGGAGTGAAATTGATTCTGATGCGCTGTGCGGGATTTAACAATGTAGATGTGGAGAAAGCGACCGCATGTGGAATCAAAGTCATGCGTGTGCCCGGATATTCCCCGGAAGCTGTAGCAGAACACGCGATGGCACTGGCCCTGGCTGCCAACCGGAGAATTCATAAAGCCTATGTGAGAGTTCGCGAAAACGACTTCAGTCTTGGTGGTATGCAGGGAGTAAATTTCTACCGGAAAACAGCCGGTATCGTGGGAACCGGTAAAATCGGTGCGGCAATGGCGAGAATCTGCCATGGTTTCGGCATGAATGTCATTGCCTATGATAAATATCAGAATCCGGCACTGGATTTTGTGACCTATGTATCTTTGGATGAACTGCTGGCACAGAGTGATCTGATCTCCCTTCACTGCCCGCTTATGGATGAAACTTACCACATGATCAACCGGGAATCCATCCAGAAGATGAAAGACGGCGTGATCCTCGTCAATACTTCCCGTGGCGGTCTGGTAAAAACAGCTGATCTGATCGAGGGCATCCGTGCAAGAAAATTCTTTGCGGTCGGTCTGGATGTATACGAAGAAGAAAAGAAAAATGTATTTGAGGACCGTTCGGATGAAATCATGGAGACTTCCATCACCGCAAGACTGCTGTCCTTCCCGAATGTTATTATTACCTCCCATCAGGGATTCTTCACTTATGAAGCACTGGATGCGATCAGTGAGACAACTCTTAATAATGCAATGGCATTTACAAAAGGGGAAAGAACAGGAAACGAAGTGGAAATTGAGTAAAAAAGCATTGAATTTCCATCGGTATTATATTATAATGAACTCGGTTTAGAAAATAGTATGAAAAAGCGTTGACGAAGAAAGTAATGCAGTCAGATCTTTACAGAGAGAGAAATGTATGGTGGAAGTTTCTTATGGACAGGTTGCAGGAAAACCACTTCTGAGTTGTGCGTAGAAGGGTGAGATTTCATCCGAAGCGTTACCGGGTTGCTCTGTTACAGGCAATAAGAGAAAAATAAGGTGGAACCGTGCATAATAGCACCCTTAGGTGGCAGTCTGTCATCTAAGGGTGTTTTTTCGTTACTCGGGTAATGAGTTAAAGTCTGTTCTTTCATGGAATCTTGACTACTGCCGCAATAGCGTGTTTTTCTCACTGACAATGTTAAAAAGGAGAAGAAAAATGGTAAATTTTAAAGAAGATGAACAGTTAAAAACACTGAATCATTCCTGTGCCCATGTAATGGCTCAGGCGATCAAACATCTGTATCCACAGGCAAAGTTCTGGGTTGGACCTGTTGTAGCAGAGGGCTTCTATTATGATATTGATCTTGGAGAGGATGTAATTCGTGATGAGGACATCGAAAAGATCACAAAAGAGATGAAAAAAGTTGTAAAATCCGGCAAAAAGATCATCCGTCGTGAAGTGTCTAAAGAAGAAGCACTGGAAATGTTTGCCGATGATCCTTATAAACTGGATCTGATCGCAGATCTGGAAGAGGGAAATATCACTGTTTACGATCAGGGTGACTTTACCGATTTGTGTCGTGGACCTCACGTGGATAATGTAAAACTTTGTAAACATTTTAAACTGATTCGTCACTCCGGAGCTTACTGGAAGGGTGACAGTAAAAACAAAATGCTGCAGCGTATCTACGGTGTATGTTTCCCGACCGCAGAAGAACTGGAAGCACATCTGCAGTTACTGGAGGAAGCAAAAGAAAGAGATCACAGAAAGATTGGAAAAGATATGAATTTGTTCATGGTTGACGATCTGGTTGGACGTGGTCTGCCGATGTTCCTGCCGAAAGGATATACAATCTGGCAGGAGCTGGAAAATTACATCAAGGAAAAAGAACGTAAACTGGGTTATCTGCATGTTATGACACCTTGTGTTGGTACTGTCAACCTGTATAAGACTTCCGGCCACTGGGATCACTACAAAGAGAACATGTTCCCGCCGATGGAGATGGAAGGGGAATCTTTTGTTCTTCGTCCGATGAACTGTCCGCATCATATGATGATTTATGCAAATAAAAGACATTCTTATAAAAATCTGCCGATCCGTATCGGTGAGATTGCGCATGACTTCCGTTATGAGAGCAGCGGAACGCTGAAAGGTATCGAACGGGGAAGACATTTCTGTCAGAACGATGCCCATCTGTTTGTAACACCGGAACAGATCAAGGATGAATTTACCAAAGTAGTAGAACTGATCTTCAGTACCTATAAAGATTTCGGAATCACCAATTATCGTTGTGTACTGTCTCTGCGTGATCCGGAAAACAAAGAAAAATATCATGATGATGATGAGATGTGGAACACAGCAGAAGATGCACTGCGTGATGTAATGAACAGCATCGGAATCGAATACACCGAAGAAATCGGAGAAGCTGCATTCTATGGCCCGAAACTGGATGTCAATGTACAGCCTGCCATCGGTAACGAGATTACCCTGTCTACCTGTCAGCTGGACTTCTGCCTGCCGGCAAAATTCAATCTGTCCTACATCGACAGCAACGGAGAAAAACAGACACCGGTTGTTTTGCACCGCGCAATTCTTGGATCTCTGGATCGTTTCATGGCATACATTCTGGAAGAGACCAAAGGAAACCTGCCGACCTGGCTGGCACCTGTTCAGGCACGTGTTATGCCGGTTAAGACCGATGATGAAGGTCTGAATGCATATGCACAGGAAATCGTGGATGCACTGGAAGCAGCAGATGTCCGTGTGGAACTGGATGACCGTGCAGAAAAACTTGGCTATCGTATGCGTGAAGGTCAGGTAGAAAAAGTACCGTATCTGCTGGTTGTCGGATTCAATGAAAAAGACGACAGAACCGTTTCCTTCCGTCTGCATGGCGAAAAAGAAACTACGGTTTTGCCACTGGATACTTTTGTAGAAAAGATCAAAGCAGAGATCGCAGAAAAATCAAGAGAACATATTCACGTAAACTAATACATCGTTTTCGAAATAACTGTATCATTCACTTGTCTACGAATCCGA
>ENA-OOXF01001953-OOXF01001953.1-human-gut-metagenome-genome-assembly--contig:-NODE-1953-length-12399-cov-2.160078_pt1 | contig 12399 bp, 7 predicted proteins | sample MGYA00241586_ERZ501341 | MGnify/ENA primary metagenome ERZ501341 (study PRJEB25962, sample SAMEA2042985) | human gut metagenome | biome: human gut; feature: human-associated habitat; material: faeces... | reverse complement strand
AAACTGAGAGACGGATTTAAGAACACCAAGCTGCAGATGCTGTTCCGCGGACAGAACATTCTGGGCTACAATCACTACGCGGACGACGTGGTGGATTTCTTTGTCAAGAAGGCCGTCGAGAACGGCATTGACATCATCCGCTGCTTCGACGCGCTGAACGACCTGCGCAACATGCAGACCGCCGTCAAGGCGACGAAGAAGTACGGCGGCACGGCGGAAATCGCCATGTCGTACACCGAATCCCCCGTGCACAACGAGGATTACTTCGTCAAGCTCGCTGTGGACATCCAGAAGATGGGCGCGGACGTCATCTGCATCAAGGACATGGCGAACCTGCTGCTGCCGATGGATGCCTACTCCCTTGTCAAGCGCCTCAAGGAGACCGTCAGCATCCCCATCCACCTGCACACGCACAACACCAGCGGCACGGGCGACATGGTCAACCTGATGGCCGCGATGGCGGGCGTCGACATTGTCGACACCGCGCTCTCCCCGCTCGCCAACGGCACGTCCCAGCCCGCGACGGAGTCCCTCGTCGCCACGCTCAAGGGCACGCCGCGCGACACAGGCCTCGACCTGAACAAGATGAGCGAGGCTGCCGTCCACTTCCGCAAGGTCGCGGATGAGCTCAAATCGAGCGGCGCGCTCGACCCGAAGGTGCTGAATGTCGACACGAACACGCTCCTCTATCAGGTCCCCGGCGGTATGCTCTCTAACCTCATCTCCCAGCTCAAGCAGGCGGGCAAGGAGGACAAGTACTACGACGTGCTCGCTGAGATTCCGCGCGTGCGCGAGGACTTCGGCTATCCCCCGCTGGTCACGCCGTCCAGCCAGATCGTCGGCACGCAGGCCGTGCTGAACATCATCACCGGCGAGCGCTACAAGATGGTCCCCAAGGAGTCCAAGGCCATGCTGCGCGGCGAATACGGCAAGCTGCCCGGAACGGTCAACGAAGAGGTCCGTGCCAAGGCCGGCATCAAGCCCGAGGACGTCATCACCTGCCGCCCCGCCGACCTTCTGGAGCCCGAGCTTCCCAAGTACCGCGAGGAGTACAAGGACCTCGCCAAGAGCGAGGAGGACGTGCTCTCCCTCGCTCTGTTCCCGCAGGTCGCACCCAAGTTCATCAACCGCCGCAACCTGCGCACGCCGAAGCCGCACCGCACGATGGCTCCCATCGCGCACCGCGAAGCGAAGGAGCGCGCCGTCGCGCCCTTCTCCCGCAAGTAAAACGCAACGAAAAATCGCCCTCCCAAATGGAAGGGCGATTTTCTTATTTCGTCAGGTCGAGCTGCATCTGCACGTGCGGGATGCCGTCCTCTAAGAATTCTTCCGACGTCTGGCGGAAGCCGAAGTTCTCATACAGTTTCTTCACATAGGTCTGCGCTTCGATCGTGATCTTATCGGCGTGCAGCTTCTCTTTCGCCGTGTCGATGGCCGCGGCGACAATTTGCTTCCCCAGACCGCAGCGCCGCTTCACGGCGATCACGCGGCCGATGGAGACCTCAGGGAACGTCGCGCCGCGCGGCAGAACGCGCGCATAGGCCTCGATACCGTCCTCGTCCCGCAGCCAAACGTGATAGGAATCCTTGTCCGCGTCGTCGACCTCCTGATAGTAGCATTTCTGCTCCACGACGAAGACCGACACGCGCAGCTTGTAAATTTCATAGAGCTCTCGCGCTGTGAGCTCGGAAAAGTGCTTGACGAACAGCTCCATGCACTTTCCCTCAGCGGATGAAGTGAGTGGCGATCCGCTCTTCCTTTTCAGGCAGGCCGAACTGCTCCTTGCCGAGCGCGATACTCTTCATCAAAAACGTCATGTTGCGCGCGAGCGTGCGCATCGTCTGCCGGCCCTCTCCGTCCTGCTCCGCCTCGCCCGGTGCGCGGCCGTGGATGCTGTTCCAGTACTGGCTGGACGCGACCGGCATGCCGGAGATGGTGAAGTATTTGTTCAGCTCATCAAAGGTAGCGGAAAGACCGCCGCGGCGTGCAGAGACAACCGAAGCGCCGACTTTCATGGTCTTGTCAAAGTGTGTGCTGTAGAACAGCCGGTCAAGAAAAGCAATAAGTGTTGCATTTGCAGATGCATAATAAACCGGACTTCCGACAACAAGGCCGTCAGCCTCTTCAAATTTCGGGGCAACCTCATTTACCATATCGGAAAAAGCACATTTTCCGAGCTTGGAACAGGCACCGCAGGCAACACAGCCGCGGATATCTTTATTTCCGATATGTACGATTTCCGCCTCAATACCGTTTTCTGTAAAGACTTTTTCCATTTCGTGCAGGGCAGTATAAGTGCTGCCTTTTGCGTGAGGACTTCCGTTGATTAATAATACTTTCATTTGATGGTACCTCTCTTTCGTAATTTCCTTTATTATAACACCGGAAAAGATGCAAATAAAGACGCTTTTTTGGGCAAAAACTGATCTTAACAGAAATAGCTGCTGGACGGTATAATACAATCAGCAAAGAAGGCAAAACTTGCAATGGGAGGTTACCAAATGAAGATAGAGAAAATTCTGATTGAAGATCAGATGGCACCGATCGGGCTGGATGAGAAAAAACCGGCATTTTCCTGGCTGCTGACGGCAGAAGAAGGAGAACAGAATCTGATGCAGAGCGCATGCCGGATCGTTGTGCGCACCGGAGAAGATACTGTGTGGGACAGCAGAAAAATGGAAACCGGCGTATCAACAGGGATTGGTTATGAAGGAGAAGCACTGCAGCCCTGTACCAAATATGAGGTAAAAGCAGAGGTGTGGGATAACCACGGCGGAAAAGCAGAAGCAGAAAGTTCCTTCGAGACAGGCCTTATGGATTCTTTGTATGCAGCATGGGAGGGAGCTGAGTGGATCGGCGCACCGCATGCGACGGTATGCGCGGAAAACCGCGGTGTCTTTACGATCGAGAGTGAATTTCGGATGGAAGGCGGGAAGGGAGAAGCGGGTATCGTCTTTGGAGCCAATGACTTCCGTCTGAACGATCATACGAAAAATGAGTTTGGCATGGAAGGGGAGAACTATATCCGTTATGCTGTGTGCCTTGAGGATGGAGATGCACGCCTCGAAATTTACCGCGTGGGCTATGCGCCGGAGGATACAGCGGAAAAACCGTTTGCCGTTACGAAACTGGTCAACTGGAAAGAGAAAACACAGGAAATCCTGACACCAGAGAATGCCGATGCCTTTCATAAGCTGACCGTAGAGGTTGACGGCAATGTGGCATACGCCTATGTCGACGGCATCCTCGTGGATGCCATTGAAGAGCATGGATTTTTTGGAACGAAAGTATCAGGCCGCCAGCTGAATCCGAGAGGAAATAACGATGTGCTGCCGTATCCGAGACTGAATGAGATCGGATTTTATGCAGGAAAAGGGACAACAGGATATTTTAAGAATCTGACCGTAAGAAACGTAAGAAAACCATCCGCGGAAATTGTTCGTGAGACGCCGGAAGGACGGCTGGATGGGGGAAAAAGTATCTTTGCGGATCAGATTCCGGTGGAAAACGGATACTTTAAAGTAGAAGACAGCCAGATTACGGCAGATCCGTCCCATCATTCAATTCCAATGCTGCGGTCGTGTATTTCCTGTCAGAAAGAGAAAAAACTGGCATCGGCACGCCTTTATATTACTGCGCGCGGTATCTACGACTGCCGGATCAATGGACAGGAGATCACGGAAGATCTGCTGCGTCCGGGTCTGACACAGTATGACCACAGAATGAACTATCAGACATACGATATTACAGGGCTGATGAAACCGGGCCGAAACGGAATCGGCGTGACGCTGGCATCGGGCTGGTGGAGCGAGGCACAGACCTTTGTGGTGAAGAACTTCAATTACTTTGGAGACAAGGAGAGTCTGCTTGCCAAGGTTGTCATGAAGTACAAGGACGGCAGCCGCGAGGTCTTTGGAACAAATACCGAGGATTGGAAGTATTTCGGAGAAGGTCCTTACCTGTTTTCCAGCTACTTTGCCGGAGAGCAGTACGATGCGCGCCGGGCAGAGGTTTACGAAACTTATTCTCTGCCGGAGTTTGATGACAGCACCTGGGAAAAGCCAGTTGTTGTGGATACCGTCATGATCGAAGAGTTCTGCACGATGCCGGGCTTTGGACGGTCCTGGCCGGCGGTTCATGAGCAGAAGCCGGAATATATCGGTGAGTACGATGCGCCGGTGCGGATTGTGGACCGGAGAACGGCAAAGACGAGAAAAGAGCTGTTCCCGGGTGTGTATCTCTACGATCTGGAACAGGAGATGGCCGGTGTACCGCGGATTACACTGCATGAAAAGGCGGGCACAAAGATCATCATCCGCTATGCGGAGGTGCTTTATCCGGATCTGCCGGAGTATGCCGGAAAAGAAGGCACGATGATGCTGGAAAATTACCGGGATGCGACGAGTACGGATGTTTATATCTGCCGCGGCGGGGAAGAGGTGTTCCAGCCGAAGTTTACCTTCCACGGCTACCGCTATATTGAGATCAGCGGTGTGGAGCATGCGCCGGAGCTGGAAGAAGTAGAGAGTCTTCAGTATTCTTCTGTGACGGAATTCCATGGAAGCCTTACGAGTAGCCATAAACTGCTGAACCGGTTTGCCGAGAATGTTTCCTGGTCACAGAAATGCAACTTTATCAACATTCCGACCGACTGCCCGCAGAGAAATGAGCGCATGGGCTGGGCGGGCGATACGCATATTTTCTGCCATACGGCGCTCAACAACAGCAGCCTGAAGAAATTCTATGAGCGGAACCTGCAGGCGATGCGTGATCTGCAGACACCGGAAGGCCAGTACCCGGAGATTGCACCGGTGGGCGGCGGATTCGGCGGCATTACGTATGAGTGTGCGAGTATTTTTATGGCGTGGGAACTGTATGAGCAGTATGGGGATATCCGCACACTGGAGAAATTTTATCCTGGCATGCAGAAATATATGGACTATATGAAGGATAAGGGTCTGCCGGGAACGAAGGTAAATCCGGCGATCGGACCGCTTGGCGACTGGCTGGCACCGGAAGAGACGGATCTGCTGCTTTTATGGAATGCATTCTATTATAAAGAAGCCGATCTGATGAGCCGGATTGCCGGTGCGCTCGGAAGAACAGAGGAGCAGCATCAGTATGAGGCGCTTGCTGCGAAGGTGAAGAAATTCTGGAATGAGACATTTGTACTTCCGGATTCCGGAAAGACCTGCAATGCGGACGGAACGCTGTGTGATACGCAGTGCTCGTATGCAATTGCACTGTCTTATGGTGTGGCAGAAGACAGAAAGAGAATAGGAGAGCATCTGATCCGAAAGACGAGAGCGATCGGCCATACGGTCGGAACGGGATTCTTTGGAACGGGTATTCTGAACCAGATGCTGACCGAGCAGGGCGCTGTGGAGGATGCCTGGAAGATGATGCTGCAGACGGCATTCCCGTCGTGGCTGTATCCGGTGACCCAGGGAGCGACGACGATCTGGGAGCACTGGGATTCCTACACGAAGGAAAAAGGCTTCGGCGGACAGAATGCGATGAACTCGTTCAATCATTATTCTCTCGGAAGCGTTCTTTCCTGGCTGTATCACACGGGACTTGGTATCCAGAGAGACGAGACAAAACCGGGTTATCAGCACATTCTGCTGAAACCGCAGCCGGGCCCGCTCGAGTTTATGAAAGGTTCCGTAGACAGCCCGTACGGCGTGATTTCTGCCGGATGGGAGCGGAAAGGTGACAAAATAGAGTATCAGGTTACGATTCCGGTCAATACAACGGCAACCCTGTTTAAAAACACGGAGGATCCGGCGGATACCGTGGAACTGGGAAGCGGAACGTATACTTTTATGCTGTAAAAAGAAAACCCGAAAGGCTCCGGCAAAGAAATGGGAGACTTTCGGGCGGAAAGAGAAACGCTGTCGGAGAGAAGAGAACTCCGGCAGCGTTTTCTTTGTCATGCTTATTTTTCGGCAGTCATGTGCAGATGACGTTTGATCGCTTCAAAGCTTTCCTGGCTGATGACATGCTCGATGCGGCAGGCATCTTCCGTGGCGGTCTGCTCATCAACACCAAGGCTCATCAGGCCGCGGGAGAGGAGCTGGTGGCGCTCATAGATCATCTCTGCGATCGCGCGTCCGCTGTCGGTCAGGTAGATGTAGCCTTCCGGCGTTACGCGGATCTGCTCTTTTTCTCTTAAGTTTTTCATGGCAACGCTGACACTTGATTTTTTAAAGCCAAGTTCTTCTGCAATATCAACACCGCGTACAACGGGTTTTTTCTGACTTAAGACTAAAATGGTTTCCAAATAATTTTCTGCGGATTCGTTCGTTTTCAGCAAGATGTTCACCTCGTTTTTCTAAATAGCTGAAGATTCATAAATATATATACATATAGAATAGCATATTTTTCGGAATAGGGCAATGATGGTTTTTGATGGTTTTTCTTAATTTCAGAAAAGTTGTAAGATTTCAGAAAAAAAAGACAATGAGGATAGAAGAAGAAAAGCAAGATAAAAGATGACAGGGGGCAAAAAGAGAGGTAAAATAGGAAAAAACAATGAAATTTAGATGGAGGTTAGAACATACCATGGAACAGGTGATAAAGAAAAGACTGCAGCAGGTGATGGATGCGTCCGTTGCAAAAGGAGAGACACCGGGCTGTCTTCTGATGGTGGTCAAAGACGGAGAGGAGCAGGTTTATCTGGAGAGCGGATATGCGGATATCGAAGCGAAAAAGCCGGTTTCCCGCGATAATATTTTCCGTCTCTACTCCATGAGCAAGCCGATTACCGCGACGGCCATGATGATTCTGGTAGAGCGCGGAATCGTCGATCTGGCGGATCCGGTCAGCAAATATCTGCCGGGCTTCCGGAACCCGGTTGTATGTACAGCGGATGGGAAGATAGAAAAAGCGGAGCGGGAGATCCTTCTGGAGGATATTATGAATATGACATCCGGGCTGACGTACGGCGGAACGGATGAGACGGGACGGCAGACAGATGCACTTTTTCAGGAGGTGATCCACGGACTTAAGGAAGAAAACGGCGGAACGATCAGTACAGTAGAATTTGCAAACCGTCTTGGAAAAGTCCCGCTTCTGTATCAGCCGGGCCAGTCCTGGAGTTATGGAACGTCGGCGGATGTCGTAGGTGCGGTGATTGAGGTGGCAAGCGGCATGCGCTTTGGGGATTTTCTGAAAAAAGAAATTTCCGAGCCGCTCGGCATGAAAGATACCGATTTCTGGGTTCCGGCAGAAAAGCAGGATCGTCTGGCGAAGGTGTATGACTGCAGGGAGGGACAGCCGTCCGTCCGTTATCTGGACAATAACCTTGGCATTCAGAACGATATGGCGTACCGCCCGGCATATGAGGCAGGCGGAGCAGGCCTTGCATCTACCATCGACGATTATGCGAAATTTACGCAGATGCTGCTGAACGGCGGCACCTACAACGGTGTACAGATTCTCCGTCCGGCGACGGTAAAATTTCTGGGAGGCCACACATTAAGCGCGGTACAGCAGGCAGGCTTTGATAACTGGATCGGTCTGGAAGGATTTTCCTACGGAAATCTGATGCGTGTTCTGGTAGATCCGACGCGTGCGGTAACGCTGGGAAGCAAGGGCGAGTTCGGCTGGGACGGCTGGCTTGGATGCTACATGGAAGTCGTGCCGGAGCAGAATATGACATTTCTGATGATGACCCAGAAAAAAGATGCCGGAACATATACGCTGTCCCGGAAGATCCGAAATATTATTTTCAGCGAATAACTTTTCATGAGAGTGATTCTCAAGTAAGGCCTTCCGGCCCGTCAGATCAGACGAAAAAAGTGCCGGAAAAGAAACAACTTAACGAATCAGACGGAACATATGAGCAAATTGCTGTAAAACTACGTCGAATTTTGTCTAAAACGGATATTTGCAGTGAGACAGATGTATGCTATTTTAGTGTCAGTCGAAAATGAAGGCGATTTCATTACTACTTTCAGAAAAAACAGCAAAAAAGGGATATCGTGTAAGTTTTTGACCGATTTTGAAGGAAATAAAAGAAAGAATTCAAAATCATGAAAAGAAGACCAAAAAGCAGAAAGGATGCAGAAAATATGATTTCGTTACCGTTAAAGTTTGATGAAGTAGAGAGTGTAGAAGAATTTGTAAATATGGTGAAACGCCTGGATTACGACGTTGACGTAAAAATAGGACGATGCGTCTTTGATGCGAAATCCCTGATGAGTGTCCTGATGATCGCCGGAAACCCGGATGCGGTTGTGGAAGCCCATACGAACGATATCGAAGCATTTAAAAAGAAATTTAAGAATTACCTTCAGTAAGAAAAAAAGTCGGAAATGCACTGTGTGTAAGATGCATGGTGTCTTTTTTGATGCACGAAAAAGCGGGTGAAGTATCTTGCCGGGGAGACGTGTGCATGGTAAAATAAAGTCTATTGGGATGGAAATAAGAGAATCAAAAGAACGGGCTGATGTAGAAGAAGTTTTTCGTAAAAAAGGAGGCACAAAGTGGAAGAAGAGAAACTGGAAAGAAGCATCAGAAAATCAGAGATTCCCGGACTTACGAGGGAAGAGGAGGAAGCACAGCTTGCGAAGGTGATCGGGATTGCCGAGCAGAATCTGGAACAGGCGAAGGCGGATATCCGGTCGGCGAATGAGGATCTGGCGGATCTGATGGAGACGTACGACGCAAAAGAGGCGGAAGGCCTGGCGCTCTGGAACAACGCGACGGCGAAGCTGAATGCGTACCAGCACGGCATGGCGCGGCTGGAAAAAGCGAGAAAGAAGCCGTATTTCGGGCGGATTGATTTTCAGGATCCGCGGCTTTCGTTTTTAGAGTCCTATTACATCGGGCGCGTCGGCATTTCCGATGAGAAGGCGGAACCGGTTGTGCTGGACTGGCGGGCGCCGATTTCCTCCGTCTATTATGAGAACAGCACCGGGCCGTGCAGCTATACGGTGAGTTCAGAGGGTACTTTTTCGATTGATCTGAAAAGAAAGCGGACGTATGAGATTGAAAATGACCATCTGAAAGACTTTTTTGATTCCGATGTGGTAGCGAACGATGAGCTGCTGACAAAGTATCTGGCGAAGAACAAAAAAGCGGTGCTCGGTGAGATCATTGCGACGATCCAGCAGGAGCAGAACCTCATTATCCGCAGATCCCCGAAGACGAATCTGATCGTACAGGGCGTGGCTGGTTCCGGAAAGACGACGGTGGCGATGCACCGGATTTCGTACATCCTCTATAATTACGAGGAGGACTTCCGGCCGGAGGATTTCTATATCATTGGAAGCAACCGCATTCTGCTGAACTACATTACCAGCGTTCTGCCGGAACTCGATGTGTACGGCATCCGTCAGATGACGATGGAGCAGCTTTTTATCCGGCTTCTGTACGAGGACTGGGACGAAGAAAAGTACACGGTACACACCATCGACCGCGCGGATGAGAAAAACAGCATAAAGGGCGGAAGCGGCTGGTTTTTCGATCTGGAAAATTTCTGCCGTACGTACGAGGCAGAGCAGATTCCGCGGGAGCCGGTGCGGCTGGAAAAAACGGGAACATTGCTTCTGGACGCCGAGTATATTGATAACTATTGCAGGGAGCAGTCCACACTTTCCATGGAAGGAAAGATGTGCATGCTGAACGAGATCCTGCTGGCAAAATTTGAGAACGAGGTTTCGGGAAAAGAAGTGACGTTTCCGGCGCGCGAAAAAAAGGCGCTGAAGCGGAAATACGAGAAATATTTTGGAGATGGAAAATGGCGGGGATCCATTTTTGATCTCTATTTGCAGTTTCTGGAGCAGCAGGAGGAGAAAGGAAAAGCGGTGGAAGTGCCGGAAAACTCCTTTGATGTCTATGATCTGGCGGCGCTGGCATACCTCTATAAGCGGATCAAGGAAAACGATCCCGTGCGCGAGGCGAGCCATGTGGTCATCGACGAGGCGCAGGATTTCGGGATGATGGCGTACCAGGTGCTTCATTACTGTCTGCGTGACTGTACGTATACCATTATGGGAGATACGTCGCAGAATATCCATTTTTCCTACGGCCTGAACGACTGGGAGGAGCTGAAAAAGCTGATTCTGACCGGCACGTACGATGCGTTCGGCGTTCTGCGGAAGAGTTACCGGAATACGGTGGAGATCTCCGATTTTGCAAACGAGATTCTGCGGCATGGGGACTTTGCGATCTATCCGGTGGAGCCGGTGCTGCGGCACGGAACGGCGGTGCGGAAAGAAGCATTTGACGATGAAGCGGCGCTGCTCGCCGCGGGTGTTCAGACAATCAAGACATGGCAGGCGCAGGGATATGAGACGATTGCCGTTGTATGCCGGGATGAGGCAGAAGCGGCGGATACGGCGCGGAAGCTGAAACAATACGTGCCGGTTGTGGAGGAGGATCTCGAGACGGCAGAGTTCGGCGAGGGCGTGATGGTGCTCCCGGTGGCATATACGAAAGGTCTTGAGTTCGATGCGGTGCTGCTTCTTGATCCGACGGAAGAAAAATATCCTGAAAATGACGGGCAGGTGAAGCTGCTTTACGTGGCGGCGACGCGGGCACTGCATGAGTTGGCGGTGCTGTATACAGGAGAACTGACGGGAATCCTTGCCAAAGAAGCGCCGAAGGGCCGTCACAATCAGGAATTTGCCATGGAGACGCTGACGAAGGCGAAAGAGTATGAGAAGGTTTCGCTGACGCAGAAGGAGGCGCGTGAGGAGAACCGCGCGATCGGCATTCAGGAGATGGACGAGCGGAACAGCCATGGACCGAAACGGATTGTGATCAAGCCGGAGCAGAGGCCGGGAATGGCGCTTGGAAATACAAGCACGACCGGAACAGCGGTGATGGCAAAAGGCAGTACGGCAACGCGGAGGGCTGCGGCAGAAACGGGAGAAGAAATTGCCGCAAAGACAATGCAGCAGCGTGCACCGGAAGGGGTGTCATCTATTTTTGCTGGTGCGGCTTATCATGGAAAGGCAGGCGGCAAAGCGCCGGGAAGCAGACGGAGTGCAGGAACACAGGCAGGAATGCAATATGGAGCGGGCACGGCCGGAGTGCAGAGTGCAAAAAGACCGGGCGGAGCAGGTATGGTACCAGGAGAAGCCGAGAAGACGGAGCGCCTGAATACCTCACCTTACGCTTTCGGTGCAATCCCGGAAAACGAGCTGCTGCGCATCAAGGGCCATTCGAAGATCAAGTGTGCGGTGAAATGGGCGAAGAAAGGAAAATCGGCGGTTGAGATTGCCAGCATGTACGGCATCTTACGCATCACCCCGATCACGCCGGAGGTGATCCGCATCAGTTTCGTAAAGGGTGTGACCGCAAAAGTGCAGGACACGTACTGGAAGCCGAAGGCAGATACCGCGTTTCCGTGGAGTGCGAAAGAATCGAAGACGGCGGTTCTGGTCGAGACGGAAAAGCTGCGCGTCATGGTAGAAAAAAAGGACGGCGCGGTGCAGTTCCTGATGCCGGACAACAAACCAATCCTTTCCGAGAAGCGTGACGAGCCGCGCATGATCGACGGCGGCATGACATGGACGTTCTTCGACTGGAGCGGTTCCGAAAAGCTGAAAGCAAAAGGCATTCTTTCGACCGAGTGGCTGGATCTGACCGCGAAGGCGCGCTACGTCTCTTTTGGCGGAAAGCAGGCGCGGATGCCGCTGCTTGTTTCGAACCGCGGCTACGGCATTGCGGCCGCCGCGTCCCGGACGGCACTGCTGTGCAATGTACGGACGTTTGGAACGTATCTTCACACCGCAGGGGACGGACAGATTGATTATTACTTCATTCTCGGAAAAGACCGGGAGGAAATTGTAAAACAGTATAAAGAGCTATAAAAGGAGCAGACATTTTATGAAAACTCTGGTAATTGCAGAAAAACCATCCGTGGCACGCGACATTGCGCGCGTACTGGGGTGCAGCAAAAAAGAAAACGGAGCGCTGGAGGGAAACAAGTATATCGTTACCTGGGCGCTCGGCCATCTGGTGACGTTAAAAGATCCGGAAGACTATGACAAAAAGTATAAGGAATGGAATATGGCAGTTCTGCCGATGATGCCGGAAAAACTGCAGATCAAGGTTATTCCGCAGACGGGAAAACAGTACCATGCGGTGACGACACAGCTTGCGCGGAAGGACGTGAATGAGATTGTCATTGCAACCGATGCCGGACGCGAGGGTGAGCTGGTGGCGCGGTGGATTCTCGACAAAGCACATAACCAGAAGCCGTGTAAGCGTCTCTGGATTTCCTCTGTGACGGACAAGGCGATCCGTGAGGGTTTTGCCAATCTGAAGGATGCGAAAGAGTACGACAATCTCTACCGCGCTGCCGTTTCCCGTGCCGAGGCGGACTGGCTCGTCGGCATCAATGCGACGCGGGCGCTGACCTGTAAATACAATGCACAGCTTTCC
>ENA-OOXF01001928-OOXF01001928.1-human-gut-metagenome-genome-assembly--contig:-NODE-1928-length-12510-cov-6.111281_pt1 | contig 12510 bp, 9 predicted proteins | sample MGYA00241586_ERZ501341 | MGnify/ENA primary metagenome ERZ501341 (study PRJEB25962, sample SAMEA2042985) | human gut metagenome | biome: human gut; feature: human-associated habitat; material: faeces... | reverse complement strand
GGGCGCCCGGGCTGGCGGCGGTCTCCACCCTGCGGACGCGGGGCGTTGCCGTTAGGACGATTGCCATGCTGGCGGGATTCGCCTGGACGCGGCGCGCGATGACCCGGCTTCGGGGCATCGGACTTGGAAGCGGCATGACGCGGCTTCGGCGCTGCGGGGGCAGCCGGCTTCGGTGCTGACGGAGCGGCCGGCTTTGGCATGGAATGAGATGCCGGTTCGGCAGGCTTCTTGGCCGTATGGCCCGGCTTCTTGGAATCAGATGCGTTGCCCTGTCCGCTGGACGCGAATGCGTTCCTCAGCTTGCGTGCAACGGGAGGTTCAACGGTAGACGATGCGGACTTCACGAATTCGCCCATCGCCTCAAGTTTGCTTAAAACGGTTTTGCTGTCAACGCCAAGTTCCTTGGCAAGTTCATATACGCGTGCTTTCGGCACTCAATTCTCCTATCTTGGGCCGCGCGCATACGGGCGCGACCGCTACTGATTCACGGCGAGCTTGTTCCTTCTCATCGTGCAACCATGTTCGTGATACCTCGTCTTTTCCCTGGGCATGACGGCATGGCCGTCACGCTTTGGATTGTCGAGTCCAGCATACTCAAGCCCGTGGATTGTACGTCCACGGGCTTGTTGTCTACCGGAAGTGTTGTTTATTCCTCGGTTTCCCCATCGGAATGGTCCGCCGATTCGGCCATCTTCTTGGCATGCGCCTCAGCGGATTCGATGCCGATCTTCCAGCCGGTCAGCTTGGCTGCCAGTCGTGCGTTCTGGCCTTCCTTGCCGATGGCCAAGGACAGCTGGTCGTCGTGGATGAAGGCGATGGCGGTCTTGTTCTTCTCGCTGATCACCTGCACGCCGGTGGCCACAGCCGGGGACAGCGCGGCTGCCACGAACTTGGCCGGATCGTCGGAGTAGTCGACGATGTCGATCTTCTCCGGGCCAAGGTTCTCCATAACGGCACGCACGCGAGCGCCGCCGGGGCCGATCAGCGCGCCCTTCGGGTTCACGCCATCGGTGTTGGCCTTGACCGCGATCTTGGTGCGGGCGCCGGCCTCACGAGCGATGGCCATGATGGACACGGCACCGGAGACCAGTTCCGGCACTTCGCGCTCGAACAGCTTGCGGACCAGCTCCGGGTGGGAGCGGGACACCACGATTTCCGGGCCCTTGATGCCACGGGCCACGTTCACCACGTACACGCGGATGCGTTCGCCGTGGCGGTAACGTTCGCCGGGCACCTGCTCACGGCGAGGCAGAATGGCTTCGACATCGCCCATCGCGACATGCACGTTGGAGGGGTCGGAAGCATCCTGCTGGATGATGCCGGTGATGAGCTTGCCCTTCTGGCCGGAGAACGCACCGAATACCTTCTCATCTTCGGCGCGGCGGAACAGCTGGGTGATGACCTGGCGTGCGGTGGCTGCGGCGAGACGGCCGAAGTCACGCGGGGTGTCATCGTATTCCTCGCCCAGCTTGGGAACGGGGTAAGGGTTGTCTTCGGTGGGTTCGACCGGAATTTCGTCGGCGGCCCACACGGTGAAGTTGCCGGAACGTTCGTCAAGCTCCACGCGCGCGTGCTTGGCGGCGTGCGGGGTCTTGAGGTAGGCGAGGCGCAGGGCCTCTGCCAGCGCATCATCCAGGGTTTCGGGGTCGATTCCTTGCTCGGCGGCGAGCTTGTGTATTCCTGTCAGGTCCAGTTCCATCGATCCGTACCTCCTATGAAGTTATGTGGCGCATGGCCTATGAGTAGTCACAGTTAGCTATTAGTGTATGTTTCCATGCAGACACGCTTCTCTTCAGGACGGTTTACCCGGCGCTTGGCATCCGTACTATGCGCGAGCGCGATGCTGTGTTCGCTTTCGGCGTGTTCGATGCCGCGACTGGCCGGACGGGCCGAGGCAGAAGCTCAAATGACCCCTTGCGAGAAAGCGATGACGTTGGCGGGCTACGCCACCCATCCGGCTGAAGGCACGCCGTTATTAGAGCAGTATGCCACCGGTCTGGCCGCTCCCCTGGCTTGGATTGACGTTGCCGGGTATTGTTCGGGTCGTTTTGCCGAGGGAACGTTACGTGACGCGCAGACCAAGCAATGGCTGGCTTTTCTGGCCGATAAATTCGGGCAGTCCGCGCCTGAGGTGACGCCGGCGCGTCTTGATGGCGTCACGTCCGCCAACGTTGATCGATCGGTATTGGATGCGATGGCCGTGGCCGAGGATCGCGCCGGATTCGCTATCGAGGTCTTGGCCGCACGAGGACAGACCGCTGGGGCTACGTTGGCGTTGAGCGATATGCATAAGACCGCCGGGCAGCAGTTGGTTGCGCTGGCGAACGGCAATTTTGATGATTCCGGCGCACAATCCAGTTCTTCCGGCCAAAACGACCCCCGCCAAAAGGTCTATGCCATCGACCAACTACTGGCCAACCCCACCACCATCGCCGACAAGGCAAGCGGCCAAACCGTACCGACCGCCGCCGCCATCGAAATGGACTGCGCCCGCGCGCAGATCAAGGCCGTGACCGAATCGAAATCTTCCACCGAGAGCGATACGCTGCTCATCCTCGCCGCACTGGCCGCCAAGCACGCCTACACCGCGTTCCAACTTGGCTACCCAGCGACTGACGCCGCATTGTTCGAGTAGACACACACTCCTCACGAAGCCGATGCGAACTTGTTGGATGCTAGTGGGCAAGTCGAGTTGAGGCACGTTCCACCAATGTGAAATCGGTGGTGTACGTACGGGCCGGGCCTGAGTATCCTTCGATGCGGTCGATAAGCATGTCAACGGCATGCTTGGCATAATCATCGATATGAGGATCGATGGTGGTCAGCGCCGGCACCGAGTACTCGGCTTCCGGCACGTTATCGAAGCCGACCACTTGTACATCGTCAGGTACATGCAAACCACATCGTTGCAATTCATGAATTGCGCCTAAAGCAATGGCATCATTGAGACACACTACAACATCCGGGCATGGGAGCTTGTCTAGCATAGCTTTTGTCACGCGCATACCTTCACGCTGATTCATGCTTTCTGCCGGAATCACATACCGCCAATTCACCGATAATCCGCGCTCTTCAAATGCCTTCACATATCCTTGGGCGCGTAACGCCTGGGTCCCTTCCGTCTGACGACGCAGCACTGCCTCATCCACCAGTTCAGGAAGAACACCCATCAGAGCAACCGTTTGGGCACCTTCATCCAAAAAACTTCCTACAACCGTGGAGATGGATTCAATGTTGGGCATGGTGATCCAATCGCTTTTCCCGTAGGCCAGATGGTCTCCGGTCGTTACAATCGGATATGGCTGCTCCAGAACGGCCCCTTCATCCGCGAGCGGCGACATTACGAACAGAATCCATCCTTCCGCCCCTAAACGATAGGACTCGTCAACGCTGGCAACCAACCCTTCACCGTCGGAACCATATGTGTTGATGACTACACCGTAATGGCGTTCTTTTGCGTATTCAATGACCTTGTCAGTGAAAAAAGGAACGAACGGCTGCGAGAAATCGAAGATGTTGAGTCCAATAAGCTTTGTGCCGCCAGATCGCATTGCACGCGCCGAAATATTGACGGTATATCCAAGCTTACGCATCACCTCTTCCACACGGCGACGTGTATCCGGTCTCATACTGCCAGTGTCATTCAGCACATTGGAAACCGTCTTGATGGAGACGTTCGCCTCACGCGCCACGTCCTTGATAGTTACGCGGTTTCCCATTGTTCGAATCCATTTCTGCTTATTACATGACACACCTTCAACAGCGTCATTATGTTCTTATTATGGTAAGTCACAGTCGGGTCGAGCATCTCCTCCTCATATCGGAATCATCTACCCCTCAACCTCAGAATTCAGCCAAGGAGCTTTCCTCCGTTGGACCCCATGCACCATTAGGCAAATATCCTTCTGACAATACTGCAGGACGATCGAACGTAGAGGTTAAACTTTCTGGTTGAAGAAACGCACGCACGCCATCCGAACAAGGGACTTTCTGACCGCCGGCTTTCAACCTAGCTTTTTACATACCCGTCTTTTCTCCTTATTCCTTTGTTGGGTATCGAATTGTTCCAGTCGATGTGAATGACGGCATTGTCTTCCTTTGACTGGTATGCCACATTACATTAGTGGCGAATCCGAACCTCTCTTTCTGCAATCCGGGCATGTTGATGATTGTTTGGGTATTGCTTGGTGGTTGTACAGGGCACAGCAACCATAAGAGACTGCGCCCTGTCATGCGCCACCGTCACTCGAATCACTTCACGTGCACGGCGGTCCAGGAGACCGGCGGCAAGGTCACACGCACAGTGCCGGTATCGGCGTCGGACGTGATGGTGGTGTTGGGGTGCAGAACGACTCGGTTCTGGTCTTCCAGCGTGTTTTTTGCCAGCAGATCATCCTCGTGCAGGGTTTGCGCCTCGACCGCGGAAAGTGCGAATCCTTCCGGCAGCTTGATGGCAAAGTCATTGGCCGCTTCCATGGAGCGATTGACCACAAACACGCTGATCGTACCGTCCTCACCACGCACGGCTACGGAATTGATCGTCGGCACTTCACCGTATTTGTCGGTTTCATACGTTCCGGAAGCCAGTTTCGGTTCAAGCACCGTGCCGCCCTTGGCGAGCTTTGCGGTCAGCGAGAACGGATAGAACGTGGTCTGACGCCACGCCGGGCCGCCCGGTTCGGTCATAATCGGCGCAATTACGTTGACCAACTGGGCCAGGCTGGCGGCGTGCACGCGGTCGGCGTTCTTGAGCAGGGTAATCATCAAATCACCGAACACCACGGCGTCGGCGGCGCTGTACACATCCTCGAGCAGGCGCGGGGCAACCGGCCAATTGCCGATGCCTTCCGGATTCTTGCTCGGCTCTTCGTTGAGATACCAGACATTCCATTCATCGAACGAGATGAACACGTCGTGCTTGCTCTTCAGCCGGGCCTTGGTTGCATCGATGGCGGCGGCGACATCGTTGATGAAACCGTCCATATCGACGCCCGAGGCAAGGAAGCTCTTCATGTCACGGGTGCCATCAGGCTGAAGTTCCGGATGGTAGTACGCATGGCAGGAGACGAAGTTGACGTTGTCAAACGTCTTCTCAAGTACGGTTTCTTCCCACTTGCCGAAGGTGTCCATCACGTGGCTGGATGAACCACAGACCACCAGTTCAACGTTCGGATCGATGGCGCGCATACCTGCCGCCACCGAGGCCGCCAAGGTGCCGTAATCCTCGGCGGACTTGTGACCGGTCTGCCACGGGCCATCCATCTCATTGCCCAAGCACCACATCTTGATGCCGAACGGCTGATCGGCACCATTGGCGCGACGCTCCTCGGAGAGCTTGGTGCCGCCGGGAATATTCGCGTATTCCAACAGGTCGAGGGCCTCTTCAAGACCACGGGTACCCAGATTTACGGCTTCCATCAGCTCGTTGCCGCCGGTTTTTTCCAGCCATTTCGCCATTTCGTGCAGACCAAACTGATTGGTCTCGGTGGAATGCCATGCCAAGTCCAGGCGACGCGGCCGCTCATCACGAGGACCAACGCCATCCTCCCAGCGATAGCCGGAAACGAAATTGCCGCCAGGATAGCGAATCGTGGTAGCGCCGAGTTCCTTGACCAGTTCGATGACGTCCTTGCGGAAACCGTCTTCATCGGCTTCGGGGTGGCCCGGCTCATAGATGCCGTCGTATACGCAGCGACCCAGATGCTCCACGAACGACCCGAACAGTCTGTCGTTGACCGGAGCTACTTCAAAGTCATTATCGACGACGAGTCGAGATTCCTCCAGCTCCCCCGGTTTATTGTCGTGCGAATGCTCGGACATGTGCTCTCCTTTAATCGTTGTCTTCAATACCGCAAGACAACGTTGTGCTAAATACCAAAAGCAATCGGCCCATCTTCTTGGTTCACCTGTTTTGCGGCATCGCCAATCAGCGGTGAATGTGCGTTCTGGATATTTAATACAACCTTGTACTTCTGTTGATATCGATAATACGATGGTTGTACTTAGTACGCAAGTCCCGCTGAGTACAACGTTATCCTTTTCGCTATTTTCCACCCGACACGCCGTATACGATACAGCACAGGAGCGAATACGGACGTTCGTATCAAAAACAAAAAGGGTTCCGGGACAAACCCGGAACCCTAAAGGCGGATAAGGCGAGATTCGAACTCGCGGAGGCTTTCACCTCACACGCTTTCGAGGCGTGCTCCTTAGACCGCTCGGACACTTATCCATGCTGCCAAAATGGCAACTTGTTCATTATGCCACATTCTGCCGACCTGGCAAATCGGAGTTTCGCTGAGCTCGATTCGGCGTGGGATAATGCGATTTTGTGTGAGATTGCGATGGGTCAGACGATGAGCCGATTAACAGTCCGAATTGGTCAACTGCGAAAATCCGAATTCTTCAACTACCAAAATCCGAATATTGGTGGTGGTAGAAGCGGTGACGGGGCCACTCTGCATTGAGTGGTCTCTCCCTCGGTCAGCCTTACGGCTGACAGCTCGAACGCAATTAAGGACAGCTTTCCAGCTGCCATTTTATTTGCTCACTGTCGTTCGCCTTCGCCTAAAAACGCCTCCGGCGTTTTCTTCACGGCTCAGCTCATCAGAGGGGGCTTGGAATTTTATTTATGCCACCTGTTCGTGGACGGAGGCGTTGACCCATTGGGACTGCTGGACGTTGTATCCAGAGAAGATGCCGATGTCGAGCATGCAGTCGCGGTAATCGCGGCCGTGGGCGATGGTGATGTAGCTGTCGTCCACCAATCGGTTATGCGTGGGATCCAGTCCGACCCATCGGCCATCCTGATACACCTCGACCCAAGCATGGGTCGCGCCCTCTCCCCCAAGCAAACCGGCAATGTAGCGCGCGGTCAATCCCACATGCCGGCACACGGACAGCATCACGTGCGCATAATCCTGGCATACGCCCTTGCGCTGAGCCAAGGCCTGTTCGGCGGTGGTGCGAATCGTGGTGGAACCGGGCGTATACACAAACGCCTTGTAGACCTCATCCATCACTTCGGCGGCCTGCTGCACCGGAGTGGCGTCGGAAGGCAGCGCCGCCAAGCGTTCGCGGCATACGGCAATCATCGCCTCCACGTTCGGGCCGGGAATGGTGAGCGCTGAATTGAATCGGTACAGCGGTTTATAGGCTTCCTTATGGATATGCGCATTGTCCACGAAGGCGATGCCGGTCACCGAGTAGCTGAATATGTCGTGCGGCTCAGGGATGAATCCGGTCATCACCACGGAGTCAAAGGAGTCGATGGTGGTTTCGAGTTCGGTTTCGGGCTGAATCTTCACTTCCACGTCAATCACCTGTTGGCGAGGGCCAGTGGAGGGAATACAGCGAAGCTGGAACCTGTGATCGGTGACCGGTGCGCTGAAGGACAGCCTCATCTCATAGTCGAACACGAGTTTTTTCACAACGTCTCCTGCACTTGCACACGAGCCGGCAACCGGCATATTCTCGGGATAACGACACTACAGCCATGGCTGAGGTATGGTCCGTGCGCTCACAGCCCACGCATATATTCCGGCAATCTGCTGATATGCACAGGCCGGCACTCGGGCGCACGGTTTTTTCGCCATACCACCATAGCATTTGAACCCGTCAGGGTGTCAGGTCGGGATCAGGGACGCTTGGCGTCCATGTTCATGGAGCTCAGTGAGCCCATGTCTTTGATGGCCAGCGCGCTGACACGGCCGGAGTAGTCGTCAAGGTACTTCTTCAGCAGGTCGGCGACTTCCTGATATCCGCGAGACGGCAGCTGACCGACCAGCCAGCTCAGTCCGTCGGCGAAGCAGCTGGGCAGCGGCATGCCGTCCAAGGTCATCGAATAGGCGGCGAGCTTCTTGAGCGGCGCTTCCAGCTCCTCCATCGTCAGGCCGAAGCGCGTGTACAGGTCGATGCGTTCCAGATATTTGCCGATGAAGATGAACGCCTTCAGCGTGGGGTCGACCGGCGAATTCTCGATGCCGCCCCAGAAGGCGAGCATGTCATCGGTAATATCGCGCTGCTTGTAGATGTCCTCGGCATCGGCCGCGTATTTGGCGGCATCGGTGATATTGGTCATCGCCAACTCCACGTACTGCAGCAGACGCGAGCTCAATTCCGGGCGCAGAATCACGGCGTTGTTGAATGCGGAAGTTACGGCCGACCGCACCGAATCAGGATTGGACCCGTCGTACAGGAAGCTGTTCACGAACCCGTCGAAGTCCTCGAAATCTTCGGGCAGGTCGAGTGCGTGAGCGAACGGACGGAAGGCGTCCACATCGGTGTCCATCACACGATCGTAGAACGGGAAGAACTGGTTCAGCGTGGTGAAGGCGCGCTCGGTGTATCGACCCAGCCAATACAGGTTGTCTGCCTTGGAAGCGGTAACCAGAGACAACGAATGGTGGCGGGACTGGCTCAGCAGGTTCGCCACCTGCGTTTCGGCACCGTACTCGTGCTCCACGCCGGATTCGGGTGCCAACACCCACGTATCCTTAAATCCGCCACCCTGCGACGAGTTGACAATCATCTGGCCGGGCACCGACGAGTATCGAGTCAAGCCCGAATACCACACGTGCGTATTCTTGCCGGTGACCACGAAGGCACGCAAATCGCACTTGCGCGGCGACATCTCGCCGGTCTTCGGGTCCACCACATCGATATCACGGAACTGAATCACCTCTTGGGCAATGAATCGACGCGGCTCCTCCTTGATCCGGTTGGCGAGCTCCTCACGTGCGGCGGCATCCAGCGACGAACCAAACACCACGCCGTAACCGCCGGCTTCGGCCACATCCTTGATGACCAGCTCGCCCATCCGATTCAGGACTTCCTTGCGGTCGGCCTCGAACATCGGCATGTACGTGGGCGCGTTGTTGAGAATCGGTTCCTCGCCGAGATAGTACTTGATCATCTGCGGCACGAAGTAGTAGACGGCCTTGTCATCGGCCGCGCCGTTGCCCGGCGCGTTGACGATGGCCACGTTGCCCGCGCGGTAGGCGGACAGGATACCGGGCACACCGATCACCGAATCAGGATTGAAGGCGAACGGGTCGAGGAATTCGTCGGACAGGCGGCGGTAGACCACGCCCACACGGTGGCGTTTGCCGGCGTAGTCGAGGAAGTAGACCTTGTTGTCCACCACTTCGAGGTCCTCGGGGAAGGCCAACGCCGCACCGGTTTTCTCCGCCAGATAGGCGTGCTCGAAGAACGCGGAATTGTAGCGGCCGGGAGTCAGTACCACGGCGATGCCCTCGGTGGAGACAAAGTCCATGGCTTTGCGCAACAGGCGCGGGTATTCGCGATTATCGCGAATACGAACGTCGCGGAACAGGCGCGGGGAGATGCGGCGCTCGATGTCGCGCACGAACAGCGGGTAGCTGGCACCCGAGGGAATACGCAGGTTGTCTTCCAGCACCCACCATCGTCCGTCCTCGCCTTGGACCAGGTCCTCGCCGGCGATGTGAGCAAAAATGCCGCCGGGAGGGGTCACGCCGTTGACCTGCGGGAAGTAGCCGGCCGAGGTGTATACGTATTCCTCCGGCACCACGCCGTCATGGATGATGGCCTTGTCGGAGTAGATGTCCTTCAGATAGGCGTTCAGGGCGTTGACGCGCTGCTTCAAGCCCTTCTCCAATTCGTCGTATTCGTCGGATTCGATAATGCGCGGCACAGGGTCGTACGGGAACAGCCGGTCATGGTATTCGCCGTTCTTGTAGATGCCGAAACGCACACCGTTGCGGGACAGCTCTCGATTGATCGCTTCGCGACGGTTTACCAGTTCATGGGCCAGTCTGCGTGCTGCGGATTCGATCATCGTGCCTGCTCCTTGCTGTGGCGGCTTCTGTGGCTTCAAGCGGTTAGGCGTTTTGAGCGCACGCTGACGCCGCAAGCCGTAACCGGGTTTGATGGTTTCAACCTAAGGCGGGCCCGTTTCAACAAACGCGCGAGAATGTTACAGGCAGGTCACTTCGCCGGCCGCGTGCATCTTGACGACCGCACTCGTCTCGCCGACCACACGCATCTTGCCGACCGCACGCATCTTGCCGACCGCACTCATCTCGCCGACCACACTCGTTACAATGAATGGCTATGACACGACTGCGCATTGACTTGGCCTACGACGGCGGCGGATTCTATGGCTGGGCCAAACAGCCCAATCTTCGTACAGTGCAAGGCACCATTGAAGATGCGCTGCACAAGGTGCTGCGGGTGCCGACCGATGACGCGGCCGAACCGTTACGCTTGACAGTGGCTGGACGCACCGACACCGGTGTACATGCCTCCCACCAAGTGGCGCATCTGGATGTATCCGATGAGGTACTGAATCGCTGCGTAGGTCACATGACCATTCCGGTCACCGAGGCGCTGACTCGCAGACTCAAGGCTGTGCTGCCTTCGGACATCGTCATTCATGGCATTGCCGTAGCTCCGGTCGGCTTCGATGCCAGGTTCTCCGCATTGGAGCGCACTTATGTGTATCGGGTCGCCGATCGTTCGTCTGAGGTCGACCCGCGCCTGCGTGGATGCGTACTTACCGTGGATGAAGCGCTGGATCTGGAGCTTATGAACCGCGCAGCCTCATTGACCATCGGCCTGCACGATTTTGGTTCCTTCGCCACTCCGAATCCGGGAGGCACTACGATCCGTGAAGTCAAGACCGCCTATTGGCGGCGGGTGCCGATCACTCCCCTAGTACCGGATGAGATGGCATCGCATGAAGCATATCGGACTCCGTCGCTGGAGTCCGGCCTGGTAGTGTTCACGATTGTGGCGGACGCCTTTGCCCGCAATATGGTGCGCTCCCTGGTCGGCTCATGCATCAAAGTTGGTTCGGGACGCAAATCACTGGAGTGGTTTGCCGGCAAAATGGCCGAGCCAGTACGTGAAGGCTCAAGCGGGCCGATTGCGCCGCAGGGCCTGACTTTGGAGCATATCGCATATCCCGCCGATGATCAGCTGGCCGCAAGAGCCGAGGCCATTCGGGCCGTACGTACGTTGTAGATTCTATGAAAACAACGCAAAAGGGCTGGAACCCAAACGGATTCCAGCCCTTTCAGCTAGCTTAGCGAAACGCTATTCAGCTCACTCGGCCTTCTCGGCGTCAGCGGCTTCCTCAGCGGGAGCGGCGGGGGTGTCGGTCTGCGATGCGGCAGCAGTGTCCGGGGCGGGGGCCTCCGGCTGGGGTTCCAGCGCGGCGACCGACGGGGCGAGACAAAGCAGGGCACCCAGTGCCAGCGAGAGCGCAAACATTCTGCACTTCATAGCCTTGTCCCCCTTTCATAAGAATTCATACTATTATAATATGCATGGCGGGGATGGAATGCAAGCCCCACCGCCATTTTTTGGTGGAGTGAATAAAAACCGGAAAAATTCCTTGGGCAGAATCGCTAATTTTGAGCTGTGGGTTTGTTGTAAAATAACCAAACGAAACCTCACCCGCCCAGAATGGCCCGCAGGTCGGCTTCCGGGGTGTCAATGGGCTTGAGGCCGTACCGTTCCTGCAGGGTGCGCACCACCCCCGGCGAGAGGAACGGGGGCAGGGTAGGCCCCAGCCGGATGTTCCGGATGCCCAGCGCCAGCAGCGCGATGAGGATGCACACGGCCTTCTGCTCAAACCAGCACAGCACCAGCGAGAGGGGCAGGTCGTTGACGCCGCAGCCAAAGGCGTCGGCCAGCGCCAATGCGATGCGGATGGCGCTGTAGGCGTCGTTGCACTGGCCCACGTCTAGGATGCGGGGCAGGCCGGTGCCCGGCACGGTGCCAAGGGGCAGGTCGTTCAGGCGGAACTTGCCGCAGGCCAGGGTCAGCAGGATGGTGTCGGGCGGGGTAAGGCGGGCAAACTCGGTGTAGTAGCGGCGGCTGGGCCGGGTGCCGTCGCAGCCGCCCACCAGAAAGAAGTGCCGCAGCTTACCGTCCCGCACCGCCTGCACGATCTCGTCCGCGTGCTGCAGCACGGCGGTGCGGGCAAAACCGGTGGTCACCGTGGAGCCGCCGTTCAGGCCGGGCAGCAGGGTGTCCTGCGCGTAGCCGCCCAGCTCCAGCGCCTTTTCGATCACCGGGGAAAAGTCGCGCCCTTCGTCGATGTGGGGCACGCCGGGGTAAGCCACCACCGAGGTGGTGAACACCCGGTCGGCGTAGCTGGCGCGCAGGGGCATGATGCAGTTGGTGGTGAACAGGATGGGCGCGGGGATGTCCTCGAACTCCCGCTGCTGGTTCTGCCATGCGGTGCCAAAGTTGCCCTTGAGGTGGGGGTAGCGGCGCTTCAGCTCCGGGTAGCCGTGGGCGGGCAGCATCTCCGAGTGGGTGTAGACGTTGACGCCCCGGCCTGCGGTCTGTTCCAGCAGCTGCTGTGCGTCGTAGAGGTCGTGGCCGGAAATCACGATGAACGGCCCCTTTTCAATGGTCAGGGGCACCTGCACCGGTTCCGGATCGCCAAACGCGCCGGTGTTGGCCGCGTCCAGCAGCTCCATGCAGCGGTAGCTGGCTTCTCCTGTGGCCTGCACCAGC